>JACCDS011473535.1_pt1 | contig 14118 bp, 14 predicted proteins | sample 7446441 | NCBI WGS metagenome assembly JACCDS01 (sample SAMN15323445, study PRJNA562643) | freshwater metagenome | isolation source: river surface water | place: USA:Blue River Watershed | collected 2017-08-17 | reverse complement strand
GGGCACTTCTTCTTCACGTGCGCTTCCAGCTCGGCGAAGCTGGGGCGCTCGGTGGAGTACAGCACCTTGCGGCCGAACTCGATGGCGATCTGGGGCGCGTAGCCCTGCATGCTGGCCAGCAGGCTGGTCTTGATGCACTGCAGTTCCTTGCCGTCCTCGTCGATCTTCTGCTCCAGCAGGCCGGCGAGCGGTTCGGCAAAACCGTAGGCCAGCAAGATGCCCAGGAACGTGCCGACCAGCGCGGAGCCGATCATCCCGCCCAGAACGGCCGGTGGCTGACCCACCGAGCCCATGGTGTTCACCACGCCGAGCACGGCGGCCACGATGCCGAAGGCGGGCAGGGCGCCGGCCAAGCGGGCGATGGCCGCCGCGGCGCTGTGGGCCTCGTGGTGGTGGGTTTCGAGCTCGGTGTCCATCAGCGACTCGATCTCGTGGGCGTTGAGGTTGCCCGAGACCATCATGCGCAGGTAGTCGCAGACGAACTCGGTGACGTGGTGGTCGTTGCCCACCACCGGAAACTTCTGGAACAGCGCCGAGCTGTGCGGGTCCTCGATGTCCTTTTCGATGGACATCAGGCCTTCCTTGCGGGTCTTCTGAAGAATTTCAAAGAGCATGCCCAGGAGTTCCATGGCACGGGCCTTGGAATACTTGGATCCCTTGAAGCAGGCTCCCAGTCCCTTGCCGGCGGCCTTGAGCGTCTTGGGCTGGTTGTTGGCCACAAAGGCCCCCAGTGCGCCACCGAAGATGGTGATCATCTCGAAGGGCAGGGCCTTGAGGATCACGCCGATGTTGCCGCCGTGCACGATGTACACGCCGAAGATGCAGCCGATGGAGACCAGCCAGCCAACGATCACGAACATGGAATGGGTGTCCTGTCTTGAGAGGTTGCGGTGGATGGGGTGGACCCCTCACACGGCGCAGACGTTTTCGTGTTTTGCATATCGGCGCTTGAACTTGCCGACTTGAGTCCGCTGCGGGGACGGCCCGGCATCCGGTAGATGTGCACGGCCCGTCCGGGCACGGTCTCGAACAGGGCGGCGGTGGGCACGCCCGGCACTTCGAAGGCCAGGCTGACGAGGGTGGCGCCGCGCTTCATTTCCCGTTGCGCTTTTTCCCAGACGCGGGGCATGGATTCGGGGCGCTGGAACACGTACACCACGTCCAGCGCGGACCAGTCGTCGGCCCAGAGATCGCCCCGGCGCACCTGCGCCCACGGGCAACACAGTCGGGCGACGGTGCTCCACAACGGGCTCCACTCCACGCCCTCGATGCGGGCCTGGGGGTACAACCGGTGCCAGGCCCGCAGTCCATGGCCCATGCCGCAACCGGCGTCCAGGATGCGTGCGGTCGTTGGCAGGTGCAGTGACCCAGGCAGTGCCGACAGCGCTTCCCGAGGGGTGGGGTAGATCGGAGCGTCGCTCCAACTGCGCAGGGGATAGGCCAGCAACAGCAGACCCAGGGGCAGCAGCCAACCGACGGCGGGGACATCCCCGAGCATGCCGCTGGCCAGCACCGAGGCCGGAAAGCCCGCGGCAGCCAGCCCACGGCGCCAGGGCGTGGAGGCCCGCCAGGCCATCACCGCACACAGTCCGCTCAGGCCGATCACGCAGGGCAGCGCGGGGGCGCCCTGTGCCACGAGCAGTCGCAGCGCCACGCCGGCGGACAGCCACAGCCCCAAGGCAGGCCAGGGCCAGCGGAGCCAGCGGTGATGCAGTGGCAGGGAAGAGGCAAAAGCAGCCATGTCCCGATTGGACAGGGGCGGCTCGTCGGGAGAAGGCCGATGGAAAGGGGTGTTTCCGGCTCAGAGCAACGCGAGCACGCGCTCGGCGTTCAGGCGCACGCGCACATCGCGCACCGCCACGGTCTGGATCACTGCACGGGCGGGGGTGGAGGTGTGGCGCAGCGCTGGCGTGGTCAGGGCCATGCCGCTGGGGCCGACCACCGAGGCCACGACCGGTTCGTTGACGCGCATGCCGCGGGCGAGCACCACCGCCACCTCACGGTTGGCCAGCTCGACGTAGGAGCCGGGTGGGTACATGCCCAGGGTGCGAATCAAGGCGGCGCCCAGGGCGTCGGGGCGACCGTCCTCTCCGACACAACTGCGCTGGGCCGCGAGCAGGGGCGGAATCGGGGCGCGGCTGGCGCGCAGGCTGATCTGCCCAGTGAAGGAGTCCACCATGTTCAGCAGCCGGGCGCCCCGCTCGGTCGGGGTGAGTCCTTCCAGGGCGCGGTGCCGAAGGGTTTCATCGTGGTGTCGGCGCACGAGGTCGAGCCAGCGGGCGTCGGTCACCCCCGCTCCCGCCAGGAGCCCGGCGCTGCTGCTGGCGTGCTGAGCGATCAGCGCCTGCTGTTCGGGTGACAGCGGTGTGGTCTGCTGGGCCAGTTGATCCTGCAACGCCGACACCGACGCATTCATCGTGCAGGCGGCCATGACCAGGCTGTTCACCTCGTGTTCCGGCCACTTGAGCATCGTGGCGACTTGGCTGCACACGAAAGCGCACAGCGCGGCGTGGCAGGTGCTGTAGTGCTGAAGGTCCTGCGAGACGTGCTGGATGAGCAGGAACAGGGTGGCGTCCGGGTGGCGGCGGGAAAACTCCCTCAACCCATCAACGGCGTCTTCCACCTGCTCCACCCAGGCCGCCTCCGGGCGGGCCGCGCGCAGGGCCAGGTGCAGGTGCCGAACCAGTTCGTCGAAGGTTTCGGGCAGGGTTCGGGAGCGCGGGGTCCGGGTGGGCTCGGCGGCCAGGCTTCGTCGGCGGTCTGCCGTCGTGCGGGCCTGCGAGATGTGTTGCAGCGTGGCCTGGTCGGCCACCAACTTCTCGGCGGACTCGCCGCTCCAGCGGCGATAGACATCCGCATCGCTCTCTGCGACGTAGAGGGCCTTGGCGCGCAGGCGTTGGAGTTTTCGGCTGTCGTCCAGCGTCACGCCGCTGGGCACCAGCAGCAGACCGTTGTGGTCGAACAGTCCGAAGGGGAGTCGCTCACCGAAGCGAAGGTCGTCCGGTGACAGTGAGATCATGGCCATGGGTACATCCGGCGTTGGTCCGACCGTGGGGGAACGTTGTCTGCATATCGACGCGTAAGTAGCCGAACTTGATGGCCCCAAAAAAAGAGGCCGATGCATCTGAACGCATCGGCCTTGGAAGGCACCGCGGGGGTGCCAGGGAGGAAGTCTGGAATATGGGGGAAATCAGTGCAGCTGCAGCGCACCGCTGGCTTTGCCCTTGCCGGCGCGAGCGGGCGGATTGCACAGGCCGCACACGAAGTGTTTGGCGATCTCGTGCGGATGGGTCACGAAGTGGCCACCGCACTTGGAACAGGGCGTGAGCGTGAGCATGCCGTTGTCGACGAACTTCACCAGCCGCCAGGCTCGGGTGACGGACAACAGGGGCTCCAGGTTCTGCGCCTGGGTCTGCTCCAGATAGAGCTGATAGGCCTTGATCACGGTGTCGATCTCGTCGAGCTCGGCCACCTTGTTCAGATACTCGTGCGTGTTCAGGAACAGCGAGGCGTGGATGTTGGGCTGCCACGTCATGAACCAGTCCGTCGAGAAAGGCAGTTGACCCTTGGACGGCGACTTGCCGGCCACTTCCTTGTACAGGCGCAGCAGGCGCTCGTACGACAGGTCGGTCTCGGATTCCAGCACTTGCAGTCGGGCGCCCAGCTTGATCAGCGTGACGGCACGGTCGATCTGCTTGGCTTCGGTCAGGATGCTCTTGACGCGCATGGTGGATTCCTCTTTTTTCTGGACTCTGGCGGTGTTCTTGAAAACGCGGGGAGCGTGATCAGGCGGCTTCGCGATGGCGGCCGGCCATCAGGATGTTGGCGTGCAGGCGGGAGACGCTGTCGTTGGAGGCGCTCTTGCCGTGGTTGGTCAGCAGGTTCCAGACCAGGTCGTCGTCGACGCGCATGCGGCACAGCAGGGTGTTGCCCGAAGCGATCTTCATCATCTGGGCGGGCGACAGCACTTCCAGGATGGCGGCGGTTTCTTCCGACACGCCGAGGCGGAACAGGGCGGTCTCACGGTCGTTGCGGATGAGGCTCTGGGCCAGCATCAGGTACGACAGGTTGGCTTCGCGGATTTCGGCGAGGATTTGTTCGGTGTTCATGACGGGGCTCCTGGCGGTAGGTGCTGCGTGTTTTGCAGCGGGGTTCGGTCTCAACGTGGAATGAATTGTGAAGATCCGAACTGCGCTGCAACATCGGCCTACTTCCGTGGCTTGAGTCCGTCTTTTGCCATGGGCGATGTCGGGGAAATTCCTACACGGTGTCGGCGTGTCGTCCTGCATGCGGACGGCCTGCCGGACACGGTGCGGCGGGTGGAACGAGGCGCCTCAGGCGTCCAGCGCCAGGTCGACTGCGGCGAGTCGCTGGCTGGCCATGAGCTCCAGCAGCTGTTCGTGTGCGCGGGCCAGTCGATCCGGGTGTTGTGCGCGGTAGTCGCGGAACGTGTCGTCTCGGGTGAGGCTGTCGAGCAGGCGGATGGCTTCATCGGCGGCGTCGGTTCGACCCAGGGCGGTGGCCAGCGTGTGCAGGGCGTCGCCGGAGGCGGGCGACAACAGCAAGGCGCGGCGAGCCAGTGCGACCGCGCTCCCGGCGTCGTGGCGCTGCAGGGCCAGGCAGGCCTGATCGACCAGGGTCCCGGACCTGGCGGGGTCGACGGGGGTTTCGGCGGCGGCGCGCCGGACGGGCTTGTGGCGAACCACGGGTTCTGAGCGGGCGAGCACCGCATCGATCGAGGCCACGACGCGGGCCATGCTTTCATCCAGCGCCGACACGGCGGGGGCTGGGCGCTCCAAGGCGGGCAGCGACACAAAGGGCAGGCCCGCCAGATGCAGCCAGAGGTGGTCGAACAACGTGGCCGCGAAGGGGGCGTCGAGGCACTGGGTCAGTGTTTCGGTGTGGCGGTGCAGGTGGGCGTGCAACTCGGCCAGGAGCCCGTGGCGCATGCCCCAGACCGGTCCGTGGGCCCGCAGGCCAAGGTCGGCCGACAGGGCTTCCTCGGCCAGGAGATCCAGGCCGCACTGACGCAGGAAGGCCGCCACCACGGATTCACCTTCCGCCAGCCGATGTGCCTGTTGCCAAGCGTGGACCTGTTCCAGCAGCGCCGGATCGTGGTGGGTCAACGGCTGCAGGGTGGTGAGGCTGTAGCGCTCGGGGCGCACCGGCAGGGCGCCGACCCAGTCGCGGACATCGCGCTCCGCCACGGTGGCCGGGGGGCGGTCCAGCGCGGGGCCTGCGTAGATCGACAGGGGTTGAACGTCACCCCAGCGTTCCGTGGTCTGCAGCAGCTCCATGAAGGCGGGGGCATACGGGAAGGGGTCGGCGGGCGCAAACACGGCAAAGTCCTGTGGCGATGCGTCGGGGAGGCGATCGCTCAGCAGGGACAGCATCAGGGCGGACATGCCCCGGCCAGCCGCCGCAGGGACGATGCACACGTGCGGGGGCAGCGGGGACTCGATGGGGTGCTCGCCCTGGTCGAACACCGTGATGCGAGAGGTGACGGGCAGGTGGTTCAGCCAAGCCAGGGACTCGTGGGTGCGGTGGAGGTACAGGTGCAGCATGGGGATGCGGGGAGTTGGGTTTCGCTGTTTTTCGGCCAAGGGGACGTGGACTGAAGCGCTCCCGGGCCACGGACCAGGACGAGGCATTGGCCCTGAGGGGGCTCAACGCGCCTGAATGACATCCAGGTTGTGCCGTGCGAGGTGGCTGCCGCGTCCATGGACGCTGCCTTCCAGGTCGGGGCGCTCACCGATCTCCAGGCAACGGCGCCAGGCGGCTTCGGCCAAGGGCAGCCAGTGGTCCAGGGCGCGGACCGGTTCCGCCACGGCCTGATCGAGCAGGAGGTTGCCCAGGACAAAAAAGAAGTCGGGGGACTGGGCCCAGTGCGGCATCTCGTCTTCGGCGAGGGCCAGCGCCTGGGCGCGAAGACCGGCCTGACCCAGGCAGTGCAGCTGGCGGACGGTGAGTTCATGGCGCCAGTTGGCGGTCGGCGGCGTGAGGCGGGCGGCCTGGGCATACCAGCGGCAGGCGGCGCGAAAGTCTCCCTGGACTTCGGCGTCCTTGCCCAGTTGGTAGTGCACGTAGGGGTCTTCCGGGTGGTCCCGCAGATCCAGCAGCAGCAGCGGCCGGTTGCGGTCGTGTTTGTGTGCCATCTGGGCACTCCGGTAGCCGTCGTGGCCGAGGTGCAGTTCCAGGCGTTCGCGTGGTGCCTTCGAGAGGACTTGTTCGTGCACCCGGCCCTGGTACCGGGCACCGCGGGGCAGCAGCCGCGTCATCCAGGCGCGGTTCAGGCCTGGATCGGGGGATCGGTCCTCGTCGAACTCGCTGTGGATGCACACCACGCCGAGTCGGGGTGGGCCTTCGGTCCAGCGGGACAGCTGTTCGCCGCCAGATTGGATCCATTCGTCGGCATCGAGAAACAAGGTCCAGTCTGCATCGGCCAGCGCCAAGGCCTGGTTGCGAGCGGCCGCGAAGTCGTCCCGCCAGTGCCAGTGATGCACTTCGGCGCCGCAGTCGCGGGCGATCGTGGCGGTGTCGTCGGTGGATCCGGTGTCGAGCACCACCATCCGTCCGACCCATGGCTTGACGCTGCTCAGGCAGCGGGCCACGCAGCGGGCTTCATTGCGGACGATGAGGGCCAGGGTGATGCGGGATGGGAGCACGGCAGGGGGACGAGAAGGTGTCCGTCCCACTCTACGGGGATTGGCGTGCCGACGATCGATGGAAGTGCCGTGCGAATGGCGCCTGGATGGCCGGACGGCATTTGGCGGGGCAAAGCTGCGTTGTTCCGCCGATGGCGATCCCCGTCCGACTTCTAGACTGAATTTCTCTGGAATTGAAACAACCGATCGGGCGCATGGAGCCTTCTCGTCGTGTTTTCGGAGCTTCCGGAGTCATCTTGAGGGGTTTCCGATGATCATCACGCGCACACCGTTTCGCATCTCGTTTTTTGGCGGAGGCAGCGACTATCCGGCCTGGTTCAGCGAGCACGGTGGCGAGGTGCTTTCGACCACGATCAACAAGTACTGCTACATCACGATGCGGCACCTGCCGCCGTTCTTCGAGCACAAGCACCGGATCGTGTATTCGGCCATCGAGAACGTGAGGCACTGGGACGAGATCAAGCACCCCGCCGTGCGCGCGGTGCTGGGGTGGTCCGGCTGCAGCAAGGGCCTCGAGATCCATCACGACGGTGACCTTCCCGCCCGTTCTGGCCTGGGGTCGAGTTCGTCGTTCACCGTGGGGCTGCTGCATGCGCTGTCGGCGCTCAAGGGCACGTATGTGTCCAAGGAGCAGCTCGCCAAGGACGCCATCCACATCGAGCAGGACGTGATCGGTGAAAACGTCGGTTCGCAGGATCAGGTGGCTGCGGCTTTCGGGGGGTTCAACCGCATCGAGTTCCATCGCTCCGGCTCGTTCCAGGTCTCGCCGGTCATCCTGAAGAAGCAGCGCATCAAGGTGTTGCAGAAGCACCTGATGCTGTGCTTCACCGGGGTGTCGCGCATCGCCTCCGAGGTGGCGCAGTCCCAGATCGCCAACCTGCGTCAGCGTGAGCACGAGGTGCGCCACATGCAGGCGATGGTGGACGAGGCCGTGCAGATCCTGGGCAGCAGCACGCGACCCATCGAGGAGTTTGGCGATCTGCTGCACCAGAGCTGGCTGTTCAAGAAATCGCTGTCCGACAAGGTCTCCAACGCGGACATCGATCAGCTCTACCAAGTTGCCCGCGATGCCGGCGCCACGGGTGGAAAGATCCTGGGGGCGGGGGGCGGCGGCTTTTTGCTGTTGTTCGTGCGTCCCGAGTTTCAGGCGCGGGTGCGCGAAGCCCTCAAGCATCTGGTGCACGTGCCTTTCCAGTTCGAAGAATCCGGCAGCCGAGTGGTGCTCTACCAGCCCAACGGCCTGTGCTGAAAAAGGGAGCCTCCGATGACCCTCCGCATGAACGCCCAACAGCTGATCGCTTTTGAAGACGAGGTGGCGGCCACCTTCAACTCTGGTGCCATCCGTGCCCCGGTGCACCTGTACTCGGGCAACGAGGAGCCGATGATCGAGGTCTTCAAGGACGTGGGACCCAACGACTGGGTTTTCTGCTCCTGGCGCTCGCACTACCAGTGCCTGCTCAAAGGCGTGCCTGCCGACGAGGTGATGGCCGAGATCCTGGCCGGGCGCTCGATCTCGTTGTGTTTCCCGCAGCACCGCATCTACTCGTCGGCCATCGTCGGCGGGGTGTTGCCGATCGCCGTGGGCACGGCGATGGCCCTTCAGCGCAGCGGTGAAGACGCTCGTGTGCATTGCTTCGTCGGCGACATGACCGCCGAAACCGGCATCGCGCACGAGTCGATCAAGTACGCCCGCAACCATCGCCTGCCGATCCGCTTCATCGTCGAGGACAACGAGAAGTCGGTCTGCACCGACACCCGCCAGGCCTGGAACCAGCCCCGGCTGAGTTTTGAGGGCGTGCGCGACGAATACATCCACTACTACCGCTACTCGACCCGCTACCCGCATGCCGGGGCTGGGGTGCGGGTGCAGTTCTGAGGACCGACGCCATGAAGTATTTCGACGAACTCAAGCGCTCGATGGAGTACCTGGCCGAAGACCCCCGCACGGTCTTCATGGGCCAGGCCGTGGCGGTGCCCGGCACGGCCATGAGCAACACGCTCAAGGACATTTCGGCCCATCGCCTGCTGGAGCTGCCCGTGGCGGAAGAAATGCAGATGGGCATGACCACCGGCCTGGCGCTGGCCGGCCAGATTCCGGTCAGCATCTTTCCGCGTTGGAATTTCCTGATGTGCGGGCTCAGCCAGCTGATCAACCACCTGGACAAGGTTCAGGTCATGTCCAACGGGGGCTTCAAGACCAAGGCCATCGTGCGCACGGGCATCGGATCGGAGCGACCGATGCATCCCCAGCACCAGCACGTGGGCGATTACACCGAGGCCATCCGGTCGATGTGTTCGTCGATCGAGGTGATCCGGCTGGACGAGCCTGAAGACATCTTTCCCGCCTACCAGCGCGCGCTGCTGCGCGACGACGGCCGCAGCACGCTGCTGGTCGAGTGGGGCGACTACTACGGCGAAAAGTGAGCGGAGGTTTCATGAAATTCCCCCTGATGCGCAACAACATCCTGCGCGAGGACCTGGACGCCGTCATTGCCCACCTGCAGCAGGACGACCCCATCCTCACCAATGGCCCGCAGGCCGCGGCGTTTGAAGCCGAGTGGTCGCAGTGGCTGGGCGTGAAGTACAGCGTGTTCGTCAACTCGGGGGCGTCGTCCAACCTGCTGTCGATGGCGGTGCTCAAGATCCGTCACCCCGAGGGCGGAGAGGTCATCGTGCCGCCGTTGGCCTGGGTGTCGGACGTGGCCACCGTGCTGCAGAACGGATTCACGCCGGTGTTCGCCGACATCGACCCGCGCACGCTGTCCATGGATCCCCAGGAGATCCTGAAGAAGATCACCCCGAAGACCCGTGCGGTGTTCCTGACCCACGTGCAGGGCTTCGACGGCTTGACCGACGAGTTGCTGAAGGAGCTGGAGCGCCGCCGCATCCCGCTGATCGAGGATGTGTGCGAGTCGCACGGCGCCACGCACAACGGACGCCGCCTGGGCAGCTTCGGCTGGATGTCGAACTTTTCGTTCTATTACGCCCACCACATGAGCACCATCGAGGGCGGCATGGTGTGCACCAACGACGAGAAGGTCTACCAGCAACTGCGCATGCTGCGCGGCCACGGCATGGTGCGCGAGTCCACCGATGCGGACCTGCGCGCCACCTACCGCGCCGAGTACCCCGACCTGAACCCCGACTTCATCTTCAGCGTGCCGGCCTACAACGTGCGCAACACGGAGATCGGCGGCATCATGGGGCGCAGCCAGCTCAAGCGACTGGACGCGAACGTGGAGCGCCGAACCGCGCACTTCCTGCGGTTCCTGAACCAGATCGACGCGCGCCGCTATCGCACCGACTTCAAGCTCGAAGGCAGCAGCAACTACGCCTTCAACCTGATCCTGAACGAGGCCGACGACGACTTCGTGCAACGCCTCATGACCCGCATGCGCGAGGCCGGCATCGAGTTCCGGCGCGGCAGCGCAGGGGGCGGCAACCAGGTGCGTCAGCCTTATCTGCGCGGCATCGTGCCGGCCGATCACCACCTCGAGTTTCCGCACACCGAGCATGTGCATTTCTACGGTTTTTACCTCGGCAACTTCCCCGATCTGCGCGAGGACGAGATCGACACCATCTGCTCCGTCGTGAACTCGGTATGAACACCCGCATCACCTCGGCGGTCGTGCTGGCTGGTGGCCTGGGGACCCGGTTGCGCAGCGCTGTGCCCGATCTGCCCAAACCCATGGCGCCGGTGGCCGGTCGACCGTTTCTGGCCCACCTGCTGGACCAGTGGATTGCCCAGGGCATCCAGCGCTTCGTCCTCTCGGTCGGGTACCGGCACGAGGCCATCCGCTCTCACTTCGGTGAGACCTACGGGGGTGCGACGCTGGACTATGCCGTGGAAGCCTCGCCGCAGGGCACCGGCGGCGGCGTGTTGCTGGCGGCTCGCCGTCTGCCCCAGGACGCACCGTTTGTACTGCTCAACGGTGACACCTACTTCGACGTGTCCTTGCCATTGCTGAGCGAATACGCCGAGCGCCGTCAGGCTGATGGTTGTTTTGCCTTGTTCCGTACCTGTGAGCCGGGCCGCTACATGGGCCTGAGCCTGGGCCGGGAGGGTCGCATTCTTCAACTGCAGGCAGGGTTGGACCAGCCCGAGCGCCTGGCCAACGGGGGCGTCTACCTGATTCATCCCCGTGCCTTGCGCGGCTTGGCGGCGTTGCCCGGTCAGCCGCTGTCGCTGGAGAACGATCTGTTCCCGAAACTGATGGCAGAAGGCCAACGTTGGTTCGGACTGGAGTGTCCGGGGGCCTTCATCGACATCGGCATTCCGCAGGACTTTCACCGGGCGGCGTCGGTCCTGCCCATGCACGACATCCGGAGGCTGGAAGATGCGCTCCATCACTGAACGCCTGTGCGCCAACCTCGAGGCCTCGGTGGCGGCCAAACGGCAACTGCTGGCGGATGCCGCCATGCAGGGCCGGTTTGCGGCAGCCGTCGAGCGGGTGGTGCAGTGCTACCGCGCGGGCGGGCGGCTCTACATCGCGGGCAATGGAGGTTCTGCGGCCGATGCCCAGCATCTGGCGGCCGAGTTTGTCAGCAAGCTGGCGCGCCATCGGGCCCCTCTGCCTGCCGAGGCCCTGACCACCGACACCTCGATCCTGACCGCCATCGGCAACGACTACGGCTTTGACCAGGTGTTCTCGCGCCAACTGGCCGGCAAGGCCACGGACAAGGACATGTTCCTGGGCATCACCACTTCCGGCACCTCGCGCAACATCCTGTGCGCGTTGGAACAGTGCCGACGCATGGGGCTGCCCAGCGTGGTGTTCACCGCCCACAACGGTGGCGCGACGCCGGCGTTGGCAGACCACTGCATCGTCGTGCCCGGAACGGTCACCAGCACCATCCAGGAGCTGCACATCGTGCTGGCCCATACCCTGTGTGAAAGCGTCGAAGCGGCGCTGTTCGACCACCCCTGACTTCGAGAACAAGGATTGACCATGACCTACGACATCCTCGTCACCGGCGGCGCCGGCTACCTCGGCTCCACGCTGGTGCCGCAACTGCTGCGTTCCGGTCATCGCGTGACGGTGCTGGACAACTTCATGTTCAAGCAGGCCAGCCTCAACCACGTGTGCCACGACCCCAACTTCCAGGTGGTCAAGGGGGACATCCGCCAGGAGAGCGTGGTCGCGCCGCTGCTGAAGAAGGCCGACATCGTCATTCCCCTGGCCGCCCTGGTGGGGGCGCCGATGTGCAGCGCAGATCCCATCGGCGCCAAGACGATCAACCACGACGCCATCCTGATGATGCTCAAGCTGCTGTCGCGCGAGCAGCGGGTTCTGATGCCCACGACCAACAGCGCTTACGGAACCGGTGACGAGAACAACTTCTGCACGGAAGAGTCGCCGCTGCGCCCGATCTCCATCTACGCCAAGGAAAAGGTGGCGGTGGAAGGGGCGCTGATGGAACACGGCAACGCCGTGAGCTTCCGCCTGGCGACCGTGTTCGGCATGTCGCCTCGCATGCGGCTGGACCTGCTCGTCAACGACTTCTGTTACCGCGCGGTGCATGATCGCTTCGTGGTGCTGTTCGAGGGGGCCTTCAAGCGCAACTATGTGCACGTGCGTGACGTGGCCCGTGTGTTCGAGCACGGGATCCAGCACTTCGATCTCATGAAGGGCCAGATCTACAACGTCGGCCTGTCGGATGCCAATGTCTCCAAGCGTGAGCTGTGCGAGCACATCCAGCGCCAGGTGCCGGACTTCGTCTTCATGGACGCCCCGGTGGGCAAGGACCCGGATCAGCGCAACTACATCGTCTCCAACGCCAAGCTGGAGAGCACCGGGTTCAAGACGGCGGTTTCCCTGGAGGCCGGCATCACCGAGCTGATCAAGGGGTACGCCATGATCCGCAACACCCGTTACGGCAACGTCTGACCGCTCCTGAGCAGGCCCTCCGATGACCGACTGCGCCCTCGACGTTCTTTTCATCCACCCCGACTCGTCGGCGCAGGCCTACCAGGGACTGGCGGCCACCTACTCGGCCATCGAGCCACCGACCTGGGCATTGCTGCTGGCGCAGTCGTGCCGGGCCAAGGGCTTCGGCGCGGCCATCATGGACTGCGATGCCGAGAAGCTGGCGCTGGGTGATGCCGTGCAGCGGGTGAAGGACCTGAAGCCGCGGCTCATCGTTTTTGTGGTGTATGGGCAGAACCCCAATTCGGGCACCACCAGCATGATCGGCGCCACCCGGTTGGCTGAACAGCTCAAGGCCGAGGTGGGCGGCACCCCCATTTCCTTTGTCGGCTCGCACACCAGTGCCTTGCCCAAGGAGGTGCTGGCACTGCCCTTCGTGGACATCGTGTTTCTGAACGAGGGGGTGTACGCGCTGCACAACCTGCTGCGCGGCAACCTGGGCAGCGACATCGCTTCGGTAGCCGGCATTGGCTACAAGAAGTCGACCGGTTCCGGATCGCCGCTGCTGTGGCTCAACCCACCACAGTGCGTGGTTCCGCAGGAGCGGATGGACATCGACCTGCCGGGTTATGCCTGGGACCTGTTGCCTTACCGGGAGCGCCCGCTCGATCTGTACCGGGCCCATTTCTGGCACGCCGGGTTTGACCACAGCAAGCGCACGCCGTTTGCCGCCATCTACACCTCGCTGGGCTGCAACTTCGGTTGCGACTTCTGCATGATCAACATCGTCAACCGGCAGGACAACGGGGATGATGTTCACGCAGCGCATTCCCGTGGCATGCGTTTCTGGAGCCCGGGGTTGATTGCGGGCGAACTGGAGAAGCTGGCCCGCATGGGCTGCGAGACGGTGCGCATCAGCGACGAGATGTTTTTCCTGAATCGTCGCTACTACGAGCCGCTGCTGCAGCAGGTGGTGGAGCGCGACCTGAACCTGCGCATGTGGGCCTATTCCCGAGTCGACACCGTGCGCCCGGCGGCGCTGGACCTGTTTCACAAGGCCGGCATCCAGTGGCTGGCGCTGGGCATCGAGGCCGGCAGCCAGATGGTGCGCCGGGAGGTGTCGAAGGGCTCCTTCCAGGAAGTGAACATCCGCGATGTCTGCACCACGGTGCGAGACAGCGGCATCCACGTCATCAGCAACTACATCTTCGGGTTCCCGGACGACACGCTGGAGACGATGCAGCAGACGCTGGATCTGGCGCTGGAACTCAACACCGAAATGGCCAACATGTACCCCTGCCAAGCGCTGCCGGGCAGTCCCATGTACCGAGAAGCCTTGAAGCAGGGCTGGGCCTTGCCCGACCGCTACGAGGGCTACGCTTTCCTGTCCTACGAATGCCAACCGCTGGCGACCAAGCACGTGAGTGCCGCCGAGGTGCTGCGCTTCCGCGATGCGGCATGGCAGCGCTATTTCACCCATGAACCCTATCTCCAACTGGTGGAGTCGAAGTTCGGTGCCGCACAGCGGGCCAACGTCGAAGCCATGACCCGGGTGCCGATGAAACGCCGGTTGCTGGGAGACTGAG
>JACCDS012527287.1_pt1 | contig 14122 bp, 14 predicted proteins | sample 7446441 | NCBI WGS metagenome assembly JACCDS01 (sample SAMN15323445, study PRJNA562643) | freshwater metagenome | isolation source: river surface water | place: USA:Blue River Watershed | collected 2017-08-17 | reverse complement strand
GCTGCGCGCCGCCCCGCGCTGGCGGCGCGGTTGCGCCGACGGCGACGCGCTGGACCTGGACGCCTGGGTGCGCTACCAGGCCAGCCTGCACGACGACCTGCCGCCGCCCGAGCCGCGCGTCTACGCCCGCGCCCAGCGCGGCGAGCGCAGCCTGGCCACGCTGCTGCTGGCCGACCTGTCGCTCAGCACCGACGCCCACGTCAACAACAGCCAGCGCGTGGTGGACGTGATCCGCGACGCGCTCTACGTCATGGGCGAAGCCCTGCAGGGCAGCGGCGACGCCTTCGCCATGCTGGGTTTCAGCTCCGTGCGCCGCGCCCACGTGCGGCTGCAGCACCTGAAGGGTTTTGACGAGCCCTGGAACCGCACGGTGCAGAACCGCGTGGGCGCCATCAAGCCCGGCTACTACACGCGCATGGGCGCCGCCATCCGCCTGGCCACGCGGCGCCTGGGCGAACGCGGCGAACGCCAGCGCCTGCTGCTGCTGCTGACCGACGGCAAGCCCAACGACCTGGACGTCTACGAAGGCCGCTGGGGCCTGGAGGACACGCGCCACGCCGTGCTGGAAGCGCGCGAAGCGGGCCTGACGCCCTTCTGCCTGAGCATCGACGAAGAGGCGCAGGACTACCTGCCCCACCTCTTCGGCCCGCGCGGCTGGGCGCAGTTGCGCCGGCCCACCGAACTGCCCACGCGCCTGGCGCAACTCCACGCCCAGCTCACGAGCCCCCAAGCTCGCTAGCGCTCGCTACCCCACGAGGGGGCCGTCCGCCAGCGGCCCGGCAAAGCCGGTTCCGCGGCGGGAAGCTTGATGTCACGCAAGCCGCCCGAACAGTCCCCGACGAGAATGCGGCACCGCTGCTCGCCACCAGGCCACCACCATGGACCTCCGCGCTTTTGACCTGCCCCGCTACCTGTCGGTGCTGCCCTTGTTCACCGACCTCAGCCGCCCGGAGCTGGAACGCCTGGCCCAGGGCTGCCAGCTGCGCCGCCTGACACGTGGCGAAGACCTCTTCCGCGTGGGCCAACCCTGCCAGGAGTTCCACGTCACGGTCACGGGCCAGGTCAAGCTGTTTGCCATCTCGCCGGCCGGTGCGGAGAAGGTCATCGAACTGGTGGGCCCCGGCAACAGCTTTGCCGAGGCGCTGATGTTCACGGACAAGCCCTACATCATCAACGCGCAGGCGCTCACCGACACGCTGCTGCTGAGCGTCAGCAAGCAGGCCGTGCTGACCGAGATCGAACACGACTCGCGTTTTGCGCTGCGCATGCTGGCCGGCATCTCACGCCGGCTGCACGGCCTGGTGCACGACGTGGAGGCCTATGCGCTGCACAGCGGCGTGCAGCGCGTCATCGGCTACCTTCTCCGTGACCAGGGCGCCGAGGACTGCGTCAGCGGCGAAGTCGTCACCGTGAGCCTGCCCGTGAGCAAGGCGACCGTGGCGTCGCGCCTGAGCCTGACGCCGGAGTACTTCTCGCGCGTGCTGCACGAGCTGGAAGAGGCCCGCCTCATCGAGGTGGACAAGCGGGACATCCGCATCCTGGATGCGCAGCGCCTGGCGCGCTACCCGAACCCGTAGGCGCGGTAGGCGCCGTGCAGCGCGCAATGATGCGGCGCACGTCCAGGTGCAGCACGGCGCTGTCCTCATCAGCGCTGCTGCCTTCTTCCCACACCCGCACCCAGGGCTGAGGCCCGCAGCTGCACACGGCCGCCAGGGGTTTTTGCAGCGGCGTGCGCCGCAGGCCCAGGTAACCCGGTCGCGCCAGGCCTTCACCCATGCGGTAGTCGTGCACCAGGCCGTCGTAGATGGGCTCGGCCGTCTCCGACCACGACACCTCCCACAGCTCGCGCACACCGCGTGGCGCCACGACAAAGCTCTGCCGAGCCGGCAGCACCAGCAGCGGCAGCACACCTTGGGGCACGGGCCACTCGCGCAACAGGCGGCCTTCGCCGTCCAGCGCCTGCAACTGCGGCCCGCGCAACTGCAACTGCACGGTGCCAGCCGGGTTGCGCGCCAGCAGCTGTGGCGCCTGCTGGGGCAACGGCTGCGCCCACACGCTGGCGGCAGCCAGCGTCAGGCCTGCAGCAACTGCCCTTGCACGGTGGGCGCGATGCACCGCAGCTGCCCGCTGTCCTGCCAGGCCTGCACACGCCGGCACACATCGCCCGCGCTCACGCCCAGCAGCGCGCCCAGGGCTTCCCAGGGCCGCGCGACCAGGGGCAGGCCGCTGCGAAGCGCGTCCAGCAGTTCCATCTCGATGGCGTCGGCCGGCTGCGGCAGCGCCTCACCCGCCGTCACCATCATCAGCCCATCAATGCAGCCACAGGCGGCCAGGCCACGCAGGCGGGACAGCACCGAGTCGGCACTGAGTCCCACCTGGCGACCGAGTTCGGTGAAGGGCTGTTCGCTCAAGGGCAGGCCCCGCACGGCCACACGCAGCAGCGCGTGGTCTTGCGGGGACAGCGGGCTGAACGGTGCGCCCATGGTGGCCAAGCCCGCGGTACCTACTGCTGCAGGATCCACTGCACGGACGCCTTCAAGTCCGCGTCGCTGATCTTGTCCGGCGGGTTGGGCGACATCGGGATGGGCCCGAACACGCCCTTGCCGCCGGTGCGCACCTTGGCGATCAGCGTGGCCTCGGCATCGGCCTTGCCCTTGTACTTGGCCGAGATGTCCTTGAACGACGGCCCCACCAGCTTCTTGTCCTTGGTGTGGCAGGCCATGCAGCCGGCCTTGTTCATGGCGTCTTCGGGGCCGGCCCAGGCCGGCCCAGCGGCGGCAATGAGCGCCGCGATCGCGAGGGTCAAAAGCTTCATGTTGAACTCCTTCAGAGGCACATCAATAGATGTCATGTTGAGTGTTGTAGACGTTGAACTTGCCGGTCGGCGTGATCAGGCGCGGGTCCTTGATCACGGCCTTGAGCTTCAGCGTCTTGTCATCCACCACCACGATGGCGCTCTGCTTGTCCTTGGCAGACCACACCGAGAACCACACCTCGTCACCGGCCTTGTTGTATTCCGGCTGAACCACGCGCTTGGCGCCGTCGTCCTTGAGGCCGGCCCATTCGGCGATGGGCAGCACGGTGAAGCCCTTGCTGAGGTTCTTGATGTCGAACACGGCCACGCTCTGCGAGATGGCGGCGTCCGGGTTCAGCGGCGTGTCCGAGTACAGGTGGGTGGACTTGGGGTGGGTCTTGATGAACAGCGCACCACCGCCCTGGCCCTTGATCTGGCCCACTTCCTTGAAGGCGTACTTGGGGAACTTCTTGGGGTCGGTGCCGATGAGGGAGATGGCTTCGTCACCCAGGTGGCCGGTGCTCCACACGGGCCCGAACTGCGGGTGCACGAAGTTGGCGCCGCGGCCCGGGTGGGGAATCTTGCTCACGTCCACCAGCTTGACCAGCTTGCTGTCCTTGGCGTCCACCACGGCCACCTTGTTGCTCTGGTTGGCCGCCACCATGAAGTAGCGCTTGCTGCTGTCCCAGCCACCGTCGTGCAGGAAGCGCGCCGTGCCGATGGTGGTGACCTTCAGCGCGTCGATGTTGCTGTAGTCCACCATCAGCGTCTGCCCGGTCTCCTTCACGTTGACCACGAATTCGGGCTTGAAGTGGCTGGCCACGATGCTGGCCACGCGCGGCTCGGGGTGGTACTCCTGCTTGTCCACCGTGTTGCCACGGGTGGAGACGATCTTCAGCGGCTCCAGCGTGTCGCCCTTCATGATCACGTACTGCGGCGGCCAGTAGCTGCCGGCAATGACGAACTTGTCTTCATAACCCTTGAACTTGCTGGAGTCCACGCTGCGGGCTTCCAGGCCCATGCGGATCTCGGCCACGTTGTCGGGCTTCTCCATCCACAGGTCGATCATGTTGATCTTGGCGTCGCGGCCGATCACGAACAGGTAGCGGCCCGAGGCGGACGTTCGCGAGATGTGCACCGCATAGCCGGTCTTGACGATGTTGATGATCTGCTTGGTGTCGCCGTCGATCAGGGCCACCTCGCCGGTGTCACGCAGCGTGGTGCTGAAGATGTTGTCGATGTTGTACTTGTTCATCTTCTTGGTCGGCCGCTTCTCCGGCGGCACGATCACCTTCCACGTGCCCTTCATGTCGGCCATGCTGAACTCGGGCGGCACGGGCGGCTCGTGCTGGATGTAGCGCGCCATCATGTCCACCTGCTGCTCGGTCATCTCGCCGCTGGTCTGCCAGTTGGGCATGCCGGCCGGCGAGCCGTAGGCGATGAAGACCTTCAGGTAGTCCGTGCCCTTGCCCAGCGTGATGTCGGGTGTCAGCGGCTTGCCGGTGGCGCCCTTGCGCAGCACGCCGTGGCAGCCGGCGCAGCGTTCGAAGTAGACCTTGCGGGCCTGGTCGAACTCGGCCTGCGTCATGGGCGGCGCCTTGGGGTTGGTGCTCTGCACCATGGGCACGCCCACCAGGGCGGACGGCGCCGCGTTGTAGCGCACGTCACCCGGGGTGACGTCCTTCTTGTCCTGGGACAAGGCCACCAGGGGGGCAGCCAGGATCAGGAGCGCGGCGATGGGGGTCAAACGACTCAAGCGGTTCATGGATCACTCCTCTTTGGGGGTCAGACAGTCGGTGCTTCTTCAGCGTGAACGCATGGTCTGCCCGCCGGGGAGCCCAAGTCCTTGAACTGGTTCAAGAGCCGCGCAAGTCAGGCGGCAGACCGCCCCCTGAACCTGAACCAGATCAAGGCCGCCGCAGATGGCGAGCGGCAATCTGCCGGCACCAAATCCTCCACAGCAGGAATGCCTCATGAACCGCTTCCCATCCCGCCTCAGCGCCCTGGCGCTCGCCAGTGCCTCGGCCTTCGGTGCCGCCCACGCACAACAGGCCGCGCTAGCCCAGGCCGCTGACACCGCCGCTGACACCGCCGCCGCGCAGACCGTGGTGGTCTCGGCCACGCGCCACGCCATGGCGCTGATCGACGCCCCCGCTGTGATGAACGTGGTGACGCCCCAGCAGCTGCAGGACCGCGGCGCCGACAACCTGCTGGAGGCCTTGCGTGGCGAGACAGGCCTGTCGCTCATCGGCCGCACCATCAGCGGCCGGCGCAACATCAGCCTGCGCGGCATGGACGGCCGCCACACGTTGTTCCTGGTGGACGGCAAGCGCATAGGCAACAGCGACGGCGTCATCGGCCACAGCGACTTCCAGTACGACTGGGTGGCGGTGGAAGAGGTGTCGCGCATCGAGGTCGTGCGCGGCCCCATGAGCGTGCTGTACGGCGCCGAGGCGCTGGGCGGCGTGGTCAACGTCATCACCCGCACGCCGGGTGAGCAATGGGTGCGCCGCGGCACGGCCGAAGGCTCGCAGGCCGACGGCGGCTTCGGCGGCAGCGGCCACCGCTTGGCCGGCCAGGCCAGCGGGCCGCTGGCGCAGGGCCTGAAGCTGTCTGCCATGCTCAGCGAAGGCCGCCGTGCCGAGATCCTGTCCAAGGCCGACACGCGCATAGGCGACATCGAAGGCCGCCACAAGGTGGACGGCTCGGTGAGCCTGTGGTGGGACGCTGCGCCGGGCCAGCAGCTGCAGCTGGAACACCGCCAGGGCCGCGAGGACCGCTGGGCCGGCATGCGCGAGCGCAGCGGGCAACGGCGCTTCTTCCAGAGCACCACCGAGGTGGAACGCCGCCACACGGCGTTGAGCTGGAACGCCGACTGGGCCACCGAGGCCGGCCTGCGCAGCACCCTGCGCACCTACGGCAGCCACATCGAGATGAACAATGTGCGCAACAACGGCGTGGCCGCGCTGCGCCCCAACCTGCTGAACGACCGTGTGCTGGACGCCCAGTTCAGCGCCACGCCGGCACGCGGCACCACCGTCACCGGCGGTGCGGAGTGGCGCGACGAGCGCCTCAACAACATCGGCCTGGCCGGTGGCAGCGGCCGTGCCGAGCACCAGGCCCTGTTTGCCCAGGGCGAAGCGGAGCTGGGCCGCAGCCTGGTGCTCACCGGCGGCCTGCGCGCCGACCGCCACCAGCGCTTTGGCGGCGAGTGGAGCCCGCGCGTGTACGCCGTGTGGAAGCCGGCCACGAACTGGGTGCTCAAGGGCGGCTACGGCCACGGCTTCAAGGCGCCCACGCTCAAGCAGATCAGCGCCGACTACCAGGAGGACGAAGGCCCCTACACCTACTTCGGCAACGCCAGCCTGGTGCCCGAGCGCAACGACGCGCTGGAACTGAGCGCCGGCTACGACACCGCCGCCCTGGGCGTGGAGGCCACGCTGTTCCACAACCGCGTGCGCCAGCTCATCGTGCCGGTGCAGTTTGGCACCGTGGCCGGGCGTGCGCAGTACCGCTTCCAGAACCTGGACCGGGCCACCTTCCGCGGTGCCGAAGTGGCCACGCGCGCCGCCCTGCCCGCCGGCTTTGGCCTGCAGGCCCAGGCCACCTACCTGGACGCCACCGACGGCAACGGCCAGCGCCTGGAGAAGCGCCCGCGCCTGCTGGTGGGGCTGGAGCTGAACTGGACGCACCGGGCCTGGCGCGCCGGCCTGCGCGTGGACCACCACGCCGGCCAGCAGATTGCATCCACCACCGTGGGCCAGCCCCAGCAGGTGCTGCCCGACCTCACCCGCGCCAGTGCCTTTGCCCAGTGGCGCGTGGACAGCCGCTGGACCGTGGACGCGGGCGTGGACAACCTGACCCAGCTGCGCCTGGCCGACGAGTCGCCGCTTTTCACCTGGGCGGAAACGCCGCGCACCTGGCGCGTGGCCCTGCGCAGCGTGTTCTGATGGCGGCATGGACACCCTGTACGGCCTGTACCCGTGGATCAAGTGGGCCCACGTGGGCCTGGTCACCAGCAGCGGCGCGCTCTTTGCCCTGCGCGGGCTGGCCGTGCTGACCCACCAGGCCTGGCCCATGCGGCGCGGTTGGCGGCTGCTGAGCTATGGCATCGACACCCTGCTGCTCGGCGCAGGCGTGCTGTTGTGGGCGCTGCTGCAGCTGAGCCCGCTGCACGACGCCTGGCTGGGCACCAAGCTGCTGTGCCTGCTGCTGTACATCGTGCTGGGCAGCATCGCGCTCAAGCGCGGCCGCACGCCACGGGCACGGGCGCTGGCCTTTGCCGCGGCCGTGGCGGTCTACCTTTTCATGGCCAGCGTGGCACGCGGCCACCACCCGCTGGGCGCCCTGCGCGCCTTCATCACATGAGCAGTCCCATCACCCTGCACCGCAGCCCGGCCGCGGGCTTTGACCAACCTTTCGAGATGCTGGCCGCCTGCCACGAGCGCGTGGAACGCATGCTGGTGCTGCTGCTGAAGCTGGCCGCCCACCTGCCCACGCACGGCGCCGACGAGCAGGCGCGCAGCGCGGCCCGCGACGTGATGCGCTACTTCGACCTCGCCGGCCCGGCGCACCACGAGGACGAAGAGCGCCACGTCTTCCCCACGCTGCTGAAGCAGCCGGGTGCGCCGCTCAAGCCCCTGGTGCGGCAGCTGCAGGCGGAGCACCGTGCGATGACGCAGCAATGGGCAGCGGTACGGGCCGACCTGGTGGCCGTGGAAGGTGGGGACGGTGGGCTCACGCCAGCGATGCTGGCGCGCTGGCAGGCGTTTGCGGCGCTGTACCGCGGGCACATCGAGGCGGAGGACGGGCAGGTCTATGGGGCTGCGGAGGCGCTGCTGGACGGCCCTGCGCAGGCGACGATGGGGGCAGAGATGGCGGGGCGGAGAGGTGTTGCCAGCTGCACTCCCCAACCTACCCCACCTTCTGCTGCGCCACCCGCTCCATGAACGCCCGCCGCGCGGCCTTGTCCGCCGGGCTCCCCTGCCGGGTGAGCAGCGACTCCGACACCTCATAGCTGTACAGCATGAAAGCCCGCGAACGCGCCTCGTCGCCGTCGAAGCCCAGCGCGCGGAAGATGGACGCGTGGTAGTCCAGCCGCGACGCGTCTGACGCGTCCAGCGCGGCCTGCGCCATGGGGTCGCGCCGCGCCCAGGCCCGTATGGCCAGTTCGATGCGCGCCGCCTTCTGCGCCGCACGGCCGCGGAAGGGCAGCGAGATCACGTCGCGCAGTTGGTCCAGCGGGCTGCTGACGGCTTCCAGCCGCGCCGTCAGCAGTGCGGTGGAGCGGTCACTCCAGGCCTGCAGCACGCGGCGCAGGAGGTCTTCGCGGTCGCGGAAGTGCCAGTAGAAGCTGCCGCGTGTGACCTGCAACTGCGTGGCCAGCACGTCCACGCGCACGTGGTCTATGCCCTGGTCCACCAGCACCTCGGTGGCGGCATCCACCCAGGCCTCGGGCGTGAGCGACGGCCGTGCGGCGGCGGGGTCGGGCGTGGCACGGCGGGCCGGTTTCCTGGCGGCAGACTTGGCCGCTGTCTTGCCAGACAGCGGGCGAACGGGGGCAGTGGACATGGCCCATCATCACCATACATTGATGTATGGAAACTAGGGTGAACCCCGATGTTTGCTGCGGCACGCAGGCCTACCATCCGCCACCAAACACATACAGAGGTGTATGGAGCCGACGGAGACACGATGAACGGCAGCAGCTTCTTCGACAACCCCCGCATGCTGGCGCCGCGCCGCGTGGAGCGCACGGACCTGGGCCAGGGCGCCTTCGAGCTGCGCTGCCCGGAGCCCCTGGCGCCTTACGTGCGCTGCGTGGGCGAGTGGCTGGAACAGTGGGCCCGTGAGACACCGGACGCGACGGCCTTTGCAGAACCCTCTGGCGACGGCGGCTGGGCCAAGCTCAGCTGGCGCGAACTGCGTCAACGTGTGGGATCGGTGGCCCAGGGCCTGCTGAACCTCAACCTGCCGGCCGGCAAGCCCATTGCCGTGCTGTCCGACAACTCGCTGGACCACCTGGTGCTGCTGCTGGCCGGCATGCACATCGGCCGCGCGGTGTGCACCGTGTCCAGCGCCTACTGCCGGCTGGCCGGCACGGACTTCAGCCGCATCCACGGCATCCTGGAAACGCTGGACCCGGCCCTGGTCTACGGCAGCGACGCCAAGGTCTACGGCGCGCCGCTGAAAGACGCACCGGTCAAGCCGGTGGCGGTGTTCACCCACGGTGCAGCCGAGCACGCCGGCGCCATCAGCTTCGAGCAACTGGGCTCGGCCACCGAAACGCCGGCCGTGATGCAGGCCTTCGCCGCCATCACGCCCGACACGCACGCCAAGTACCTGCTCACCAGCGGCAGCACGGGCCACCCCAAGGTGGTGATCAACACGCACAAGATGCTGTGCGCCAACCAGCAGATGCTGGGCCAGACCCTGCGTTTCCTGGACGTGGAAAAGCCCGTGCTGCTGGACTGGCTGCCCTGGAGCCACACCTTCGGCGGCAACCACAACACGAACATCGTGATGCGCACCGGCGGCACGATGTACATCGACGACGGCCGCCCCATGCCCGGCCAGGTGGACAAGACGCTCAAGCACCTGCAAGAAGTGCAACCCACCATCTACTTCAACGTGCCGCGTGGCTACGAGATGATGCTGCCCGCGCTGGAGGCCGACGAGGCCCTGGCGCGCCGCTTCTTCGGCAAGCTGCAGATGGTGTTCTACGCCGGCGCCGGCATGCCCCAGGCCACCTGGGAGCGGCTGGACGCCGTGGCGCGCAAGGTGCGCAGCGAGCCGCTGTGGCTCACCACCAGCTGGGGCAGCACGGAAACCGCACCGGCCATCACCTTTGCCAGCTGGAAGCTGGACAAGCCCGGGGTCATCGGCCTGCCCATGCCGGGCGTGCGGCTCAAGTTCATCCCCAACGGCGGCAAGCTGGAAATGCGCGTGGCCGGCGACCACATCTTCCCCGGCTACCGCAACAACCCCGAGGCCACCAAAGCGGCGTTCGACGAAGACGGCTACTACTGCATAGGGGACGCCGGCTACCTGGCCGACGAAGCCGACCCGCTGCAGGGCGTGGTCTTCAACGGCCGCGTGGCGGAAGACTTCAAGCTCACCAGCGGCACCTGGGTCAGCGTGGGCACGCTGCGCCTGAAGGTGGTGAACGCGCTGGCGCCCTACGCGCAGGACGTGGTCATCACCGGCCACGACCGCAGCGAGGTCGGCGCCCTGGTCTTCCTCACCGACGCCGGCCGCGCGCTGCCGCATGAAGACTTCGCGGCCAAGGCCCGCGCCGCGCTGAAGGCGCTGAAGGCCGAGGGCGGCGGCTCGTCGCAAACCCCCGTGCGCCTGCTGGTGCTGGCCGACACGCCCAACATGGCCGCCGGCGAAATCACCGACAAGGGCTATGTCAACCAGCGCATGGTGCTCACGCGCCGCGCGGCCGACGTGCAAGCCCTGTATGACAACAAACCCCACACGCCGGAAGACCCGCGCGTGATCCATCTGTGAACCCGCGAGCCTGCCCATGAGCACCTCCTTCGAAGCCTTTGCTGCGGCCAGCGGCCCTTTGTCCGAACCAGCCCGCAGCCTGCCCCTGCTGCGCCTGGAAGCCGCCGGCCCCGTGCTGCACGTGCGCCTGAACCGCCCCGCCAAGCGCAACTCCATCAGCGACGAGCTGCTGGGCCAGCTGCACACGGTGTTCGTCAACATCCCGTCGCACATCCGCGCCGTGGTGCTCAGCGGCGAAGGCGAGCACTTCTGCGCCGGCCTGGACCTGAGCGAAGTGAGCGAGCGCACCGTCACCGAAGGCATGAGCCATTCGCGCGCCTGGCACGCCTGTTTCGACGCCATCCAGTTCGGCCCCGTGCCCGTCATTGCCGTGCTGCACGGCGCGGTGGTGGGCGGCGGGTTGGAACTGGCCAGCAGCACGCACCTGCGCGTGGCCGAGGACAGCAGCTTCTACGGCCTGCCCGAAGGCACGCGCGGCATCTTCGTGGGCGGCGGCGGCTCGGTGCGCATCAGCCGGCTCATCGGCGTGGCGCGCATGACCGACATGATGCTCACCGGCCGCGTCTTCGACGCCGACGCCGGCGACCGCTACAACTTCAGCAACTACCGCGTGGCCGACGGCGCGGGCCTGGCCAAGGCGCTGGAGCTGGCCACCAAGATCGCCGCCAACGCACCGCTGTCCAACTACGCCATCACGCAGGCGCTGCCGCGCATCAACGACCTGTCGGCCAGCGACGGCCTGTTCGTGGAGTCGCTGATCTCCTCCATCGCCCAGGGCGACGAAGCCGCCAAGGAACGCGTGCGCGCCTTCCTGGAAAAGCGCGCCGCCAAGGTGCAGAAGCAATGAGTGCCGACATGAAGCCCCAAGGCCAGTTCCAGAAGTTCGACGACGTCTACATCCTCGACGCGCTGCGCACGCCCATGGTGGACTACCAGGGCGCGTTTGCCGACGCCAACCCCATCGACCTGGGGCTCAAGGCCGCCAAGGCCGTGATGGCCCGCGCCGGCGTGAACCCGGCCGACGTGGACAGCGTCATCACCGGCAACATGGCGCCGGGCGGCTTTGACCAGTTCTACGTGGCGCGCCACATCGGCCTGTACAGCGGCGTGCCGCAGGAAGTGCCGGCGCTCAACGTGCAGCGCATCTGCGGCACCGGCTTCGAGCTCTTCCGCCAGGCCGGCGAGCAGCTGGCCCTGGGCGTGGCCAACCTGGCCCTGTTGGTGGGCACAGAGAGCATGACGCGCAACCCCATCGCGGCCTTTGACCACCGCGGCGGCTTCAAGCTGGGCGCGGGCGTGGCCTTCAAGGACTACATGTGGGAAGCGCTGTCGGACAGCGCCGCTGGCATCAACATGATCCAGACGGCCGAGAACCTAGCGAAGAAGTACGGCATCACGCGCGAGGACGTGGACGCCTTTGCCGCGTCGTCCTTCGCCAAGGCCGTGGCAGCGCAGGAAGCCGGCTGGTTTGCCGGTGAAGTCGTGCCGGTGGAAAACGAAAGCTTCGAGCTCGCCGGCTACAAGACCCGAACCCTCAAATTGAGCGGCAAGACGGCCGTGGCCGACCGCGACACGCACCCGCGGCCCACGCCCGTGGAGGTGCTGGCCAAGCTGCGCACCGTGTTCAAGGACGGCGTGCAGACCGGCGGCAACAGCTCGGCGCTGACCGACGCCGCTGCGGCAGCGCTGGTGGGCAATGCCGCAGCGCTGAAGGCCTGGGGCAAGGCGCCGCTGGGCCGCGTGGCCGCAGCGGCTGTCGTCGGCGTGCCGCCGGAAATCATGGGCATAGGCCCGGCCCCCGCCATCCGCCGCCTGCTGGCCGGCGCCGGCTTGCAGCTGAGTGACATCGCCCGCTTCGAGATCAACGAAGCACAAGGCGCACAGACCCTGGGCGTGGGCCGCGAACTGGGCCTGGACCTCAACAAGCTCAACGTCAAGGGCGGCGCCATCGCCCTGGGCCACCCGCTCGCGGCCACCGGCGTGCGCTGCACGCTCACCGTGGCGCGGCAGCTGAAGGAGATTGGCGCACGCTGGGGCATTGCCTCGGCCTGCGTTGGTGGTGGGCAGGGCATCGCATTGCTCATCGAGAACCCGGAAGCCAGCGCATGAAGACCCACGCCTACGCCGTCAACGTGCAGTTCGGCGACTGCGACCCCGCCGGCATCGTCTTCTTCCCCAACTTCAGCCGCTGGATGGACGAAGCCAGCCTTGCCTTCTTCATGGCGCAAGGCGTGCCGCCCTGGCGCGAGCTGGTGAAGACGCGCGGCATCATCGGCACGCCGCTGCTGGAGATCAACACCAAGTTCTTCCGGCCCGCCACCTACGGCGAGACCATCCACGTGCACACCACGGTGGAAGAGTGGGCGGCCAAGACCTTCCGCCACCGCCATGTGGTCAAGCGGGGAGACACGGTGTTGTGCGAAGGCACGGAAGTGCGCGCCTTTTGCATACGCGACCCCGAGAATCCCGAACGCATCAAGGCCATCCCCGTTCCCGAAGACATCAAGGCGCTCTGCGTCTGATGCAACAACCCCGTTCAACCGGAGACAACCCATGAACCACCTGATCCGCAAGACCCTCGTTGCCGCCGCCGCGGCGTTGGCTGCCGGCGCTGCGCTGGCCGACATCACCATCGGCGTGAGCGTGCCGCTCACCGGCCCGGCCAGCGGCCTGGGCATCCCCATGAGCAACGGCGTGAAGATGTGGCCGGCCACCATCGGCGGTGAAAAGGTCAAGGTCATCATCCTGGACGACGCCACCGACCCCACCAAGGGCGTGCAGAACGCGCGCCGCTTCGTCAACGAAGACAAGGCCGACGTGATCCTGGGCTCGGGCGCCACGCCGGTGGCCATCCCCATGGCCGACGTGGCCACGGAAAGCAAGACGGTGCACCTGACGCTGTCGCCCATCGGCCTGCCCCCGGGCAAGGACCCGTTCACCTTCCGCCTGCCGCAGAGCAACGGCGTCATGGCCAACGCCATGGTCGGCCACATGCAGAAGAACGGCGTCAAGAGCGTGGGCTTCATCGGCTACACCGACGCCTACGGCGAACAGTGGCTGCAGGCCCTGAAGCCGCTGCTGGACAAGGCCGGCATCAAGCTGGTGGGTGAAGAGCGCTTTGCCCGTGCCGACACCAGCGTCACCGCCCAGGCCCTGAAGCTGACCGCCGCCAACCCCGACGCCATGGTGGTGGTGGCCTCGGGCTCGGGTGCCGCGATGCCGCAGCTGGCCATCATCGAGCGCGGCTACAAGGGCAAGTTCTACCAAACGCACGCCGCCGCCACCAAGGACCTGATGCGCGTGGGCGGCAAGGCCGTGGAAGGCACCTTCGTCACCAGCGGCCCCGTGGTCGTGGCCGAGCAGCTGCCCGACAGCCACCCCAGCAAGGCCCTGGGCGTGAAGTTCAACGCCGCCTACGAAGGCCAGTACGGTGCCGGCCTGCGCAACCAGTTTGCCGCGCACAGCTACGACGCCTACCTGATGCTGGACAAGGTGGTGCCCATTGCGCTGAAGAAGGGCAAGCCCGGCACGCCGGAATTCCGCGCCGCGCTGAAGGACGCGCTGGAAACCACGCCCGCCCTGGCGGTGACGCACGGCGTGCTGGACTACAGCCCCACCGACCACTGGGGCTTCCGCCCGGACACCGGCGTTGTCATGAAGGTCGTGGGCGGCGACTGGAAGCTGGAGCGTTAAGCCCCCACGCTCCCTTCGGTCGCTGCCCCCCGAGGGGGAGCCCCGCAGCGGCCCGGCAGAGCCGGTTCCGCGCGGGTAACTTGGCCATCCGTTGCCAACCATGAACACACTCGCAGACTGGCT
>JACCDS011318383.1_pt1 | contig 14123 bp, 9 predicted proteins | sample 7446441 | NCBI WGS metagenome assembly JACCDS01 (sample SAMN15323445, study PRJNA562643) | freshwater metagenome | isolation source: river surface water | place: USA:Blue River Watershed | collected 2017-08-17 | reverse complement strand
GCCGATGAGGACGGTCGCGATGGGGCGCTGGACTTCCGCGCCCGAGCCGCTGGCCAGCGCCATCGGCACGAAGCCGAGGGCGGCGACGAGGGCCGTCATGAGCACGGGCCGCAGCCGGGTCAGTGCGCCTTCGATGACGGCATCGCGGACGTTCCTGCCTTCCTCGCGGAGCTGGTTGATGAAGGAGATCATCATCACGCCGTTGAGCACCGCCACGCCGGAAAGCGCGATGAAGCCGACCGCCGCCGAAATCGAGAACGGCAGGTCGCGCAGCCAGAGGGCAAAAACACCGCCGGTCACGGCGAGCGGGATACCGGTATAAACGATCATGGCCTGACGCACGCTGCCAAAAGCCATGAAGATGAGCAGGAAGATGAGGGCGAGCGCTGCCGGCACCACGATGGCGAGGCGCGTGCGGGCCTCCTGCAGGTTCTTGAAAGCACCGCCGTATTCGACGAAGTAACCCTCCGGCAGTTTCACGCCGTCTCCGATCTTCTGTTGCGCCTCCAGCACAAAGCTCTGCACGTCGCGCCCGCGCAGGTTGACCTGGATGGCCATGCGGCGTTGGAACGCCTCACGGCTGATGGTGTTGACGCTTTCGGTCATGCTCACGTCAGCCACCTGGCCGAGCGTGACCATGCCACCATCGGTCGTGCGGACGGGGAGATTCGCAACGTTGGCGAAGTCCTGCCGCGCCGATTCCGGCAGGCGGGTGATGATCGGGTAGCGGCGATTGCCGTCCACGATCACGCCGCCTTCGACGCCGGCAAACGCGGTTTCGATGACCTTGTTCACCTCGTCGGCATGGACGTTGTAGCGGGTCATCGCCTGCCGGTTGAGCACCACCTGGAGCACGGGGGCCTTGCCCGCCGCGTCGAACTCCACGTCGGCGGCACCGGGGATCTTTTCCACGATCTCGCGGACCTCGCCTGCGACCTTTTCGAGCGTATCGTAGTCATCGCCGAAGACCTTGATGGCGATGTCCGCGCGGCTGCCCGAAAGCAGTTCGTTGAAGCGCAGTTCGATCGGTTGGGAGAAGAGGTAGCTCTGGCCGGGGAAATGCACGGCCAGCTCCTTCGACATCAGGTTGGTCAGTTCGTCCTTCGTGATGGTGCGGCCGTCGATCTTCCGCCACTCGGAGGGCGGCTTGAGCATGATGTAGCTGTCGCCCACGTTCACGCCCATCGGGTCGGTCGCCACCTCGGAAGTGCCGACGCGCGCGAAGGTGTGCGTCACCTCCGGGAACTTTTCCAGCATGAGCTTTTCCGCCGCCGTCTGCATCTGCATGGAGGGCGCGAGCCCGATGCTGGTCGTGCGGATCATCTGGGCCGCGAGCGAACCCTCATCGAGTTGCGGGATGAACTCGGCCCCGAGGAGCGTGAACACCCACATGGACACCGCGAAGATACCGATGGCGATGGCGGACATGAGCCAGCGCATCCGCAGGCTGAAATGCAGCACCGGCGTATAGAGCCGCTTGGCGAAGCGAATGAGGAAGTTGTCCTCCTCGCTCACCTTCGCGGTCATGAAGAACGAGCACAGCACAGGCACCACGGTCAGGGCGAGGATCAGCGCCCCGATGAGGGCGAAGACCACGGTGAAGGCCATCGGCGTGAACATCTTTCCTTCGATGCCCGTGAGGGTGAACATCGGCAGGTAAACGATGGTGATGATCGCCACGCCAAAGACCGTGGGCGTGCCGACCTGTTTGCAGGCGTTCAGAATGGTGTGCAGCCGCTCCTCCCGGGTCAGGAGGCGGCCGAGCTGGTGCTGGCGATGCGCCAACATGCGGACGACGTTCTCCGCCATGACCACGGCTCCGTCCACGATCAGACCGAAGTCCACCGCGCCGAGGCTCATGAGGTTGCCCGACACCCCGTAGCGGACCATGCCGGTCATCGCGAAGAGCATCGAGAGCGGGATCGCCGTGGCGACGATCAGGGCCGCGCGCCAGTTGCCGAGCAGGCCGATGAGGATCGCGATCACGAGGATGGCGCCCTCCAGCAGATTCTTTTCCACCGTGCGAATGGTGGCATTCACGAGATCGGTGCGGTTATAGACCGTCTCCACCTCCATGCCGGCGGGCAGCTTCGCCTGGAGTTCCTGGATGCGCTCATGCACGCGGCCGGAAACCAACCGGCTGTTTTCACCGATCAGCATGAGGGCGGAACCGAGGATGGCCTCGGCGCCATCATGCGTCGCCGAACCGGTGCGAACGCCCGACCCGATGCCGACATCGGCCACATCCTTGATGCGCAGCGTGCCCGCGCGGGCACCGGAGAACCGGATCGGCAGATTGCCGATTTCTTCGGTCGTCTGGACGCGGCCGATGGCGCGCACGGTGACGGCCTCGCCGCCTTTCTCCACCACGGAACCGCCGGCATTGGCCACGTTTTCCGCGACAATGTCGGCGACCTCACCGACCGTGAGGCCCACACTGGTGAGTTTCGCGGGGTTTGGCATGATCACGATCTGCTTGTCGTAGCCGCCGGAGGTGTTGACCTCCGTGACACCGGGCACGGTGCGCAGCGCGGGCTTCACGATGTAGTCCTGGGCCAGCTTGAGTTCGCGCAGGCGGTCCACCGGATCGGCCGGCGCGGCCTTGAAGCCCTCCTTGTAGCGAACCGTGTAGTGGTAGATTTCGCCGAGGCCGGTGGTGATCGGCGCGAGCTTCGGCGTGACGCCGGGAGGCAACTCGTCGAGCACCGCCTGGAGTCGCTCACCCGCGAGCTGGCGGGCGCGATAGATGTCGGTGCCCTCCTGAAAGATCAGGGTGACCTGCGAGAGGCCGAACTTGGAGATGGAGCGGACTTCGAGCAGCTTCTCGATGCCGCCCATTTCCACCTCGATGGGATAGGTGACGAGCTTTTCGATCTCCTCGGGGGCGAGCGAGGGAACCGAGGTGTTGATTTGCACCTGGACGTTGGTGATGTCGGGCACGGCATCAATGGGCAGCCGCAAGGCCGACCATGTGCCGACGAATAGGAGCGCCACCGCGCCAAGCAGCACGAACACGCGCTGGCGCAGGGCAAACTCGAGGATCTTGTCGATCATGGAAAAGGAAGGGTGGGTTGAAAAATGGAGTGGAGGGGATCAGTGGCTGTGGCCGCCGCCCTTGGTTAGACGCAACTCGGCCAGCCAGAGCTGATCGACCGGCGTCACGACCACGACATCGCCGGCGTAGAGGCCGTCGGTGATCTCGATGAAGTCGGCTGAACGCGCACCCACCTTGACAGGTGTGCGCAGGTAGGCGCCGCTGTTGACGACGTAAACAAAGGAGCCGGTGGCGCCGTCGAGGACAGCGGAGCGGGGCACGGTGAGGACGGAGGCGGGCTCGACCGCGAGAGCAAGCGTCACAAAATCGCCGACCTGATGGGCGGCCGGGGTGTCCAGCTCGAAAACCAGATCGACGAGCCGCGTCGCCGAAGCGGCAGCGCGATCAATCCGGACAAGCTTCGCCCCGGCGAAGCGGGACTTTTCCAACGCTTCGGCCCGTTCGGCCGGCAGACGTGTGCTCGCGAGCACACGCGGAGCGGTCGCGAAAACCTGGGCGGTGACATTCAGTTCCGCGGCGAGCGAGCGATCCTCCGCCTCGGCCGTGACGAGGCCGAGCGCCTTGATCACCTCGGGAGAGAGTTGCAGCCCGCGGCCTTCCTTGAAGGTGACGCCGCCTTCGCCGCCTTCCTCGCCTTCGGCATGTTCGGAATGGTCATGCCCGGCTTCCGAAGACGCTTTTTTGCCACAGCCGCCAAGCAGCAGCGCCGAAGCGGCCAGAGTGGCTAGAAACCAAGGACGCGCGTTCATGGCTTGATTTCGACGGGGTTGAGTTCGATGCCGGTGAGCTGCTGGACCTTGAGCCCGGCGGCCAGCGTTTCGCTTTGGGTGTCGAGCAGCGCCTCGACCGCGTCGAGGTAACTGTTCTGTAGCTCGACATAGGTCGCGATGGGCACCGCCCCCGTGCGATAGTGGCGGTCGGCCAGATCGGCGGCTTCGCGGAATTTAAGCACCGCATCGGGCGACCAGCGGCGCGACTCGGCCAGCTTGGTCGCAAACGCCTGGGCAGACGTGATGACCTCGCGGTCGAGTTCGCGCAACGCGACCAGGACAGCAGCCTCCGCCTGCCGGCGGCGGGCATTGGCCACATCCACGGCCGCGCTGGTGCGGCCGGTGACCGGCAGGGGCACGCTCAGGCCCAGACCGACGATGGTCTCGCGGTCGCCGACGTTGTCGCGCGAGAGATAGGGGCCAACGCTGATGCCGGGATAGCGCTCGTTGCGGGCGAGGCTGACCGCAAACCCCTGCTGCTCCAACTCGACCAGCCGCATCCGGTAGTCGAAATTCTTCTCCCGGGCTGCAGCCAGCAGATCGGACGTGGCGGGCAAGGAGGTGAAACCAAGGGCCGGAGCGGCCACCCGCAGGGGTGCATCCACCGCCACGCCGCGCAGTTGGTTGAGTTCGATCAGCGCGGCCTGCACCGCCAGTTCGGCCTCCGTCGCCCGCCGCTGGAGAGCGAGTTCGCTGGCTTCGATCACCCGCGTTTCCAGGAGCGGCGTGACGCCGGCCGGATCGCGGGCGAGGAAGGTTTCCTTAAGGGCCGAGAAGCGGTCGGAGACCTCGCGGATGGCCGCCGCCTTCGCGTTGGCGGCATACAAACCGAAGGCGAGGGTGCGCGCACGGGCCGTCAGCGCATTCTCAAAGCGGGCAACACCGAGTTCGGCCAGTTCGACCTGACGGTTGGCGATGGCCTTGCGCAGCGAAAGGCGGCCGGGCCACTCAAAGGTTTGCGTGACGGAGACCGACCAGACGGCGCCGTCGCCGATCTTGGCGCCGGAGGAGTCCCGCAGTCGTTTTTGACCGATGTCGAACGACAACTCCGGATCGCTCAGGCGGGAGGAGATGCGCACCCCGGCTTTGGCAGCGGCGATTTCCTCCTGATAGAACTGGCGCTCGGGATTCTTGGCAGTGATTTCGCTGACGAGCGTGGACAGCGACACGGCGGGAGCGGTTTCGTCGGACGCGCTCTGGGCGCGTGCGACGCCCGCGAGGGCGAGGAGCATCAACCCGAGGGCCGGGCGGACGAGATGGGAGGGCGTGGAAACAATGGGCTTCATGAAAAATTGAATGGACGGAATAAGGCAGGGGAGCGGAAACATCCCGGGAAGTGCGGACGCGCGTAGGCGTCCCGCAGCGGGATGGGTGGAAACAGGGTCGATCAGTCCGCGCAGGGACTAATCAACCAATGAGCGAAGGCGCACGCGACAACGGCGCGGCGCGGCGGACGAACTGCCAGACCGGCACCCAATGCTCAGGGGACGCGGACTCGGAAACCGCCAGATTCGGCTCAATGGCCAGAACCGGCGGCAAAAGCTGCAAACAAAGAAAACAGGTGCAGGCGGCCAACGAAGGAGTCGGCACCTTGAGCGCCTCATGGCCGGACTTTAAGAGCCCGCCCTCGACGACATTGCAGCCATCATGGGAGCAATGGTCGCAACTGGTCCCCGCGCATTCGGCATGAACTCCATGAGGAGCATCTGCCGAGATCAACCCTGCCGCCTCCAATCCACAGTGCTGCGTTGCTGGCAACCATAGGGCCAGCAAGACAATCCCGACGATGTGGCGGAGCGTGGACACTCGCTACACCAATCGACACGAAGCACTTTTTGTCAATCACCGCTTGGTCGGCCATCGAACCGGCCTCGCTTTACCCGTCTTTCATGAAGAGCTTGCACAAGCGAGCGCCACCAGCACAACGCGCAGCACCCCAGGGGCTCATTCGCATGATTCAAGCCGCCCGCTTCTGCCGAAGCCATATTGCCCTGCCCCGTCCGGTAACGCCCTTTTCAATGAGCAGTCAAGGTTGTGCCTGTAGCCTACACCACGCATAAGCGTTCTGCGCTATCCGTTCTGCACCCCACGTTGATCCCCCGCTGCGCGCTTTGCTTCTCGCGCCTCCCGAGCGGACGATCGACCGGGCGGCATAGCTGATTCGGCATGGTGTGAGCAAGGTGGACAGAGGAAGTTGTTTCGGCCCAGAAGAGTGAGTAAACGGTTGAGACCTTGTGGCCCACGGGTTGAGGTGCCGGAGCATGTATTCTCTGGAAGCGTTCTTGGCACACTCGCTGAGTCAGGGTTCAATCCTTACGCTTGCTTGGTCCAGATCGTTGACACGATAGGTTGCGGAGTTGACCGCGAGATCGATTACAACGTGGTTTGGGACGGCTGAGTTCGGTGCGACCCCGGGGTTGAAGCACAAGGTTCGCCCCACCCTTTCGGCCCAGCTTTGCGGGTTGTGTTGGTGTCCTGAGAGCACGATCCGCGGACCCCTATGGCTGCGGCAGACTTCTCCCAAGATTTCGTCGCCCACGTCATGCGCGTCCCGATCCGTGGACGGGAGTGATCGGGCGGGCGGTGCATGAAACAGCCATATCTCACCCGGATCGGCTGCGGGAAGTATGCTGTTCCAGCCGATACACCGGAACCGGGTGCCGCCCAGCGTAAACACCGCACCATCACCCCATGCCGACTCCCGTTTGGTCGCCTCCGCCATCCATGCCGCATGGTGGAGATACGCGGGTGCTGGTGCCCCAGTGAAGGAGTCGTTGTTGCCGCTACAGAGAGCTACCGCGCACTTGGCCTGCCGCACTGAGTTCCGCACCAACCGCACCTGTTCATCAATCCGGTGTAGAGCGAGCAGATCCAGGCAATCGCCAGTCAGGCACACCAAGGAGTATTCGCCGGAGTGCGCAACGAGCCACTGAAACCAGGCAGCGTTTGCGTGGAAATCAGTGCAGTGGAGAATGCGCATGGCTTCGTGGGAACCGAGGGGGCAGTAGGTTCAGAGAGGGGTATGGTCTCCCTAGAGAGGGGTGCCAAGAGAGGGTGTCTGGTTGTCTCCTACATGACCCGCCGGGTCTCCGTTCGTCGCTTGCGATAGCGTGTTAGCCAGTCCCTCCACCGGGTTCTTGTCGCCGGCATCAAACCGTGCCGCTTGAGTATGGCGTATGTCGGCGCAAACCAATGGAGCCGTATCCGAAATCGCCGCTCGATCCTGCGCACCAGAGACGGTGTCAGATGCAATTCGACAATCATCTGTTCCGGGGTCATCAAGGTCCCGCGGCTTGGGGCGTCCTGAGCTAGGGCGGCCTCCAGGGGGGCGAAATCCCGCGAGAAGGTCCGTGGCGAGCCGGCTCGCGGTTTCGCTGGACGCGGCTTGCTCCTTCTCCACCTCAACCCTTTCGCCCTCATTGTCGTTCTTTGCGGATGAGCTGGTGCTTGTGGCGCTCCCACATCCGGTCGGCGAGCGCACCCGCAACGTTGGCGTCATCCACGTCCATGCCGAACCTGCGGTCACCCATGGCTGGCACCTCAAGCGTCGAAGGAACGCAGTCTATGAAAGACACGTCACCATTGGAGAGGCGCACGAAGAGCTCGTTAGTAGGAATGGCGCCCCACATGGAGCATGTGACGTAAGGGAACTCCTTGTCCGGCAAATCGTGCGCAAACTCTATAACCTGCCCTGTGGCGAGGTAAGCCGTGAGCCGTTCCGCCGCGGTTGGAGCACCGGCAGGGGCCGTCTGCCCGGGTCGGGCTCTTTTGTCGTGATTCATTTTGTGTGAATCTCACACCATGAAAAGCGCACGGGCGGCTATTGTCAACGTGTGAATATCACACACCTCTACCGTGCCTAAGCGCGCACCCAAGAACGCCATCGGCCCAATCATCCGAAAGCTCCGTTACGCGGCGCGGGTGCCATTGAGCCAAGAGGCCCTGGTGGCGAGGCTTCAGATCCGGGGCGTCCTGTTGGATCGCTCGGCTTTGGCGAGGATTGAGAACCAGGAGCGCTTGGTTCGAGACGTTGAGATCATTGCGTTGGCGGCGGCCCTGCGTGTGCCGATCGAGCGGCTTTTCGGGCGCTAGGCCCCGCTGGGACGTTTTGGAGAATTCAATGCCCTTGTTTTCCCTCTGTGGAACCCCGGCAGAGAAGGCTGGGAGGGAGGGGTGTCATTCGGCCCAGAGCCTTCTCCACGAGGGTGGGTTCCCTGTTTCTGCTTGTCAGGATTCCCTAAAGAGGCCATAGGGTTCCTTCCATGTCTGACGAGATGCTGGCGATTATTCGAGTAATTGAAACCGAGCGCGATAAGTTCGTTCGGCGCTGCAATGCTGCAATAGAGGCACTCCGTGGCGGGGAGGAGGCCGCCGCTGCGCTCGGTAAGCACCGGTTTAAGGCGACTTTGGCTCCTCGGCCCCCCCGGGCAGGGGCGCAACGAGGCGCACGGACGGGTTCTACTGTGGTGGAAGGCCGCTCTACTCAAACGAGGGGTGCGGGCAGGACATCAGGGACTGGAGGGGTGAAATCCGTGAAAGACATGATTCGCGAGGCCGTGCGGTCCCAGACGCAGCCCTTCACGCTTCGCGATGTCAGGGCATACATCGAATCCAGGTTTCCCGGGGCCGCCGCAAAGATTTCCGGCGATCGCTACAGCAAAGAGCTTTACCATCTCAGAGTAACCGAACGGCTGTTCGATATTTCCTCGAAGGGCGAGAAGGGAGGCGCCCACGTCTATAAGCTGAAGGCAGCCTAACCAACCTTACAAAAGCAACAGGCCGACGGTTCGCTCTTCAGAATGAGCCGTCGGCCTGCCTAGAAAGGACTTCAACCTGAGGTCCACCGCGTCTTGCGACGTGGCAGCGTGACGGGCTGAAACCGATTTGTCGGAGTTACGAGCTTCGACGAGCAGACGATGGCCCGGCTCTATTGCGCAGTCAAGAAAACTGCGCGGATGGGCGCGCTTACGGCCGGCAGGCATATCCTGCCCGGCGAGTGCGCATCTTAAGAAGAACCAGTCCGGCCACTATAAGTGGCTACCGGCCAATGAAAAACATATATCGGTGCTGCAGCGTTGTCGCTGCTCTCCGCCTGTCGTCATGAGCGGGCGTTTCCATCCTCACTTCCTGGCTCGCGACTACGCAAAATGCGTGGTTGCCAAGGGCAAGTGCCTCCTAGAGGCGCCGCCCGAGGAATACGAGCCGCTGTTTACAGCAGTGGACTTTCCATCGTTCGGTTTCCGGACGATGTTCGGGTCGTGGATCGTGAACCGGGTCATGCACCCCGTCTCCACCCCGGAATTCGACACGATCCTCATGTTCCACGCCCCGGGAATGGGGGTCGTGAACCTCGCGGAGCAGTTTGCCCTGGACCCAGCATTGACGCGCGAAATCGCGGTTGATCTGCAGGTGGATCACCCGGCCGTCGCACATGGCGGGAAAAAGCAGGACATCATCATGTCCACTGACTTGGTTGTCACCTTCGAGCGACCCGGCGGCATGCTCCAGCGACATGCTTATGCCGTGAAACAGGCCAAGGACCTCACGGAGCGGATTATCGAGAAACTCGCTATCGAACAGGCGTATTGGACGAAGCGACGCATCCCATGGTCGCTGATCCTCGATACCCGCCTGCCCCGGCAGCTTATCGCGAACATGGAATTGGTCATGGAATTCGCAGAAAAGGGCCGACTACCCTGTGACGCCCTCGTGGTGCGAGACGCCGCGGCATGGATTGTCCCCCACCTTAGCACCGGCGCGCCCCTGCGCATAGTATGTTCGCGCTGTGATGCCGCGCTCGGCCTTCCCAAGGGCACTGCCCTTTCTGTCGCTTACCATCTGACCCTCAAGGGAACCCTGCCGCTGGATATTCGCGGGGCCTACCTTCCCAACGCAACCATTGAGCCGCTCCGCGCGGTCGCTTGACCATGAATGATACCCTTCCCACCCCCTCCGCTCGTAGCGTTCACTCCTTCGTCGAAGGACAGGTTTATCGAGAACGGCGCCCCGAGGCCATCCAGACGATTGAGACTAGGATCCTGCACGCATATCGTGGCGTGAACAAGCAGCGCGCCAGGATGCCAAAGCGGTTCTACATGCGCGTCCTCGCCGTGATGGACGAGCACGTGGTAGTGATTTCGACCGAGGATCCGCGGGCGCGGGAGCGCTTCTATCCCGTGGAGCAGGCAGCGCACTTCGTGGAAACCGGCGGCTGGACGCCCACCGACATTGAGCCGCTCGCGGTGATGCGCATCCCCGACGGCAAACTGTCTCCTGCCCAGATCGCCCGGATGAACAGGAATAGTGATCTGATCCAGCCGTTGATCGACATCGACCACGAAGCATTGGTCGCCAAGACGCGCTGGCCGATTATCCGGCGGATCTCGCAGGAGCGGAAGGTAGCCCCTGCACACCTCTTCCGAATTTTCGTGCGGTATCTCCAGGGGGGCATGTCCACGCAGGCCTTGGCCGGGAGGTGGTTTCGTCGCCTCAAGGGCATTGGGTTGGGGGTCCGTGTGACGATGGCCACCGAATCCGGCGTGGCTAGGAATCCGGCGGGGCGGCCGAGGCTGGACGGGAGGAGGGCCTACGTTGTTCTGGAAATGGACGTGAAGAAGATCATCACCGGGTCCCGGAAGTATTTCTTCTCGGGCGCAACAGCGGGGAATGGGCGGCGGGCTTGGAAGCTCACGGTTGCCGACCTATTTCTTGATCTGGATTGCAGCAATGGAGTGCCCTCGGATGAGGAGTTGGCCAAATTCCCGACGGGCACCTACCCGTCCTACAAGCAGTTCTGCTACTGGGCAGAGCTCGACGATCAGTTCGAGATGCTCTTGCGGAAGCTCTATGGCGAACGGAGGTTTGAACTCTGGCTGCGCCGGCGCCGGCAAAAAACCGCCTCGAAGGTCGGCGGACCGGGTGCGGTCTTCTTTGTCGATGCTACTCCGTTGAACTGGCACCTGGTCCACCAGGACACCCGGCTGCCTTTGGAAAAGAAGGCGATCCTCTACTTGGTGACGGATGCGTTCAGCCACATGATCGTCGGGTTCTACCTCCACCTAGGCAACGAGAGCTACGATGCCGTGAGTTTGGCGTTGTTGTCCGCGGCCGAGGACAAGGTGCAGTTGTGCGCTCGCTATGGCCGGAAGATCGGCTCCAACGAGTGGGTGTCGGCGTGTTTGCCCACGCGGTTGGCTGAAGACGGCGCGGGAGCCAACTACAAGCATGGCATCCTGATAAAGAAGAAGGTGATTCGTGGTCTCACTATCGTGCCGGCATTCCGGCCTGACCTGAAGGGGCTCGCTGAGGCTTACAACTCTTCCGTGACCAAGAAGGCCGAAAGCGTTCCCGGTCACACCAACGGACCCAAGGAACGTGGTGAGGAGAGCCCGGTGGCGCTCGCGTGCATGGACTATTTCGAGAGCTGTCGGCTCATCATCTCATGGATTCTTCAGACGCACCGCCATGTCATCGCGAACTACCCGCTCACGCCGGAAATGCTCGCCGCCGGGCTGGTGCCGTCGCCGGCCAATCTATGGGACTTTGGACTCACGAACCAGGCCGGTCGCCGCAAGACCTGGCCCATGGAATCGCTGATGCGGTGGTGCCTGCCGACGGCCAAGGCGCAACTGACCCGAGACGGTGTGGAATTCGGGGAAAAACTGTTGTATGAACCGCTCCCCGGGACGCTGCCGAAGTTTGACGACTGGTGTGCGAACGCGGCCGAGAATGGCGGCTGGAGTGTCGATGTGAGCTATCACCCGGCGAGCTACTCCTGGTTCTACCTCCACGACGGGGACGAGTTGGTGAAGATGCAACTGGCTCCCCGCTCCCAGATGTATGCGTTCTGGAGTGAAGCTGACTACGATGGGCATGCGGTGACCAGCGCGGTGGCCAAGGCAGTCTATGAGGGTGAAAACGAGGTGCGCGACATGGCGCACGAGCGCGAGCAGCAGCAGATCATCGAGAACGCCATGGCGAAGACCGAGGCTGCGCGCGGTTCCGTTGCGCAACGTCGTCGCGACAAATCCGATCGCGGGAAGAACCTGGCCGATCAGAAGCACCTGATCGCTGCCCAAGGTATGCCCGGGCCCGGAAACGGGCAGCCGTCGGTGCCGCTCGCGGAACTCCAAGCCGAGGACGAGACTGAAATCGCTGGGCTGATGGAGGACGCATCGTGAGCGCCGAGAACAGGAAGGTGCAGCCCATCGACACGCCGGCGGAATACCTGAATCTGGATGATCCGCTGGCCGCCTATCGTGGCAATCCCCTCATTGGGGCGCTCGGGCCCATTCGCTCGAAGGAACAGATCAGCAAGCTCCTGACTGTGAAGCCGGCCTATGATCCATCCGATCGCGAGCTCCCTGTTCACCTCCGCCCACACGCGGCCTTCGCCTTGCGCGAGTTCTTTCTCCCGGGGATTGCGCACATGGCGGCCGTGAAAGAGGTCGATCTGCTCATTCGGCAGAGCTATAAGCGTCGGAATCCGCTAGACCCGGGGTATAGACGGCAGTGGATGCGCGACAGGAAGGAGCTCAAGGATGGCCGGCACCTCCCAAAACGCTATGAGTTCATGCCGTTGGGCGCGGTCGTGAGCGGCCCACCGGGGACGGGCAAGACCCTTTCGGTGGGTTTCTCGGTCCAGGACTTCGTGCCAGTGGCCGAACACGCTTATCTCGTCGATGGGGAGCGCGTGGCGTTCACACAGATACCCTGCCTCAAGCTCAATTTGTTCCAGGACGGTTCTCTGAAGTCCTTCGGCCGAGAGATATTCGACCAAGCGGAGCAAACCCTGAGCATCCCCTTGGCGCGCGATTGGGGCGTGGACCGGGCCAACGGCAACCGCATCCAGAGCCTCTATTTTCAGCTTTGCCAGGAATACAACGTGGGGCTGTTCGTGGTGGACGAGTTCCAGTTGATTCAGTCCGCCCACGACGGCGCCCGCCGGGCATTGAACTACTTTGTCCGGATGATGAACTGCATCGGGGTGGCCGTGGTGGTGATAGGGACGCCGGCCACCGCCGGGCTATTGAAGGAGAATCTGGCAGCATCGCGCCGCTTCCTGAGCCCGATTCCCCCCTACACCCCGTTTGTAGAGGGTCAGGTGTGGGATGCGTTCTTCAGGCAGATGGCGCGTTACCAATACGTCGCGGAGATGGACCCACTGGCGAGCCTCTCGGCAGTGGTGCTGGATCTATCCGGCGGCATTCCAGACCTGGCCGTGAAGCTATTTATGCTGTCCCAGATGCGGCTGTTCGGGCGCAAGAAGGAGCGCCTTACGGCCGACGTTCTGAGGGAAACGTCCAAGCTCCTCTTCTACACCGTGCAGGACCGCCTGGTTGAGCTGAAAGGGAAGGCACCCGAGGCAAAGGACATCGCGACTGTGGCGAAGACGATGAACGAGGCGTTCAACGCCATAGCGCGCGTTGAGACCGAACGAGTCGGCGCCGAACCGATTGCGGGCTTAGAGCCACCGCCATCGTCCCCCGTCACTATTTCTTCAGACGTTGCCGAGACTGTGGCCGGGAAGATGAAGAAAGCGGCCAAGGCCGGCGACAAGCTGGCTGCACTTGAGGCCTTGGGGGTCGTGGCCGAACCAGCATGATCTCGTATATTGAAGGTCCCCACGAGGATGAGCCGTTGTTCAGCCTGCTGGCGCGAATATACGGGGGCCTAATTGGGCCCAGCCGAGCCCAATTCGCCCAGCACCTGTTCGGGAACCCTCGGCTGGTCATGCCGTTTGATTTCCCGTGCGGTATCGAGGCCCTAGCGGAGTCAATCGGGACGCGAGTCGGTCTGACTGCCGAAGACCTCATTCAGCACCACACCATGTTTCCAATTGCGGCCTTTCTCATGCCCGCCGAACACGCCGAGCGAGTCAAGGTGGCCATGCGGGGTAACCGGGCGGTGGCGATGAATCTCCTCAAGTGGCATCGCGACCCGGCACAGGACGGACTTCGGCACCTCTACTTTTGCGCTAAGTGCCGCGACCGGGACTTGCGCCGGGTCGGCCACACCTGGTGGCGGCGGAGTCATCAGGTGCCAGGCGTCGTCTGCTGCCCGCACCACACGGAGCCACTGGAGGTTTCGCAATTCGTGCCAGGCCAGTTTTGGAAGTTCGATTACCCGATCGCCGACGACGCCGTCAGCGTTCGCAGGACCCCGCGCCCGGATGGCATGGATGTCATCTATGCGCGCGACGTTCGGTGGATGCTGTGCAACCGCCCGCAACCAATCGACCCGGATCGCCTGCGACGCCTCTATCACGACCAGCTTGATCGACTGGGGCTTCTTCGTGG
>JACCDS011755707.1_pt1 | contig 14127 bp, 15 predicted proteins | sample 7446441 | NCBI WGS metagenome assembly JACCDS01 (sample SAMN15323445, study PRJNA562643) | freshwater metagenome | isolation source: river surface water | place: USA:Blue River Watershed | collected 2017-08-17 | reverse complement strand
CTGTTCTTTTTCCACTGCCATCGACCATTTATGGGCTGCTTCTTTAAATGTTGGGTCTTGGTTAAATTCATATAAGTACCAAAGTGAACCACCAAAAAATCCGCTACACCACCAGTTTGATTTCATATTTCTTGGCGAACCATCAGGATTCGTAGATTGTGGAAACTGTGAAATATCAGGATGCGAAGCGAGCATTCCTTCATACTGTTTGGCGGCAAATTCAAATTCTTTTTTTACATCAATTTGTCCAAAAATGATGCGTGAAACCGCTAGGAGGATAATGGTTAAAATATACTTCATCGTTTTGTTGTTTGTTTCTATTGAAAATAAATCAAATAAAAGGATACTTCCAATTTTATTTTTATTGCTTCTTTTAAAAGTTAAAAATTCACCCCAACATTGATTATTACAATATTGGGGTGAAGCCAGCTTTTTGACGAATTTAATTACCAATTTGGGTTTTGACTCAGTGCAGGATTAAGCGAAATTTCATTAATCGGTATTGGCCAAAGGTAATCTCGCTGAGTATTGAATTTCCTAAAGTTTGAATCTTGAATCAGAATATAATTATCAGCAGTAAGTTTTACTGTTGTGGCTGTTCCAAATTCGGTTCTGAAGTAAAAATTTCCTAAGAGCGGCTTAACCAGTTCTGTTTCTGCTGTTTTCCAACGAATTAAATCCCAATATCTAAAACCTTCGACGGCTAATTCAATACGTCTTTCACGGCGTAATTCGGTTCGCATATCCAAACCATTATTGGCTACAAATACATTACTTAGTTTGGCAATTTTTCCTCTGGTTCGTAATGGGTTAATTGCCAAATCTAAATCTGCATCAGTGATTGCTCCATTTAATTCAAATTTTGCTTCTGCATAATTTAGTAATACTTCTGCGTAACGAATGATGATGCCATCAATATAAGAACGTTGATTAATCCAGTCGTCGATATTAAAGTATTTTCGAGAACAGAAACCCGTATGTTGCCCCGATAATCTTGAAATACTGAACACTGGCGCACTTCCGATATATGGGTCGCCAGTTTTCATGATTGTAGCATTTAAGCGGTCATCTCGATTGGTAAAAACATCAATTGATCTTTCAGGCTTTACAAATAGTGGCGATTGAGTAATGGGTAAACCATCAACCATGAGGTAAGCATCTACTAAGTTTTTGGTTGGGCTTGCGGCACCATTTTCAAGGCTACGTGCAGAATTATGGGTAGAAACGATATCAGCAATACTTACTCCGTATTGGCGTACCAAAATGTTTTCTCTGTTTTGTCTCCCCTCACCAGCTAGTTGAAATAAATTATAATAATTAGCAAATAATCCATGTTCTTTACTGTCAATCACAGCTTTGGCTGCGTTCATTGCCAGTGTTAAGTGTTTTTGAGCATCGCCATATTGATGGAATTTTGCCCGAGTTCCTTCAAATAAAGCAACTCTCGACTTAAATGCTAAAGCTGCTGTATTGGAAATACGGCCATAATCTGCTGTTCCTAGCCTTGTTGGCGTTAATAATTTTTCAGAAGCATAATCTAAATCTGCATAAATAGCATCAAAAATTTCGCTTCTTGGACTAGCAGGTGCTTGTAATTCTGGAGATGTTTCTGTGAGTAATTTCAAAATCAAGGGAACGCCACCATATCGTTGTACCAAATTGAAGTAAGCCATTGCTCTAAAAAAACGTGCTTCTGCCAAATAGCGGTCAATCGTTACCTGAGATACTCCATTTGAGGCCGCTAAAACTCCTTTTTCAATGATATTATTCGCTGCCCTGATTAAGCGGTATTGGTTATTGTAATTACCGTCGGTAGCTGGTGCTAATCTTGAGCCGTCACTGATTGTATTGGGAGCCGTAGCGTAAGTATCGGTTGACCAATTATCGTCAGTATTGGTAAGTCCTGGCAAAAAAGTATAAAGATAATTTGTTGCTGATTTTAAATCATTTTCGGTCTTCCAAAATGATGGGTCACTCAATTGTGTTTCTGGTAATCTTTCAACATCACAAGCACTGAGCCCTGCAATTAGAAGCATACCAAGTACTATGTTTTTATATATATTTTTCATTTTCTTTCTTTAATAAGTATTTTAAACTTAGAATATTTGTCGCTTTACTTTCCTAGTCATTAAAATGTTAGGTTCAAACCCAACACAATTGTTCCAAAAAAAGGATAGTCATTGTCCACATTGTTACGTTGTTCAGGGTCAAAGTATTTATTAAATACTCCTAGACGATTGACTGTGAATACGTCTTGTCCAGAAACGAATACACGAGCCCTCGAAACACTGATTTTTCGGAGTAAACTTTCTGGCAAACTATACCCTAATTGAATATTTTTTAATCGTGCATATTGTCCATTCATCAACCATTTATCTGAAGGCAAGTATCTAAAACCTCCTTGAAGGAATGGTCTTGGAAAAGCTGCATTTGGATTTTCGGGTGTCCAATAATCACGATGTAAAGTCAAAGGTGATTTCTGCGATTGTGCAAATGGCTGTAAAGTTTCTGCGCCTGGTAAAAACGAACGCTCGCCCACACCTTGTACGAAAGCACTGAAATCCAATCCTTTCCATTGCATACTGAGGTTAATACCAAAAGTATATCTTGGCTGATCTGTGCCTAAGTACACCAAATCTCCCGGATCATCTGGTGAGCCTTTTCCTACAGAAATTCTATTGTCGTTATTTAAATCTACATATTTTACATCACCCGCACCTGTTCGACTATCTTGGAATGCCGCTGCTTTTACTTCATCTGCTGTCTGGAAATAACCGTCTGTTTTGTATCCCCAGAAAGTATTTAATGGATAACCCTCTAATAAACCTACAGTTCCTGGCGATAATACTCTTCGGCCATCATAACTGATTAATTTATTTTGGTTATCAGATAAATTGAAGCCTATCGAATAGTTTAAATCTTTACCAATTTTGTTTCGGTATTTTGCTTCAACTTCCCAACCCCATGATTTTAATTCACCATTATTGATTCTAGGAGTACCTACGCCAAACGTAGCTGGCAATTGCAAAGGCGTTAGCATATTACGGTTGAATTTCACGTAATAATCGGTACTGAGCTGTAATTTATTCTTGAAAAAACTAAAATCTAACCCATAATTACTTGTTTCAATGGTTTCCCAAGAAAGAGAAGTAGAAGGTACAGAATTTTGGAAAAAGTAGGACGCACGAGACTCTACACCACCTAAAACTAAGTTTGAACCACGTGATAATAAACTTAAATAATCATAGAAACCAATACCCAAAGCGTTTCCTAAACGTCCCCAAGAACCTCTGACTTTAAACTCTGAAAAAAGTGGAAGTGCTTTGGCAAACCAAGTTTCTCGGTGCATATTCCAACCTAATGAGGCAGAAGGGAATACCTTAACCCGCAAACCAGGTGCTAAACGTGAGCTTTCATCAGAACGGAGTGTTGCTTCAAATAAATATTTATCGTTGTAATTGTATGAAAATCTTCCAAAAAACGACTGAAAAGCATAAGTATTGATGGTTTCAGAGTTGGTTTTGGTTTTATCATCGCCCAAATTTAAAGTTGGCTGATCGTTGTTCACCAATGTTGTCGAGCTCGTTGAAACACTGGTGAATCGGTTATCTTCCCATTGATAGCCCCCTAGTAAATGTATTTTACTTTTACCAAATGAAATATCATAATCTGCTAAATACTGAAGGTTAGTATTTCTGATAATTTCATTAGTTGCCGTGAATGAATTAGGGTTATTAATATAAAATACTGGGCTGAAACGTCCCCAAAGTTCAACTGTTCTGGCAAATCTTTCACGGTCGCCTACTCTAAATTGTTGTCCTAGTATGGCTCTTAGTTTTAGTCCTTTTACAAATTCTGCGGCCGTCAAAGTTACTACGCCGTCGATAAAGTTTCTGTCAAAATTATCATAGCCTCCTTCTTTCAAAATAGCATACGTATTATTGGCCGAAGCACCAGCACCACCATTAAGCCTTCCTTCAGGGGTGAAAATTGGGTATCTGGTGCGGTGACGATATACTTGATAAAGTAAACTTGTGCCATCTACTGCCGATGAGGGCGATTGTGTTTGCTGAAAAGTATAAGCAATTCTGGTATCTAATGAGAAATATTTTGAAAGTTGTGTCCCTAAATTTATTCTACCATTATATCTATCCAAACGGTCGGGACCAAGTTTGAAAGCACCTTGTTTACCATAATAACCAAAAGAAATCAAGAAATTCATTTTTTCGTTACCGCCACGCATGGACAAATTATGCGTTTGCATCGGAGTAGTTTTGCGAATGATTTGAGTGATTAAATCCTCTTGATTATAAAAAATATAGCGAGTACTATCACTTGGATTTACCACATAAGGAATGTTATCTCGGATTCTCTGTAAATCAACATCGCTGTATTCAGGGCCAGAGCCAGCATTTCTACGGGCTAAGTTGGCGTACTCGGCTTCTTCCAAAAGTGGCATTCTTTCAGGAACATTGATTGTCCAATCGGTTCCGTATTGTGCTGAGTATTCAAAAAGCGTTTTGCCAGCTTTACCTTTTTTTGTCGTAATTAAAATTACTCCTCCTGCTGCTTGTGCTCCATAAATGGCAGCAGCAGAAGCATCTTTCAATACACTGATTGATTCAATATCGTTTGGATTTAAGGTTTGTAAAGTAAAACTTGAAACCGTTACTCCATCTACAATCGTTAGTGGGTCAACTCGTCCGTTTGCCGAAGTGGCACCTCTGATTTGAATTCCTACTCCTTCATTGCCGGGTTGTCCTGTGCCTCTGGTTACCACAAGCCCAGCAGATAATCCTTGCATGGCATTGGCAACATTACTTACAGGTCGGTTTTCTATGGCTTTTGCATCAATGGTAGAAACGGCACCTGTCAAACTTGCTTTTTTCTGTGTTCCATAACCAACAACTACCACTTCTTCTAAGGCTTTGTTATCTACTTGCAGGGATACATTGATGATACTCTTAGCGTCAACGGTTATTTCTTGAGAAATATATCCTACAAAAGAAAAGACTAAGACTGTTTTGGCATTTGGTACATCAATTTTGTAAAAACCATCCCCGTTAGAAGAAACCCCACGGCTACTTCCTTTGATGGAAATATTAACACCCGGAATACCTACCCCGTTTTCATCCACGATTTTCCCAGAAATTGTTTGTTCGGCAAGTATCGTAATTCGCTCATTGGGCAATAACAATTTTGGATTATTAAAAACCGTCAGCGCTTCAGTTGTGATAGTTTTGAGTCCCATTTTTTCACGTGTCTCAATATCTACAACTTTTTCAAACTTTGGTTTCTCTAAAATAGCAAAAGACCCTTCCTTGATTTTTTTATACCTCAGATTTGTGTATTCCAATAGCTTATCTAAGTTTTTTTCGATTTTTACGGTATAATCAATTGTACCAGCTACGAGCGTTACTCGGTCAATAGCATTTCCATCGTACAGAAATTCAGCATGATAGATGTTTTGAAAATCTTTGAGTACATCTCTGAGTTTTCTTACATTCGTAAGTGGAGTTTTGTTACTATTTGTTCCGTTGACTGACTTTTGAGCCATCGCAAAAACCTGAGGAAAACAGGGTTGTACAGTGAGTGCCACACAAACAAGTAGGAGCATCACTTTTAGTAAAGCTTGTATATTTTTCTTCATGAATATATTTATTTTTGAAATTGTTATTTTTTTGTAAGAATGAAATTGTCTCCTGATTTTGACACTTTTAAATCAAAAATTTCTGCAACAGTATAGAGTAACTCTTCGGCATTATCGGTATTAAAAGAACCGACCAAAGTGCGATTCGCTAGGGACTCGCTACCCAAAATCACGTTCAAACCATAATTATCATACATAATTTCTCGGAACTCTTGTAAGCTGGTATCATCAAAAATTAGTTGATGTTCTCTCCAAGCCATGAATTTATCTAATCGTTTTGCCTTGTTCTTTTTTAAACGATTCGTTTTGTCGAGGGTAATTAAATCGCCAGGTTTCATGATAAACTTCCTCATTTGGCTATCTACTTTGTATTGAAGTTGTACTTTTCCTTTGTTCAGCTGAATTTTAGCTCCTCTGTCTCTACTATACACTGTAAATTCCGTTCCCAAAACCACTACATTGAAATCACGCTCAGTTTTAACAACAAACCTCTTATTATCAACTGTGTGGCTTATCGAAAATGCTGCCTCGCCTTTCAGGAAAACCTCCCTTGACTGCTTCCCAAAGCCAAAACGAGGAATTTTTAGAGATGAATTGGCATTTAACAAAACACTACTTCCATCCTCTAGCGAAATTTTTTGGGTTTCTCCGTAGGCTGTTGCGTAGGTTTTGAAGTATATTTTCTCTTGGTTTACCCAGCCGAAAACACCCAAAATTAGCATCACCGCACTAGCAACAGCAATCCATTGCCAGTTGAAAACTCTTGGTGAATACGGAGTATCTTCCAAAGTATTATCTGCTGGTTGATTCGTTACTTTCGTTGAATTGATATGACTTTTAAAGCTGGCTAGTTTATTTTCAACTTCTGGAATATACTGTGGCGAAAGTTGTTCCCATTGAAATAAACACTGATAGAAAAACTCTTGGTTGGCGGGTTGCTGAAGCCATTCTTCTATGAGCCTTTTTTGTAGAGGTGTACTTTTGCCAGCGAAATGGTCAAAAAGCATTTTTTTATTTACCGACGGTTTCATACGTATTTTATTTGCTATTTTTTTAGATGACAAATAATATTGTACTTATACGTAGTGGCATTGTATAAAAAAATGAAATCCTGCTTATCTTTAACTTTATTGGTTGAGTACTGAGAGATAAAATCAGTAAATGTGCTTTTAATCATACATCTTTGTGCCAATACAAAGTATTTAATCATTTTTCCATGGGTAAGGCCGCAGTAACTCGACAAACAATCCTTCAAAAAGCATTTGAACTAATTTATATTAATGGTTATCAATCAACCAGTATTGATCACATAATTGCTACTACACAAGTAACCAAAGGTGCTTTTTTCTATCATTTCAAAAACAAAGAAGAAATGGGCTTAGCGGTGGTGAATGAAATAATGGAACAAACCATGGGAAAAATGTTGTTAGAACCACTTCTAGTAGCAGAAAATCCAATGGATGCTATTTATCAAATGATGGAATATCTTTTAGTTCAAGAACCATCTTTACAAATAAAGTATGGCTGTCCGACGAATAATTTGATTCAAGAAATGGCGCCTTTGAATGAAAAGTTTAGCGAAGCACTCGCTAAAATCATGAATCAAATGCTTTTGGCTATAGAAAATGCCATAGAAAGAGCGAAAACTTTTGGCTTAGTAAATTCGGCAGTAAACAGTAGGGAAGTCGCCATTTTCATAACTGCTGGTTATGGTGGAATCAGAAATCTTGGGAAATTATATGAAACAAGCGACTATTATCAAGCATATTTAAAGGCTTTACGAACCTACCTTCAAAGTTTAGTATAATTTTTCAAAAAAAATACCAATTAGTATGTTTTTTGAAATATCTTTGCATCATAATATTTAAATACAGATGCAGATACTTTTATTTTTACATTCGCTAATGCGGTGGTTGGTGTTAATCAGCTTAATTTATTCACTTTTTAGGGCTTATCTTGGTCTAAAAAATCAAACTTTTTTTAATAAAACCGATAATGCCATACGGCACTGGACGGCAACCCTAGCGCATATTCAGTTAGTAATTGGTATTAATCTTTACTTCAAAAGTCCAACGGTTCAGTATTTTTTGAGTAATTTTAAAGAAGCGATAAAAAATTCTGAAGTTACTTTTTTCGGTTTGATTCATGTTTTTTTGATGTCAGTTGCCATCATAATTTTAACAATTGGCTCTGCTTTGGCAAAAAGAAGAAAAACGGATGAAGAAAAATTCAAGACTATTTTAGTGTGGTTTTCTTTTGCATTACTAATTATATTTATAGCTATTCCTTGGCCATTCTCTCCATTTTCACAAAGAGTATTATTTAGATTATTTTAACATGAAAACATTATTATCAAGTAATATTGGGCGTTTACGCATCATTTCTTTTCTAGAAGGTGTATCATTCATCTTGTTGCTTTTTATCGCCACACCGATGAAATATTATTTAGCTAGCCCAGCAGCAACTAAAATTTTAGGGCCAATCCATGGTGCATTATTTATCCTTTTTATCCTGAATGCCTTGAGTGTGAGCGTTGAAGAAAACTGGAAATTCACAAGAATAACTTGGAAAGTATTGCTAGCCAGTATTTTGCCTTTCGGTACTTTTTATATTGACTATACAATTTTGAAGGAAATTCAGAAAAATAAAGATGTTCAACCATGATTTTTGTTTTTAAAACATCAATAGACAACACGTCAGTAGCTAAAGAAATTATCAAGCATTTATCAACTTTAATACCTCAAGCAAAACTGACTTTGGATTTAGAAGACCGAGATAATATTTTAAGAATTGAAAGTAATTCGAATATCTCAAACTTAATAACCTCAGAATTACTAAAAATGGGCTTACTCTGTGTAGAACTAGAGTAAGCCCATCTCATTTTACTCTTTCTATCATAGTCAAATTAGTCTATTTACAGTATTTTTTACTCATTTTGATCTAAATTTAAAGATTAATGAACTTTCTCTTGCATTATATGAAAATATTATCATATATTTGTATTGTAATTAATCAGAGGAAAATGGAAGTATTAGAAAATAATCCCAAAGAAAAATATCAGGTAAGCAGACAGAAGATGGAAAAAGCTGCTTACATTTTAAAAACGGTTGCTCATCCGATTCGCCTTGCCATTATTGATTTATTGAGTCAAGAATCACAAATGGGCGTAAACGACATTTGTAAAATTTTGGACTGTGAGCAATCATTGGTTTCGCATCATTTAATTAACATGAAGTTAAGAGGTATTTTAAAATCTCAGAAAGATGGCTTAAATGTATATTACGAATTAAAAGAGAAAGAAATTACGAAGCTATTAGCTTGTATAGAAAATTGTGACTGCAATATGTAGTTTTTTTGACTAATACATGATAAAAACAACATATATTAATTTTTAAATATACTCATGCATGATTACTCGTAAAACATACATTTCTGCTTTTTCATTTTCATTTGTTTCGGGCATCATCAATGTGTTGGGCATTCTACTTTTGGGCTTAGTGGTAACAAACGTAACTGGGCATTATAGTGCTACGATAGTTACGAGTCGTTCCTTGGCCATCGGAGATATATTACTTACTTGTTTTTATATTTTTATGTATTGGTTTGGTTCGTTTTGGGCTTCTTCATGCTATCATATTGGTAAAAGAATAGATAATGCTTTTATCAAAGCCTTGCCAACTTTATTGAATTTAGTGATTTTGTTGTTTGCTGTTTATTCACAGCATTTAATTGTCTGGTTACTCTTTTTTGTTTCAAGTACACAAAACGCTTTGGGGGCTAATCATACTGAAAATCAAGTACGAGCCTCACAAATTACAGGCGTTGTAATGGCCACTGGCCTCGATATGGCCAAGTATTTTTTTGCCGATTGTTCCAACGATTGTAAACGCAGTGTTTTTAAAACATTTACAGTCAAAATGCTCAATATTGCTGGTTTTGTAATAGGCGGAATCACGGCTTTGTATCAGGGCACAACGAACGTATTGTGGTTGCCGATTATATTTTATGGCCTTGCTTCGTTGCTCATATTGAAGCGAAAATTATAAAAAATTTTACTTTAAAAAGTCTAAAACTCAGTTTTTAATACCGTTTGTAAATATTATTTTAAAATGATTGTAGAACAAATTTATACAGGATGTTTGGCACAAGGTGCTTATTACATTCAATCAGAAGGAGAAGTAGCCATTATTGATCCACTTCGTGAAGTTCAACCTTATATGGCGAAGGCTCAAAGAAATGGTGCTTCTATAAAGTACATATTTGAAACCCATTTCCATGCAGATTTTGTGTCGGGTCATTTGGATTTGTCTCGTCAAACTGGCGCTCAAATTGTTTACGGGCCAAATGCAAATCCAAGTTTTGATTGCCTCATTGCTACCGACAATCAAGTATTTCAAGTAGGCAAAGTAAGTATTAAAGTACTACACACACCTGGGCATACGATGGAATCTTCTTGTTATTTATTGATTGATGAGGATGGTCACGAACATTGTTTGTTTTCTGGAGATACACTTTTTATCGGAGATGTAGGACGCCCAGATTTAGCTCAAAAGTTGGGGAGCATCACCACGAAAGATTTAGCGGGTTTTTTGTACGATTCACTCAGAAATAAAATCATGACTTTGTCGGATGATTTAATTATTTATCCTGCACATGGAGCTGGTTCGGCTTGTGGAAAAAACATGAGTAAAGAAACGTTTGATACTTTGGGAAATCAGAAGGCCACAAATTATGCCTTGAAAGAGCAAACTAAAGAGGATTTTATCGCAGCTGTTACCGACGGACTTTTACCGCCACCGTATTATTTCCCGAAAAATGTGATGATGAATAAAACGGGTATTAAAAGCATTGATGATATTGTGAATAATGTGCAGGCATTGTCGCCAGAGGCTTTTGAAGCAGCAGCCAACGAAACAGGTGCTGTGGTTATCGATACTCGTACTGCACAAGTTTTCAAAGATGCCTTCATTCCGAATTCAATTAATATTGGTATTAAAGGTGATTTTGCGCCTTGGATTGGCACTTTGATTACAGACATCGAGCAAGAGATTTTATTTATTGCCGAAGAAGAAAATATTGATGAAGTAATTACTCGTTTATCACGTGTAGGTTATGATAATGTACTTGGTTATTTGGCAGGAGGAATCGATGCATGGGTATCGGCAGGAAAAGAAACCGATAGTATAGAATCTATCTCGGCCGAAGAATTTGCTCGCAGATTTGAAGAAGCAGCTGGAAAACTTGTTGTAAAAGACGTTCGTAAGCAAACTGAATATACCGCCGAACACGTAGATGAAGCCATGAATATTCCTTTAGCAGTATTGAGTGATAATATGGCAGAGTTTTCTAAAACAGCCACTAATTATATTCATTGTGCTGGTGGTTATCGTTCGATGATGGCGAGTTCAATCCTGAAAGCTCGTGGTTTTGATAATATCGTTGATATTGCTGGTGGTTTTGGGGCTATTGCTAAAACCTCTGTACCCAAAACAGATTTTGTTTGTCCTTCAAAATTAAAATAAATTATAATGTTAGAATTAATTCGTCAACCTTGGCACTGGGCTGTGGCAGGAGTATTGATTGGCCTGACCGTCCCAACTTTACTGATAATCGGAAATAAATCATTCGGGATTTCATCATCTCTTCGTCATATTTGTGCGGCTTGTTTTCCTGCTGATATTCCATTTTTTAAATATAATTGGAAAAAGGAAATCTGGAATCTTTTTTTTGTGGCGGGGGTATTGATTGGTGGTTTTATTGCTAATCAGTTTTTATCTAACCCTGATGTTATAGTTATCAGTGAAAGTACAATTACTGATTTAAAAGCACTTGGCATTACTGATTTTTCTAATTTAATGCCCGCTGATTTATTTAGTGTTGATAATATTTTTACGCTAAAAGGATTATTCTTTTTTGTAATCGGTGGGTTTATGGTAGGTTTTGGTACTCGGTATGCGGGTGGTTGTACTTCAGGGCATGCCATTATGGGGCTTGCTACTTTGCAGTTACCTTCATTAATTGCTACGATTTCATTCATGGCTGGTGGCTTTTTAATGACCCATTTACTTTTACCGATTATTTTTAAACTGTTTTAGAAAATGCAAAAATTAGATGTGATAACTAACGAGGAGTTTGTGTGTGATGCACCAAACGACCTAAAAAAAGAAGAACCTGTAACCAGTAATTTCAAATACATGATTATCGGAATTGTGTTCGGAATCGTTTTTACAAAAGCTGAAATTATTTCATGGTTCAGGATTCAAGAAATGTTTAGACTACAAGCCTTTTTTATGTACGGCGTAATTGGTACTGCGGTAATTGTTGGAATGATTTCAGTTTTTTTGATTAAGAAATTTAATATCAAAACTATTTCGGGAGAGAAAATCGTATTTCATGATAAAGTATTCAATAAGGGGCAAATCTACGGTGGTTTAATCTTCGGATTAGGCTGGGCAATGACAGGCGCTTGTCCTGGCCCATTATTTGCCCAAATTGGAAATGGATTTCTGGTTGTTTCCCTTACATTGGTGAGTGCCATCGCAGGCACTTGGACTTTTGGTTATTTAAAAGATAAACTGCCGAGTTAAGCTTTTAGAAGATAAAATTTAGGCAGTTAGCAGTAAGGAATACTATTTGAGCACCTTACTGCTAACTGCTTTTATATGTTTTTCAGAAATAAATGGGTTACAGGTTCAGGATATTATTTATTTTCAATCGCTTTTTTCAATAAATCTAATCCTTGCTGATTCGTTTTTTCCATTTCAGCTTTTGCACCAAACAACCATAAAAAGAAGGCATCTACCAAAGCTGATTCTAATTTAAAATTCTGAGTAATTTCAATGCCATCAGCACTCTGTTTGAAGTGATAATCAAAAGTAGGTTCGGCACTGAATGGTTTCTGAATGTAGCACTTCATACCAATAAATTGATAATTTTCTACTTTCATAATTTCTTGATAGCCCAAATCTTTGCCTGCGTTTCCTTCCCAATGGTATTGTGCTCCTACAAATCCATCATTCCCTTTTACTTCATATTTTATGGTTGGGTCTTGTGCTAAAAATGGTGACCATTTCGGGAAATTTTTTAAATAACGAACCATCTCAAAAGCTTCTTCTTTGGTGGCCTTAACCTTTACTGATTTTACAATTTGGATGGTTTTAAGACCGCTGGCTTTATAAAAACCAAAACTTAAAAATGCTGCTAATGCAAAGGCTATAATTGATAATATCATTTTCATTGTATGTTTTAGATTAAGTATTTTAAAGTTATTTTACTGTAAATGAATGGATTAGTTATTTTATTTGGGAAATTAACCTTCGGTTGGTTAATCATTTTCAAATTTACATCGGCAGAATATTTCTAATTTCTACTGTGCCTCCCATCAATAAAATCGGGCAGTCTTTGGCCATCTCAACGGCTTCGTCGAGGCTATTTGCTTTCACAACCATATTGCCTGCAAGTAGCTGGTTTTCTGAAATATACATACCGGAAGTTACTGTTTGGTCGGCTGAAATTTGTTTTCCCTCAAAACCCAATTGATGAGTACTGACTAATTTTTCTTGAATGGCAATGTTTCCAATGAAAGCACCCCATTGTTGGTGCATTTCATCCATTTCGGCAGCTGTTGGTTGGTAGTTGAAGTTTGGTTCAAATCTGAACATTAGCATAAATTCTTTTTTCTGTTCCATCGTATTTTTTGTTATGTTTTAATGATGAAACAAAGGTATAGTGGCGAAATATGCTTTGTCTTGCCATAGGACAAGAAGTGAATTTATACAGATTTTTTTTGTAATTTTTTGAAAATAGACCAATGCAAAAACAGAATAGTAGGAGGGGCAAAGGCAGGAATAATGCAAAATGGAAATACAGCCAAAGTATCTACACCCATTGAACCCGTTTCAATTGAGAGCTTTGTAAGTACATTGGCCGTGATGGCCGTAAATAAAATATCAACCAAACCAAAAGTATTCCAAACGTAAGTTAATTTTTTAGCATAACTTTTTTTAGTTTGAATTGCTCTTACCACAAAAATACTGCTGATTGCCGTAAGCATATCGCCAAAACCTGCCAAGTAGGCGAAAGTTTTTGGTAGGGCATCGTACAAGGCAAATAACACAAAAAACACGCCAATGAGCCTAAAAATATGAAGTTTTACGAGGTCTTCCAGATTCGTTTTTTCTATTATATTTTGATAGATTTTTAGGTTGGCGATTAGTCCAAAAAGAAAAAAAGTAAAAGGAAAAGTGGTATAAATCAAGACTTTGGGAGGGAAACCGACGTTACTAAACCATCCACTGAAAGCGGCAAAGCTGATGTAGAACAAGTATAAAATAAAAAAAGTAGCAGTGGCGAGGTATGGGAAATGCCGATGTTGGGCAAAAGTCACTTTTCGTACCCACAAAACAATCATGATAAAAGGTACACTGATGGCCAACAAGAATAAGGGTGAAAGCCATTGAGGTATGGCATAATGCGTT
>JACCDS012059309.1_pt1 | contig 14130 bp, 13 predicted proteins | sample 7446441 | NCBI WGS metagenome assembly JACCDS01 (sample SAMN15323445, study PRJNA562643) | freshwater metagenome | isolation source: river surface water | place: USA:Blue River Watershed | collected 2017-08-17 | reverse complement strand
GCGGTATCGGTATTTGGTGTGAAAGAGGTCATGGTGGCCTTTCGTGGAGCGTGTGGGCGTGACGATGCCAGCGCTAAAACGGGGGCAGGCCCGCTGCGGAGGCCGCGCTTTCGATCGGTACTGCGAAACCGATACCAATGAACGTTCGCTGCCGGTTGGGGTTGTAAATGGCGGTGACGATGCCAACCACCTCGCCGTCCATGTTCACGAGCGGGCCGCCCGAATTGCCGGGGTTGGCCGCCGCGTCGAACTGGATCAGGTTGTTCATGGACAGTTTGCCGTCGGGCGATTCGAACGAGCGCTGCAGGCCAGACACCACGCCGGACGACACCGAGGGGCCGATGCCAAACGGGAAACCCACAGCCGCCACCCGGTCGCCAGGCAGCAGGCCGTCGGTGGACACCATGGTGGCTGGGCGCAGGTCGTCGGGTACTTCCTGGGCTTGCAGCACCGCCAGGTCGTTCTCGGGTTGGGCAGCGATCACTCGGGCGGTGGTCTCTTGCCCGTCGTGAAAGGTGATGTGCAGCTTTTGCGCGCCGGCTGCCACGTGCAGGTTGGTCAGGATCACGCCCGAGTCCACAATCACCACACCAGTGCCCACGCCGTGCTCGATCTGTTCGCCAGTTCTGGGATGGGAGACGTAGCCGGTGACGCGTACAACGGAGGGCAGCACGGTGTCGTACGCGCGCGCAGCAGGCGAGGGCAGAGTCTGCGTATTCAACGCTTGGAGTACCGCTTCGTCGATGGCGGCCTGGGTCAATGGGGGTGAGCCCCGACTGTTTTGCCAAACATTGACTGCCAGCATGCTCCCCATTAATGCCCAGCCCAGCCACAAAGTCGCAGGTTGGCTGGCCCAGGCTTTCACTTGCGTCCATACACGCAGCTGGGCGTCGGCCGCCGGCGACGCTTCTTCGGGCGTTTGCACAGGCGCGCGAGCCCGACTGCTGTAAAGCGCCGGTCGCTTCATGGCTGGCTTGCTGGAGGGGCGGATGGCATGCCGCGCTCCTGCGGGTGAAGACGTTCTCATTGTGGCAGGAAGGCAGAAATTTGCCACTCCCCGGTGGCGCGGTGTCGGTGCGCCGTGCGGGGGCGTTGGAGCACGTCAGCCCCGTGTGGGTTTGAAAAGCCTAAAATTGTCGGTTTCCAAATTCATCCCGACATGGCCAAGTCCAACGCGTCGCCTCAAGACGCCCCCTTGCCTTCCACCTACGAAGCAGCCTTTCAGGAGCTCGAGGCGCTGGTGGCCCGCCTGGACGCGGGGCAATTGCCGCTGGACGAGCTCCTGACCCAATACCAGCGCGGCGAAGCCCTGTTGCAGCTGTGCCGGACCAAGCTGGAAGCGGTGGAACAGCAGATTCGCGTGCTGGACAACGGCGAGGTTCGCCCATGGAACGGAGGCACGGCATGACGACGTTAGCCTCCAGTTTTGATTTCGCGAAATGGACCCGTACCCAGCTGGAGCGGGTCGAGCAGTGCCTGGAACAATGGGTGCCCGCGGATGCCCCGGCTGAACTGGGTAACGCCATGCGCTATGCGGTGCTGGATGGTGGCAAGCGTCTGCGTCCGCTGCTGGTGATGGCCGCTGCCGAATCTGTTCATGGTGGTCAACTCCAACCTGGCGCCGAGCTGGCCGCCCTGCGGGCTGCCTGTGCCCTGGAGCTGATACACGCGTATTCACTGGTTCACGACGATCTGCCCTGCATGGATAACGATGTGATGCGTCGCGGTAAACCCACGGTGCATGTGCGTTATGGCGAGGCCCCTGCGTTGCTCGCCGGTGACGCGTTGCAGGCCCTGGCATTCGAGCTGCTGGTGCCCGAAGACGGCACCCTCAGCCACCTCCAATCGGCCCGCTTGTGTCGTCAGCTGGCTGTGGCGGCTGGTTGTCAGGGTATGGCTGGCGGGCAGGCGATCGATTTGGCGGGCGTGGGGCAAGTGCTGACGCAGCAGGCGCTGGAAGACATGCATCGCCGTAAAACTGGCGCCTTGTTGCTGGCCAGTGTGACCATGGGTGCCACCGCCGTGTCACCGGATGGCGCGCCGCAGGCGCCCCTTGAGGCCTACGGTCGCGCTCTGGGCCTGGCTTTTCAGGTGGTGGACGACATTCTGGACGTCACCTCCGATTCGGCCACCTTGGGCAAAACCGCTGGCAAAGACGCCGTGGCCGACAAACCCACCTTTGTGTCTCTGCTGGGTCTGCCGGGAGCGCAGGCCTACGCCGACGGGCTGCTCGAGCATGCCCACGCATTGCTGGATGCCAGCGGCCTGACCGAAACCCGCGCCCTGCACGCCATTGCCGACTGGGTGGTGCGCCGCACCCATTGATGCCGCGCCAACTGACGAGATCCATACACATGAGTGGCCTGCTTTCCTCGATCAATACGCCCGCTGATCTGCGGCGCCTGCCCAGCACCCAGTTGCGCCCGCTTGCCGACGAGCTGCGGGAGTTTGTGCTGCACAGTGTTGCCAAAACCGGGGGGCACCTCAGCTCCAACCTGGGCACCGTCGAGCTGACTGTGGCATTGCACTATGTGTTCGACACGCCGCACGATCGCATCGTGTGGGACGTGGGGCACCAGACGTACCCGCACAAAATCCTCACCGGCCGCCGCGACCAGATGCCTACCCTGCGCCAGTGGGGAGGCATCAGCGGTTTCCCGCTGCGCAGTGAGAGTGAGTACGACGCTTTTGGTACCGCCCACTCGTCCACCAGCATTTCGGCTGCGCTGGGCATGGCCTTGGCCGCCCGGCAAAAGGGCGAGCGCCGCCACGCGATCGCGGTGATTGGCGACGGCGCCATGACCGCTGGCATGGCCTTCGAAGCATTGAACAACGCGGGCGTCAGCGATTCGCGTTTGCTGGTCATCCTGAACGACAACGACATGTCGATCAGCCCGCCGGTAGGGGCGTTGAACCGCTACTTGGCGAATCTGATGAGTGGGCGTTTTTACTCTGCCGCCAAACAGGTGGGCAAGCAGGTGCTGAGCGTCGCACCGCCTCTGTTTGAACTGGCCAAGCGCCTGGAGGAGCAAGCGAAGGGCATGGTGGTGCCAGCCACGCTGTTCGAGAAGTTCGGATTCAACTACATCGGCCCCATTGACGGGCACGACCTGGACAGCCTGATTCCGACGCTGGAAAACATCCGCCAGCTCGATGGCCCCCAGTTTCTTCATGTGGTCACCAAGAAAGGCCAGGGTTACAAGCTGGCAGAAGCCGACCCGGTCGCCTACCATGGCCCTGGCAAGTTCGATCCTCAGGTGGGTCTGCAACAGCCTGCCACGCCGCCCAAGCCCACTTTCAGCCAGGTGTTTGGTCGCTGGCTGTGCGACATGGCCGCCGCCGACACCCGCCTGGTCGGCATCACCCCGGCCATGCGCGAAGGTTCCGGCATGGTGGAGTTCCACCAAAAATTCCCGGACCGATACCACGACGTCGGGATTGCCGAGCAGCACGCGGTGACGTTTGCGGGTGGCTTGGCGTGCGAAGGCGTCAAGCCCGTGGTGGCCATTTATTCCACCTTTCTGCAGCGCGCGTACGACCAATTGGTGCACGATGTGGCTCTGCAGAACCTGCCGGTGGTGTTTGCGCTGGATCGCGCCGGCATTGTCGGCGCCGACGGACCCACCCACGCGGGGGCGTACGACATTCCGTTCCTGCGCTGCATTCCCAACATGGCGATCGCCTGCCCGGCCGATGAGGCCGAGTGTTATCAATTGCTGAGCACCGCCTACGCCCAGAACCAGCCGGTGGCCGTGCGTTACCCGCGTGGTGCGGGTGCTGGCGTCGCTTTGCCGCACAGCCTGGACGGCCTGCCGTTTGCGCAGGGCGAAGTTCGGCGGCAAGGCAAAGGCGTGGCCATTCTGGCTTTCGGTACATTGCTCTATCCCGCGTTGCAGGCGGGTGATGCGCTGAATGCGACCGTGGCCAACATGCGTTGGGCCAAGCCGCTGGACCTGGCATTGCTGCACCAGCTGGCGGCCACCCATGATGCGTTGGTGACGGTGGAGGAGGGTGCAGTCAGCGGTGGTGCCGGCAGCGCGGTGCTGGAGGCGCTGCAGTCTGCTGGCCTGACATTGCCAGTTCTCACGCTCGGCTTGCCAGACCGTTTCATTGAGCACGGTGACCCAGCCAAACTGCTGACCATGTTGGGTTTGGACGCCGCTGGCATCGAGCGCAGTGTGCGTGAACGCTTTGCCAACGTGCTCCAAGTGGGTGCATCCTTGAAAATCGTCGCCGCCAACGCTTGACGTTTGAAATAATTTCAGACGCCTCGGCGACCGTTTTAGGGTTAACCCCGCCGTTTGCGGCCAATTGCCTCCCTAAAATGACCCAGCGGTTGTATTCAGGTACGCAGCCGCTGAACAAATCATCAGGAGTCAACCCCTATGGATCGCCGTTCCCTCATCAAGCACGCAGGCATCGCCGGTGTTCTGACCGCTGCCGCAGCCCCTGCGGTGCATGCCCAGGCTGCCATTCGCTGGCGTTTGGCTTCAAGTTTCCCCAAGTCACTGGACACCATTTTTGGGGCAGCCGATGTGTTCGCGCAAAAAGTCAACGCCATGTCCGGTGGCAAGTTCAGCGTCACAGTCCACCCCGCCGGTGAACTGATGCCTGCCTTTGGCGTGGTGGACGGCGTTCAGCAAGGTACGGTTGAAGTCGCACATACCGCCCCATATTACTTTTTCGGCAAAAACGACGTTTTCGCCATCGGCACCGCTATCCCGTTCGGCTTGAATAGCCGCCAGCTCACTGCCTGGTTCTACGACGGCAACGGCATGAAGCTGATGCGCGAGTTCTACGACCAGTTCAACATCGTCAACTTCCCTGGTGGCAACACCGGTGCCCAGATGGGTGGGTGGTACCGCAAGGAAATCAAGAGCGCTGCTAACATCAAGGGTCTGAAGATGCGTATTGGCGGTTTTGCCGGCAAGGTGCTGACCCGCATGGGCGGTGTGCCTCAGAACATCCCTGGTGGCGAGATCTACCAAGCCCTAGAGAAGGGCACCATCGACGCCACCGAGTGGGTGGGCCCGTACGACGACGAGAAGCTGGGTTTCTACAAGGTCGCTAAAAACTATTACTACCCGGGCTGGTGGGAAGGCGGCGCGCAGCTGGACTTCTTCATCAACAAAGCGGCCTTCAACGGTCTGTCCAAAGACAACCAGGCCATCGTCGAGGCAGCAGCAGCCTATGCTCACACCGAGATGCAGGCACGTTACGACGCCCGCAACCCGGCAGCCCTCAAGCGCCTGGTGGCCAGTGGTGCCAAAGTGCTGCCCTTCCCCAAGGCAGTGATGGACCTGGCCTTCAAGGAATCGATGGCGCTTTACTCCGAATTGAGTGCGACCAACCCCGAGTGGAAGAAGATCTACGGCGACTACGCTGCCTTCCGCAAGGAAGCCAACCTGTGGGCTCGTTTCACAGAGGCCACCTTCGACCGTTACATGCAGACCGCCAAACTGTGACGGACATGCGTTGATTGAAATGCGAAACCCCGCCTCTGCGGGGTTTTTTTCGCGGTATCCTGATATTGTCTTTTTATCGGTCCACTTTCGGGCTCACAAGCGGTGGCAGGCATAGACCACCGCTTAGCGCGGCTCTACCTATCAAAACGTGGGGTTCCACCATGTCCTTTCTGCTTCAAGTCTCACGTCTGATCGACTCACTGACCGGTCTGATTGGAAAGCTGGCCATGTGGCTCATTTTGGCCACAACGCTGATCAGCGCGGGTAACGCCATTGTGCGTAAAGTGTTTGACACCAGCTCGAACGCCTTCCTCGAAATTCAGTGGTACATGTTCGCCGCCGTCTTCATGCTGGGCAGCGGCTACGCGTTTTTACGCAACGCGCATGTGCGGATCGACTTCATTTCCTCCAAATTCAGCGCACGTGGCCGCAACTGGGTGGACATAGGCGGCATCGTGCTGTTCGTTTTTCCACTCTGTTACATGATGATTGGTCTGGCGTGGCCGCTGTTCGCCAACGCTTGGACTTCGGGTGAGATGTCGTCCAACGCCGGAGGTCTGATCCGCTGGCCGGTTTATGCGTTGATCCCGGCCGGCTTTGCCCTGCTGGCCCTGCAAAGCGTGAGTGAACTGATCAAGCGCGTCGCTTTCCTCACGGGCACCGGTCCTGACGTGTTGGCGCACGATGGCCCGAGCGACGAGGAGCGTCTGGCCCAGCAGCTGCTGGCAGAAGAACAGCAGCGACTCAAAGCCGCGCAGTAAGAGGGAGTTCGGTCATGGAATTCATTGCATCCAACTTCGTGCCTTTCATGTTCATCGGCTTGCTGATGTTCCTGTTGACGGGCTTTCCGGTCGCTTTTTCGTTGGCGGCCACCGGGCTGTTCTTCGGCTTCATTGGCATGGAGGTTGGGCTTTTCCCATCCAACCTTTTCCAGGCCTTGCCGTTGCGGGTTTTCGGCATCATGCAGAACGACACGCTGCTTGCGATCCCCTTCTTTACCTTCATGGGCATCATCCTGGAACGCAGCCGGATGGCTGAGGACCTGCTGGAAACGGTGGCGCAGGTGTTTGGTCCCGTGCGTGGCGGTCTGGCCGTAGCGGTCATTCTGGTGGGTGCACTGCTGGCTGCCACCACCGGTGTGGTCGCCGCAGCGGTCATCTCCATGGGGCTGATCTCGCTGCCCATCATGCTCCGATACGGCTACAACCGCACCATCGCTACGGGCACCATCACTGCTTCGGGTACGTTGGCGCAGGCCATTCCACCTTCGTTGGTCCTGATCGTACTGGCCGACCAGCTGGGTCGGTCGGTGGGTGACATGTACGCGGGCGGCCTGTTGCCCGGCTTGATGCTGGTGGGTCTCTACTTGCTTTTCATTGCCGCTGTGGCTATTTTCAAGCCTGACTGGGTGCCCGCGTTGCCGCAGGAAGCGCGCATTTACCGTGAAGACAGCGGTGCGAGTGGGCATCGTTCTCTGCTTGTACTCTTGTCCATCTGTGGGGTGGTTGGGTATCTCTGGTCGCAGAGTCACGATGCGATCATCGGCCCGATGATCAGCCGTGAGACACCTGCTGCAGGCGACGAAGTGTTGATCATGTCCATCACCGTAGCGTCTCTGCTGGCCCTGGCACTCGCGTTGGTGAACCGCATTACCCGCATGGGCCTGTTGTCCAAGCTGGCAGAGCAGGTCACCTTTGTGCTGATCCCGCCGCTGGTGCTGATCTTTCTGGTTCTAGGTACCATTTTTCTGGGTGTAGCTACTCCCACCGAAGGTGGCGCCATGGGTGCACTCGGTGCACTCATCATGGCCGGTTCGCGCAGGCGCCTGAGTGTCGTTTTGATGAAGCAGGCGCTGGAAAACACCACCAAACTGGCCATTTTTGTGCTGTTCATCCTGATCGGCTCGACCGTCTTCAGCTTCACCTTCAACGCGGCCGACGGGCACATCTGGGTTGAACACCTGTTCGACAAGCTGCCTGGCGGGCAGATCGGCTTCCTCATTGTGGTGAACTTGCTGGTGTTCGTGCTGGGCATGTTCATCGACTTTTTCGAGATCGCCTTCATCGTCGTACCGTTGCTCGCTCCCGTGGCGGAGAAGATGGGGATAGATCTGATCTGGTTCGGCATCATCATCGCCATTAACCTTCAGACGTCATTCCTGACCCCGCCGTTTGGTTTCGCGTTGTTCTACCTGCGCAGCGTGGCAGCCCGCAGCGATTACACCGACCAGGTGACCAAGCAGCGCATTCCTGCCGTGACCACTGCCCAGATCTACAAGGGATCGATCGCTTTCATCATCCTGCAGCTGATCATGGTGGCGGTCATTGTGATCAACCCCGGTATCGTGACAGGCAGTATTGAAGCCGCTGTCAAGGTGGATGACGCTGCGGTGACTGACATGCTCAACAACATGCCAGGCATTGATGGTGAGGAGCAGCCCGAAAGTGCGGAGGAGGATCCTGCCGGTGAGCTGGAGCCTGGTGCCGAGGAAGATCCCACCAAGGCACTGGAGTCTGCCATTAAGGACGCCAAGCCATCCAACTGAAGCACAGCATGCAAATAGATGTGAAGATTCTGGACGCCCGGCTGCACGAGCAGCTGCCGGCATACGCCACCCCCGGCAGTGCCGGGCTGGACTTGCGAGCCTGCCTGGACGCACCGTTGACCTTGGCGCCCAATGCCTGGCAACTGGTGCCGACCGGCATGGCCATCCACCTGGCCGATCCGGGTCACGCAGCACTGATCCTGCCGCGCTCTGGCCTCGGTCACAAGCACGGTATCGTGCTCGGCAATCTGGTGGGCTTGATCGACAGCGACTACCAGGGCCAGTTGATGGTCAGCGCGTGGAACCGCAGCGATGTGGCGTTCACCATCACCCCGATGGAGCGGATTGCCCAACTAGTGATCGTGCCAGTAGTGCAGGCTCGGTTCAACTTGGTGGAAGAATTCGACACCACGACCGAACGCGGAGCCGGTGGCTATGGCTCCACCGGCCGGGGCTGAGCGACCGGTCAGCCCAAGCGGAAAAAGCCAGTCCCCAGGGTGCCGGCGCCCACTTCGGCCTCGGTGGCTTCGCGCACCTGATGCACTTTCAAATGCAGGCGGATGGCGATGCCAGCCAGGGGATGGTTGGCGTCCATCACCACGTGTTCCGGGTAAATCTCGCTGACGAAGTACAGTTTATCGGCGGGTGCTTGGCGGCTGCAGCCGGGGGGCAGGCCCTCAAAAGCCATGCCTTCTTCCAACTCGGCGGGGAAAGCGTTGCGCGGCTCCAGGAACAACAGCTGATCGTCGAAATCGCCAAAAGCATTCTCGGGCTCCAGGTGCAGCTCCACCGAGTCACCGGCGCCATGGCCTTGCAGCGCTTCGTCGATCTTGGTCAGCAAATCGGAGCCGCCCACCAGGAATTCAGTCGGTTCGTCGAGTTCGTCGAGCACTTCACCCAGCGTGTCCTTCAGGGTCCACGTGAGTGCCACGACGCATTGTGAAGTGATTTTCATCGGACAATTGTCCCATGACTTCGACACCACAACGCTCTGGCCAGGCTCCCGCCGGCATCGCTCTGGACCAACCGCTGGCCTTGCTGGGCGGGCTGACGCCACAGCAATTCATGCGGCGCCACTGGCAAAAAAAGCCCCTGCTGATCCGTCAGGCTGTACCAGGCTTTCGTCCACTGCTGGACCGTGCGGCCTTGTTCGACATGGCTGCCCAGGAGGGGGTGGAGTCGCGCTTGATCGTTCAGCAAGCAGGGCAAGGCTGGTCGCTCAAGCAAGGGCCGCTGAACCGCCGAGCCCTGCCTCCGTTGCGCCAACCCGGCTGGACGGTGCTGGTGCAAGGCGTGGACTTGCACCTGGACCCGGTGCGCCAATTGATGCAGCAGTTTCGGTTTGTGCCCGATGCCCGGCTCGACGACCTGATGATTTCCTGGGCCAGTGAAGGCGGCGGCGTAGGGCCACACTTTGACAGCTACGACGTGTTCCTGCTGCAGGCCAGCGGTCGGCGCCATTGGCGCATTGGGCGGCAAAAAGATTTGTCGTTGCAAGAAGGCGTGCCGCTGAAAATCCTGCAGCATTTTGAGCCAGAGGAAGAGTGGGTGCTGGAGCCGGGCGACATGTTGTACCTGCCCCCCAAGTGGGCTCACGATGGCGTTGCCGTGGACGGGGAGTGCATGACGTACTCCATCGGGTTCCGTGCGCCGCAGCGCGGCGGGCTCGCAGCCGAGCTGGTGCAGCGGCTGGCGGATGAACACGAAGACCCGGTGCTGTACCAAGACCCCAGCCAGCCCGCCACTGCACAGCCCGGTGCGGTGCCGCCCACGTTGCTGGCCTTTGCGCGCGACGGACTGCAGCGTTTGGTGAAAGACGAGCGTGCCCTGGCTTGTGCTCTGGGTGAAGTGTTGACCGAGCCCAAGCCCACCGTCTGGTTTGCCGAGCCCGATTGCGCCTGGGTGCCAGGGGCAGTGCGCCTGGACCGCCGATCCCGCATGCTCTACGATGAGCATCATGTATTCATCAACGGCGAAGCATTCCGTGCGGGTGGACGCGATGCCCGTCTGATGCAGCGTTTGGCCGACGATCGCCGGCTTGATGGCAAGGCGGTACAGCAGGCCAGTCAGGACGCTCAGGCTTTGCTGGCCGATTGGTTTGAGGCTGGATGGCTGACGCAAGAGGTTTGATGCCCATGACCGACATCGATGCTTGGCGCGAGGGCCGCTTTGAAGGATTGGAAGCCTTTCGGCAGGCGATCCGGTCCGCAGTGCGGCAGGCAGCGGACGATGGCTGGTCGTCCATGCTGTGGTGCGACCCGGACTTCAGAGATTGGCCGCTGGCCGAGCAATCGGTCTGCGCTGATCTGCAACGCTGGGCTTTGCAAGGTGGACATTTGCGCATGATCGCCGCCGACTTTCGCCACGTGCAGTCGGACAAGCACCGCTTTGTGGTGTGGCGCCAGCAATGGGATCACCGCTTTCAGGCCCGCGCCACCGGGCGGCAGAAGCACGCGCAGACGCCGTGCCATTTGATGGCCCCTGCGGCCGTTCTTTGGCGGGCCGATCCGGTGCATGGCGGTTTTGTCATCAGCAGCGATGCCGGTTTGCGTGCACGCTGGCAGGAACAACTGGAGTCGCTTTGGCAGCAGGGCACAGTCGCTTTTCCAGCGTCAACACTGGGTTTATGACCGTATCACTGTTGTTGAATAGCGACGCTGAGTTGGGTTTTGAAAATTTTTTGACTGTCAGGGTTAACCCGGTATTTTTTGGATTATGATCTGCCCCGATCCGGTGCATAGCTTGCTAAACAAGGTGCATCGTATTCACTGGCGTTGTCCGTCGGGATGGCATACCTGGTGTTACAAAATCGGTCCCGGTTCCTATCATCATTTGTCAAATGAACAAGTCTCTCCTGATCGCCGCTCTGATGTCGGCCGCTGTTTTGGCTGCTTGCGGTAAGAAAGAGGAAGCCGCTCCTGCTGTGCAAGCTCCGGCTCCTGCTGCTGCCCCCGCCGCTGACGCTGCGCCTGCTGCCGCCCCCGCCGCTGCTCCGGCTGCTGACGCTGCTGCCCCGGCCGCTGCTCCTGCTGCCCCGGCTGCTCCTGCTGAAGAAAAGAAGCAGTAATGTCTTCTGGGCTGTAACGGCCCCACAAAAAACCGCCTCGCATCTGCTTGGCGGTTTTTTTTCGTCTGTGTCCAGTGTGACCCCTGAGCGGGGTTGGTTGTCAGCTTCAGTTCAGCTTTTTAACGAGAACGCGGCTGCGGCGGTCCCAGTTGTATTTTCGTTTGCGGGCTTCGGGCAGCCAGTCGGCATCCACTGGCTGGAAACCGCGTTTGATGAACCAGTGCATGGTGCGGGTGGTCAGCACAAAAATGCTGTCCAGTCCCATGTAACGGGCCCGTTGCTCGATGCGCTTGAGGATTTTTTCGCCATCGCCCTGGCCTTGCGCCTGCGGTGACACGGTCAAGGCCGCCATTTCGGCAGTCCGAGCTTCCGGGTAGGCGTACAGAGCGGCACAGGCGAAGATCACGCCGTCGTGCTCAATGATGGTGTAGTTGGCCACATCGCGTTCGATCTCGGTGCGGTTGCGCTTGACCAGCGTGCCGTCCTTCTCGAACGGTTCAATGAGTTGCAGGATACCGCCCACATCGTCGGCGGTGGCTTCGCGCAGTTCTTCCAGCTTTTCGTCCACCACCATGGTGCCAATGCCGTCGTGCACGTAAACCTCCAGCAGCAACGCGCCGTCGACCGCAAAGGGAATGATGTGGCTGCGTTCAACGCCGGCCTTGCAGGCCTTGACGCAATGTTGGAGGTAAAAGCCTACATCGGTAGGCAGGTGACTGGGGGGCAGTTCGGCCAGAATTTTTTCCGCCTGGGCCAGAGGCAGCTCGGTGTCGATCGGGTTGTCTTCGCTTTCGGGCTGGCTCGGGTCCATGCGGATGCCTGGGATTTCCGTCACGAACAGCAGCTTGTCGGCCTGCAACGCGATTGCTACGCTGGTGGCAACCTCTTCCATGCTGAGGTTGAAGGCCTCACCGGTGGGTGAGAATCCAAACGGCGACAACAGCACCAACGCACCCATGTCGAGCGTGCGCATCATGCCGGCCACATCCACTTTGCGCACCAGGCCGGAGTGCTGGTAGTCGATCCCATCCACAATGCCGACTGGCCGCGCGGTGATGAAGTTGCCCGAGATCACGCGCACCGTGGCGCCGGCCATGGGCGTGTTGGGCAGGCCCTGGCTGAAGGCGGCTTCGATCTCATAACGCAACTGGCCCGCGGCTTCTTGCGCGCAGTCCAGCGCCACCTCGTCGGTGATGCGGATGCCATTGTGGTAACGGGCTTCGTGCCCCTTCGCGCGCAGTTGCTCGTTGACCTGGGGCCGGAAACCGTGCACCAGCACCACCCGCACGCCCATGCTCTGGATGAGCGCCAAGTCTTGCGCCAGGTTGGGCAGCTTGCCAGCCGCAATGGCCTCGCCTGGGATGCCCACCACAAACGTCTGGTTACGAAACTTGTGGATGTACGGCGCCACCGAGCGAAACCAGGGCACGAAGGTGAAGTTGAAGACCGTGGACATGTCAGGGGGTAGTGCAGACGGATGGCCACCGCGTGGCCCAGACCCCAAGGATAATCGCAAGCTCTGTGTTTTCCTGTGCCTGCCTTGCAGTTCCCTGCCTTGACCGCCTCCGCTTTGAAGATTGAGTTTCCCGAGTCCCTGCCTGTCTCTGGCAAGCGCCACGAGATTGAGGCGGCCTTGCGCGAGCACCAGGTCATCATCGTCTGCGGCGAAACCGGATCTGGCAAAACCACCCAGTTGCCCAAGATTGCGCTGGCCATGGGTCGTGGGCGGCTGAATGCGCCGCACGGCGAAAGCGGGCAACTGATCGGTCACACCCAGCCCCGGCGGATTGCGGCCAGTTCGGTGGCCAGCCGCATTGCCGAAGAACTGAACACCCCGCTGGGCGAGGTGGTGGGCTACAAGGTGCGCTTCCACGATCGGTTGAGCAAGAGCGCGTCTGTCAAGTTGATGACCGACGGCATTTTGCTGGCCGAAACGCAGACCGATCCGCTGCTGAAGGCTTACGACACGCTCATCATCGACGAAGCGCACGAACGCAGCCTGAACATCGATTTCCTGCTGGGTTACATCAAGCAGATCCTGCCGCGCCGACCAGATTTGAAGGTCATCGTCACCTCAGCCACCATCGATGCAGACCGTTTTGCGCAGCATTTCGCATCGCGCCGGGGGCCGGCGCCGGTGCTTATGGTCTCGGGTCGCACCTACCCGGTAGAGATGCGCTACCGGCCTTTTGAGGAAACCCGCAAGGGCGCCGATGCTTATGACCTGAACGACGCGATTGCCGACGGCGTGGACGAGTTGTGGCGCGGTGGTGCCAAGGGCGGGGATATTCTGGTGTTTCTGCCCGGCGAGCGTGAAATTCGCGAGGCGGCCGATCACCTGCGCAAGTACCTTAGTCACCAGCCGGTGCTGCGCAACGCCGAGGTGTTGCCGCTGTTCGCAAGGCTCAGCCAGGCCGAGCAAGACCGCATCTTCCACCCCGGGCGCGAGCGGCGCATCGTGCTGGCCACCAACGTGGCGGAAACCTCGCTCACCGTGCCGGGCATTCGTTATGTGATTGACGCGGGCACGGCGCGCGTCAAGCGCTACAGCCTGCGCAGCAAGGTGGAGCAGTTGCTGGTGGAACCCATCAGCCAGGCGGCGGCCAACCAGCGCGCCGGCCGTTGTGGCCGCGTGGCCGACGGCATCTGCCTGCGTCTCTACGACGAGAACGACTTCAACGGCCGCCCGCGCTTCACTGACCCCGAAATTTTGCGTTCGTCACTGGCAGCGGTGATTTTGCGCATGAAGTCGCTGCACCTGGGCGGGGTGGAGGACTTCCCCTTCCTGGAAGCCCCCAGCCGCCGCGCCATCACCGACGGCTACCAGTTGCTGCAGGAGCTGGGCGCGGTGGACGAGGCCAACGAACTCACCAAGCTGGGCGGCGAGCTGGCCAAGCTGACGCTGGACCCGCGCGTGGGCCGCATGATTCTGGAGGCCCGCAAGCGCCAAGCCGTGGACGAGGTGCTGGTGATTGCCAGCGCGCTGAGCGTGCAGGACGTGCGCGAACGCCCCATGGAAGCGCAGGCCCAGGCCGATCAGGCGCACGCCAAGT
>JACCDS010190960.1_pt1 | contig 14135 bp, 18 predicted proteins | sample 7446441 | NCBI WGS metagenome assembly JACCDS01 (sample SAMN15323445, study PRJNA562643) | freshwater metagenome | isolation source: river surface water | place: USA:Blue River Watershed | collected 2017-08-17 | reverse complement strand
TTGAGGCCGCCCGCCTCGCCCAGCATGGCCCGCTCATAGTTGAGGCGGTTTTCATAGTGCGCGATCCAGCGATCACAATGGGCAATCGTTGCCGGATATTTCCGCTTGGCCACCTCGATGACCTCGGCCAACGTCCGAGGGGCGTAGAGGTTCGGGTGTTGGTTGGTCAGTGCGCCGTAAGCGGTGGGTGACTGATTGAAGTCGGGCCGGTCGCCTTCTTTGCGCGGCAGGCTGAGCCAGCACACGTTTGCAATTTTCAAGGCGAAGGCCATTTGCAATTCTGGATCTGTCACAGCTTCGCAGTCCTTCCAAGCGGCCAGCCATTTTTCGGCCTCCTGCTTGGCGCGCTCTTGCTTTCGCTTGTCGGCCTCGATTGCCTTGATGCGGCGGGCACGCACGGCGGGCAGCTCCTTGTATTTGGCATGAGCCAGGGCGGCTGCTGCGCGCTGCTCCCAATAACCAGATGTTTCCCAAAGCTTCACGGCCTTACGCATGCCGTTTTCCATGCGCTCGGCATCCTTGCGGGCCTTGCGCTCACTGTGATGACCGACCAGGATGGGCTGGCCAAACTCAAAGCGGCCTGAAATCTGTTGGACATGCGCATGCGCGCTGGCGGCTTCCTTGGCGCGTTTATCGCTGTACTCCTCGAAGCGCTCGGCGCGCTCTTCTGCGCGCTCGATCAAGCTGCTGTCCTCGTCCTCAATCTCCCCAGCCAGCTCGATGCATAGACTTTCACGGCCAGGCGTCCACATAGGGGCCACAAAAATTTCTTGTTTCGGTGCCCACTTGAACCCTGCGTCAATCACGCGCTTGAATGTTTCGGCGTCCAGTCGGCTGGACGCTGACAAGCGCAGTTTGTTGTCATCGGGCGAATATGTCGCGGTATAAGTTGTCATGTTGAAATTTCTTCAATGCGGCTCAGTGGCCACCCAGCAACCGGCTGGGGCGGTTTCAAAATCAATACTCTTCAGGCAGCATCAAGGTTGTAACGCTGCGGTCAGCCTCGGTAATCGCCCAAAGTCGCCGACCATCACCAAGACGAAAAACCCCATGAATGGAATCACCGGATTGGATCGCGCACATATTTCGCTGAACAGTGCTTTCGGGTGCATGAATCCAAAGGCACTGGGCGTGCATCGTCAGTAAAAATGAATGATCTTGATGGTTGAACGCCAGCGCTTCAAGTGCGCCAGGAGTAGCAACGCAACGGCCAAGAGCAAAACGCGGCTGCATCGTGATACGCGCCAGATCAACCGGCGACGCACCAGACGAGGTATTTTCTGCATTGACAGGAGGCATTTGGTCGCTGTCTGAGTGATTGTGGGATATGGTCATTTGTTCAACCCTTCACGGGTTCACGCTTGGTCGTAATCACGAATCCAGTCGTCATCACTTTTGCCGCTGCCGTCACCTTGGTCAGGTGCTGGCGAATTGGATTGCCCGCCCTGGCCTGCATCCTGATTGGTTTTCTTCGGACCAAAGGGCTCAATGTGGGAAGCGACAATTTCAATGGTCGGGATGCGCACACCCTGCTTGTCGTAGGAGCCGTAACGCAAAGCGCCTTCCACGTAGACCGTGCGGCCCTTGGTCAGTTTTTCACCGGCCCACTCGGCTTGTTCTCCCAACACAGTGACACGGTGCCACTGCGTCTCATCTTCCCACTGACCTGATTTGTTTTTGCGGCGGCTGCTCGTTGCAATGCTCAAAGTTGCAACAGGCTTGCCCGTGGCTGTGTAACGCAACTCAGGATCACGGCCCAGGTTGCCCAAAATAGTGACGCGGTTCAAAGAACTAGCCATGGTGGAAACTCCATGTAACGGCCCAGAAGGCCAACCGGTAACCGACCGGTGCGGTATGGGCCTAACCCATGCCTCCATTATAGTCTAATAAATAGACTGTAGGCAAGAAATATTTACACCGAACAACAACTATTTAAGGGGGTATGGGGGGCATGCCCCCCATGGTGACGCAGCCCCCGAGCCACCAAGAGCGACAGACGCGAGAGCGGCCCCCAGCAAACCAACAGCAAACACTCGCGCCCTGAAAAGCAAGACAGAGTGGCGAATAGCCACTCAACGGGCGAGAAGCCCGTTCTACGGAATTTCACGGGCGTAGTCGCCCGTCTGGCGTTGCGGGCACCATGGGCGGTATGAACCCGAAGGGGCATGACGAGAACGCAGGTCAAGGGGTTTACCGGCCCTGGCCGCAAGCGCCCTGGCGCGCAGCCCTTGACGTAAGTGAGCGACATGGCACGATGGGGACATGCCAGCACATGGCGCAAAGCGCCGCAACCCGAGGCAAGGCGAAGCGAGCCGAGTAACAGCAACTCGCACAAAGGCTAGGCAATAGGAAACACACGAAAGAACTTGCAAGGTCTCGCCCGGCGAGACGAGCAAGAAGAAATTGAGCACACCCGAAAGGCGGGCGAAAAAAAACCGGGCTAGGCCCGGTTAAACAAGACTGATAGTGATCAGTCTTGAGGGAGGTTCTTGGAGTCGCGGCCTTCGCCCCACAGGGCGAAGATGGCCAACGCGACGACGAAAGCGCCCATGACGGCGATCTGAAAGAAAGCGGTGTCGTGTTGCATGGTCACTCCTTGTGTTCGATGGATGTGAGAATGATAACCGCACCACCAGTGACGAGCAAGGCGATGACGCTGAGCCAGTCGCGGTTGCCCAGCAACAAGACGCCGACAAAGGCGTTGCCCAGCATCAGCGCACCGGCGGTGCGCAGTGCGGTTTTCAAAGCCGCACGATCGAGCGTGAATTTTTTCATGGAAGATTCCCAAGAGCAGGCGGGATTGCCTGCCCACGAGGGACATGCCGCAGCGCAGCTGTCAAGGGGTTTACCGGCCATGGGCCGCAAGCGCCCTGGCGCGCAGCCCTTGACAGCGAGAACGGCATGAAACACTTGGGCAAACAGCAATTCCACCAGCTCTCACTAAGTGCGAACCCACGATGCCCGAGCCTGCGAAGGGCGAGAAGGGGCATACCGATTTGCCAAGGGCAATTCGGTGGTATTGGGTGAAGGGCTTTAGCCTTTCACACCCGCGTCAGGGATCGAGCCCGTAGGGTCAAGACACTGAGCCTGCGAAGGGGCTTGATCGAAGACGAAGAGCCCGACCCGTAGGGAGACGCCCAAAACCAGCGGCAAGAAAACGACCGACACCGGATGAAAAAATCACCGCGACAAACTCGAAATTTACGAATAAGTCATAAACTGCAAAACCGCAAACCACCAACATCAGAAAACAAAATGACTACCGAAAAGCCAGAAAAAGCCCAAAAACAGACCACTCCCGCAAAACGGACGCTGGAGATAGGGCTCATGCTCAACAACATGTATGAAGCCGCAACCCAGATAAAGGCGAACGCTCGAACGGAATTGACGCAGCAAGACATCGAAAAAAAGCTACAAGCCCACATTAAAAAAAACGGGTTTCAGCCGCTGCAAAAAAGCAAGCCGGTACCGCAGCAAGAACACTTGCAGATCCAGACCAAAACGACAGCGAAAGGGGAACCACAGTACAAGATCTCAGGCGTGGAAAAACTCATACTGGCAGTGCTGACCAGTGTGGGACTGCTAGGAGCCGCCGACATCAAAATAAGTGGAAAAGGGGAAATGACGGTCACCATCAAAGCGGAAATCGGGCAAACACAACCAAAGGCCCAAAAAGCACCGGGTAAACCGGGCGCAAAACCGAAACCCGCCAAGACACCCCAGCCGAAGCCTATTCCCATGAAAACGCTTGAGATCAAGGCAACGCCCAAACGGGCAACAAGAAAAGCGGCATCAAAGAAAAGCCCAAAGAAGAAGAGTTCAGGCGGCGCAGCCGCCTGAACAAAAAGCAAAGGCACGCCAGTACGGGCAACCGTGCTGGCGACAGCAGCCCGGAAGTCCGGGCCAAATAGAAGCCCTTGCGAAGCACCGACCCAGCGCCCTGACCATGCCGGTTTTGAAAAGATCGCCTGCGATCAAAACCGGCATGGTCAGGGCGCATGCGCCGCCCCCGTGAGCGTTGGGGGAGGATACGGGCGTGCGCTCATTCCTTGCGCACCAACGGCCCAAGAAAACCTAACGCGCAAGTGCGCGGAACAAAGACCGCACCAGGAGGAGCGAAGCGGATCACTGGTGCCACTTGAGCAAAGCGGCGCAAAGCGCCCACCCATGACAGCGGGGCCAACGGCCACGCCATATCAGAGCCGCGACCTCAGATCCGGCAAAAATACGGCACAAAAAACCCCGTGCCTTGAGGGGCACGGGGCAAACGGCGGGGGTTAAGCGCCGAGGAGAAAACCCAAAAGCGAAATCAGCGGAGAACGGAGGGCAGCCAGCGAGAGCCATCCAAAGCGGCGGCGGCGTGAGCGATGGCCTCGGCCTTTTTCATCTTGTCCATGCCCTGGGCGGCGCTGTCGCCCTTGGCCTGAACAACGGCCTCCATCATCTTGGCCTTCGGCACCAAAGCCAGGTAATTGTCAGCAGTGGGCGTCCACCAGTCGGCCATATCCAGCTTGAGGGCAGCAGCCAGGTCGGCGGCGTTGTCATCGCTGTCAGGCCTGCCCCGCAGAGCGTTGGTCGTTAAGGCCGTGCAAAAAGTGATCATCGACAATGAAATTTCAAGCGGCTGCTCAATGAACCAGCTCAGGTACAGACCCGCATCAGGGGGCAACAAGGTCACCCATGCATCATGTTTTGCGATCAGCAAAGCATGTGCGGGGCTGGCGTTAAAAGTGGGCGAAGCATCGCGCAGCGTGTGCCATTGCGAAGTCAACGACACCTTGAGAGGGCCATCACCCCAAAAGGATTTACCGAATTCGCGCACGGCCATCGATGCAGCAAGAGCCGCCAAGGTCACTTTCTGGTCTTCGATCATGAGAGCCTGCAGCGCTGCCGTTCGCTGTGCTGTCAGGTTCATCATGAGGCGCTCGGATACGGCTTCAACATGGGCGCCATCACCACCAGCTGAAGCACCGGCGTCAACACCGCCAGGGGTTGCGCCAGCACTGCGGGATTGGCTTTTATTCAACAGCTTGGCATCAGCTGCTTTGAGGACAGGTTTTTTGACGATGATCTGGTCACCTGCGATGTAGACCACGGCACCAGCGATCAGCATGTCAACACCAGAGCGGTCGACGCGCTCGGCGCGGATGGCCTCGATTTGACCCTCCAAAACTTCGACTTGTTGATCATTGGCCGTAATGTTGGCCTCATCTTCATCAGACTGATCGTCTTTTTCGTAGAGGGCCGAATTGGCATCTTCGAGGGCCTCGATCTGATTTTCGAGGGCCTCGCGGCGACTGGCTTGATCGGGCGACTCAGGCAAGTGGATCACCGGATACTCGGGGAAATTCTGGCGTTCCTCATAACCGTATGCAGGGAGCACCTCCACCCATGCCCAGCCTTCAGAGCGGGCCTGCTCGGCCGAAACTTCCAGCTTGTCAGCCAGCAGCATTTCAAGCAGGCCGGGATCAGTCAAAAACTGAGCATCGCCCTTTTCACTGAAAAGGTCGGCGTGAACGGTACCACCTGCTGCAAGGTAGACATCCAGGCCCACAATTTTGACTCGGGGATCGTTGACCGAAATCTGGTCTTGGGCGATGCGGCGGCGGATCTGCTGATCAGAGCGGCTGTAGTCTGGAAGAGACTTCCAGATCATCAACTGGCGCTCTTGGTCCTCGCACGAAGCCAACGCCATGACTTGGCCCATTTCCAATTCACCCTTGCGAAATTCATCCAGCAATTCAGGGTGAACCTCGGCCAGTTTCAGGCGGCGCTGCACTGTCAGCAACTTGCAGCCGTATGTTTTGGCGATGTGTGCGGGGCTGTAACCCTTATCAGCCAATCGCTTAAAACCCTTGAACTCGTCCACCGGATGCATAGCCTCCTGAGACAGGTTCTCAATGAGACTCACATCGATGGCCAGGGCGGGATCAATCTCGCGCACGTCAACGGGGTGATCAGGGGCAATCTTCCCCTTCTGTAAAAGCAGCAAAAATGCCCGTGTGCGGCGTTGTCCGGCATGCACCACAAACTGACCATCACGCTTGCTCACGATGAGGGGCGACAGTTGGCCCATGGCCTCCAGCATCGCGGCCATCTGGACAATGCCAGCTTCGGAAATCGTGGCACCATCACGGACGTTCTGTCCCTCAACGAGAATCAGCGTTGACAGGGGCACAGTGAAAGTAGCGGACAGAACCGATGCAGACGCAACGGGGGCGGGTGTCTTCTTGGACATAACATTTCTCCTGGTTGGCCTCTTGGGGCCTGCCGGTAACCGACCGGCGCGGAAAGGGTGTCAACCCTTGATCTAATTATAGTCTACTAAATAGACTTTTGAAAGCGTTTTTTTTTGAGTATCCAGCCCCGATATTTATCGGGGCTGGTCTTCAAGGGCTTAGGCTTTGAGCTTGCGCATTTCCTCGCTCAACACCCACAGGGCGCGATTGAGTTTGACGTTTTGATCAATGCCCATCACGGGCCGTGTCGTGGTGCGCTTGCCGTTTGTGCTTCGCCCGTTCAAACCCCCTTTGATCAAGTTTTCTTGAACACGGTTGAACGTTGTCCACATATCCGAGCCTCGATCTTCCATGCGGCGGGGCATCAAGATTTGCGACTCGGTCACCGGGGTGGCTCCATCTTCCTGGTCATACTTGAGCGTGAGGGCGGCACGGGCAAAGGCTGCTTGTTCGCCAGTGTTCAGGGTCAAGCCGCGCATGCTGTCGCGTTGCTCTTGAACCACTTCGAAGCTATCCAGCACACGGAAAGCACCATCAATGACTTCACCGATAACGTCACCGTTATGACGAACCCGGATATCACTGTTCACCTCGCCTGCCACCATGCCATTGCAGCAAACGAAGCGGAACATACCGGCCAGCATCTGATATGAGCTGGTGCCGTCATGACTGTTCAGCAAGATGATTTCATTGGCCTCGGATGCCGCGATTTGGTCGGCGTGGCGCAAGCGAAGCATGTGTTTGGTGTGTTCGCGCTTGCCTTCCTTGCGTACCCGGGTCTGGCACGCCATGAAGGGCTGAAAACCTTCTTTACGCAGACCATTCAAGACATCGATGGTGGGGATGTAGGTGTAACGCTCTGAGCGGCTTTCGTGGGCGTTTTCCGCAAAGATAGACGGTGCAACCTGTTTGATTTGGTCATCAGACAGGGGGGATGCCGAGCGGATTTGCTGGGCGCGGGCGATGCGTGATGCAAGCATGTGTTTTCTCCAATGGTGGCCTCTTGGGGCCTGCCGGTAACCGACCGGCGCGGGTTCGGGCAATAAGCCCAAATGAGTTCAGTGGATCGCCATCTCGTACTGAGCGGCGGTAGTTACGTACTGAATTTGGTCGCCAAGCTTGACAGTCAAAACAGCACGATGGCTGTCGATGTCCCAGATGGCTTTAAGGACCTTCATGGCCTGAGTCACCGCTTCATGATCGGTGCGCCCCTGCCGTGTGAATTCAAGAGAAGCATGCTTCACAGTTGCTGAATACGTTGCTGACATGTAAGCCTTTCAATGTGAGGTTTTTTGACCGCCGACCGGATTCCTTAGATCCAAGAGCCATCAATTTTGTTGTGATGAGCCATGGGGCCTTAGAAGCCTGTCGCCGTCTTTCCCTGAGTCCTTTCGCCGGGACTAAAAGGAGCGGCCCAGGGCGAAGACCAGGGGTGAACACGTATAAATAGCGAGTGGGTCCGTAGGACGACACGAGCGGCTTTATGCCGTGAGCACCCCGCAGGATTCGACAGGGGCCGCTACAGTCCCGACAAAGCGAAAGGAGTCAGGAAAGACGGGCCCACGACGGCAAAACATGGCGATACACAACGCCTCGCGCGGCGAGCGCGCACATGCGGCAAGTGCCGCTCTGATCGTCACACATGCCCGCCTCTGCGGGCACAGACAAGATGACCGATTTGCCAAGGGCAATTCGGGGTATTGGGTGAATGGCTTTAGCCTTTCACACCCGCGTCAGGGATCGAGCCCGTAGGGTCAAGACACTGAGCCTGCGAAGGGGCTTGATCGAAGACGAAGAGCCCGGCCTGAAGGGAGACGCCCAAATGGTTTTGAAGGAACACATGACGACATAGAACATCCGAGATGAACAACTGAAAAAATGCAAGAAAAACCAACAGAGAAAGCACAACAACGTAGAAATCAAAACCCCACCGCTGACAGGCTGCAAGCCTGGCAGCGAAAAAAACAAAAGTGAAATAACACGCGCTTTCGAGCGAAGCCGAAAGCGCGCCAATCAAAGCGCCGCCCATAGGGCCATATCAAAGGGACTTTCATGCTTTGCCCCTCAGGGCAAAGCATGGGCTGGTTTACATCAAACCGTTTTCCGCCATCGAAAGTGATTGACCAGCACCGACAATGATGTGGTCTAAAACGCGCACATCGACAAGTGCAAGCGATGCTTTAAGGGTCTGCGTCAATGCCTCATCTGCTCGGCTCGGCTGAACAGATCCGCTGGGGTGATTGTGGGAAAGCACCACGGCAGCGGCACCGTGTTGCAGCGCACGAAGGATGACTTCGCGGGGGTAAACGCTCGTTTGGCTGATCGTGCCCCGGAACATTTCTTCAAAAGCCAAAAGCCTGTTTTGACTGTCAACGAAAAGCACCGCAAAAACTTCATGCTGCTTGTGCCCTATTTGCAGTTGCAAAAACTGCTTCACGGCGTCGGGGGTGTGGAAAGCTTGACGCTCTTTCAGGCGCTGACCAATGGCGCGTTTTGCCAGCTCGCAAACGCTGAGCAGGGCAGCTACTTTTGCAGCGCCGATGCCTTTGACCTTCGCCAGCTCTTCAGGCTGAGCATTGAGCACGCCAGCCAGGCCGCCAAATGTCTGCAGCATGCTTTCAGCCAGCGTCAAAACGTCCAAGCCTTCACAACCTGAGCGCAGCAGCACGGCCAGCAGCTCAACATCTGCAAGCGATGCGGGGCCGCGCTCCAGCAGCTTATTAACGGGCTGCATCGCAGCGGGCAAAGTCTTCACGTCGTACATGGGGGGTTTCTCCTTGTGGTTGCTGTTCAAATCGACCGGATTTCTTAGATCCTGGAGCCATCGTGAATTTTTTCGATGAGCTGTGTGATCCAGAAAGCCTGTCGCCGTCTTTTCCTGAGTCCTATCGCCGGGACAAAAGGAGCGACACAGGGCAAAGACCAGGGGTGACCACGTATAAATAGCGAGTGGGTCCGAAGGACGACACGAGCGGCTTTATGCCGTGGGCATCCCCGCAGGATTTGACAGGTGGCGCTACAGTCCCGAACAAGCGATGGGTCTCAGGCAAAGACGGGCTACGACGGCAACACACAGCGAATCGAAAAGCCTGCGCGGCGAGCGCGCCCATGCGGCAAGTGCCGCACTGATCGTCATACTTGCCCGCCTCTGCGGGCACCGATCCGAACTCAATTTCCCCGGGTGGCCTTTAGTGCCTCCCGGGGCACACAAAGAGTGCTCAAGCTGGTGCCAAGGGCAGCAGCTCACTGAAGATGAGGGTGGGAATTTTGCAGGCAGCGGGGAAACGAAGCTGGGACGAGGAACGCGCTGATATACTGTAAATAAAAACAGTATGGCAAGAGACCTGAATCATCTGCTGCAACCTCATCCCGATCACATACGGCACCTAAAACTGGGGACGAATGATGCCGAGGGGCTTGGTCTGCGTCGCGGCGATCTGCTGCTTGTTGATACATCCATTGAGCCCAGGTTCGGGGACATCGTCGTGGCCAGCATCCTTGGCCATTGGCGGCCACGTCTTCTGCGACGAATGTCAGGGAGGATCATCCTTACAGCCAAGACCTTCAGCACTCCTGATACCCACTATGAGGTTTGGGCTCAGCTTGATCTATTAGGTGTAGTTGCTTTCTCGATACACGCACATGGCCGCATGTCCCCAAAAAACCGAAACGTCTTGCATGTTCGACCACCAGTTGCACCTGCGCAAAGTTTTCCAATGCGCGACGTTCGGTAGCCTAAAAAGACATCAAATCAATCTCATCCAAGAGTGGTGTCCTAGAAATCATTTAACCGGTCTTATAGTTGCCGGTAAAGCATCAATATCGGGCAAATTTACCGCAATGGGCGGCAACCACCGCAGATCAAATTTACGCTGATCAGCGGGTATCTCTGACCCGTCATCTCGCAAACGCGGGCCGGACCGAAAGCCGTGCCAGTGCGCACGCCGGACATGGCCCCGGGGTGATGTGCCATCCCCGTCACCTTGGGTCTGTGCGACCTGGTAAGCCTCACGCAGTGCGGCCCCCATGCGCACACCCACATCCCATGTTTTGGGGCCGTCAGCGGCAAACAGCTTGACGCCGCCACGGCGGGTTTTTGTGGGCACTGGATTGCCGGGCACGCCACGGCCTCTGATGTCACCTGCAGACGAGCACAGGTACAGCAACAGAGACAGCAAAGGCTCGGCCCAGCTGCGCCATTCTTTGCGGGCATCGCCAGCAGACATGGGGACACCCAGCTCAAGCGAATGCACGGTTGCAAGGTCAACGGCTCGGGCTATGGCCTCGGACAGCGACCATTGCCCCATGTGCAGGGGGACCGGGGACAGGCCTTCATCTTGATCCAGCAGCAGCCGGAGTTCAGCCGCCTTTGTGTTTGCATCTTGCTCAAGATGAGCCCAAAAGCCATGCAGTCGGCCCGATGACAGCGCCATGCCTGGCGTCTCAATGTAGACACACCACTCGGGGAGCTGCATCAAGATAGAACACGGCAAATCACCGCCGACGGGCGTGTCGATCACAGCGGAGTAGACCGCCGGGTCAAATCTGTAAATGCCTTGGGTCATGCGCCATGCCGACAAGGCCCCCAGGCGGGAAACGTCACCGATCTGGTCAAGCGACAGGCGGGCGGGGCCACCGTTTGAGACTGTGGCGTATGCGCCCGCAAGGGGCAGATAGCACCAGTCCGGCCAGTCAAAGCCGGGGCCACGGCCAGCCCGAAAGCTTTCGGCTTGCGCCCATGCCTCGGGGTAGTCTCGCCCCGCTTTGATCAGCGCCTCACGGGCGCGGTGTGTGCCTGTCATTTGCCCTGCTCCTGCTGGTATTTGATCCAATCGTTGGCCTCATGGCACAGGCGCTGCAGCCGCCGCACCAGGTCATGCACAGGCACGCCACGGGCGCGTTCGTGCCGCTGAAATTCGTCCATCGTGGACTGCTCCAGCACCACGTCGGTGTAGCCGTCGCCGTGGGTGACCTCGAACTCCAGGCCGCTGATGTGCCTCAGTCGGCCATTGGGCAGCCGGGACCATGCCCGGTGCCATTGGTAGTGCTTGCCGGTCATCGACCAGCGCCGGTGACTGCGCACCGCAGGGGGCCATTGATGCCATACAGGGTTTTCAACATTTTGGCCGCGTCGTGTTCAAGATCGCGCTCTTCAATCCGCCCCGTAGAGCCGACCGCATAGATGATTTTTCCGGGAGCCGTGTGGCAACTGGTGGACCCAATTGGGGCGTGAATCCCAATATTGGCAAGCTGGTTGAAGCTGACAGCCATGTCGATCACGACGGCGCGGGTCATTTCGGCTTCATGCAGACTGATGTACATCTCTTCGCCACCGACTCGTGCCCTGACCGCGCAAATGCAGTGATCGCCGTCCAGGTCAAGCATGGGCGCATTGTCTGGCACCGCCTCCAATGCGGCGGCACCGGTGAAGAGGAGCCCACCGTTATCTCCCTCATTGCGGGGATCAAGATCGATGTACGCCACTTTGGCGTTACGGGTGAAATACATGCGCAAGATGGCGTCGTGGGGAACCAATGCCGACTCCCCCTGCTGCGAAAACTCGGGGACAAATTTCTGTGCCCACACCTCGAAATCTTCCATCTTTGCTCCGTCAAAACCGTGAATTTTTCGGGCCGCAAAAAGAGTTTCTTTGGCTTTTGGGCTGAGGTCGTTGTATTGAACTGTTGGCATGGTGAATCCTTGATGAGTTGGTAATGCTGCCTTTTCGGCAGTCAACGTGTGTCGCCATCTGTAGCGTCGATGGCGTCTTGGCTGAGATCAAACTCCATCCAGTCTGCAAAGACCGTCATATGCTCCAGGTGCTCAATGCCACGCTCGGACTGGGCAACCTTGACGCAACGCTCCCAATTAAGACGACAGTCTTCGGTGTTTTTCATTTCGACAAGCCTTGCATGTGTCAATGCGGCCGTCTGCCATGCGGCCACCGCTGCGTTGACAAAGACATCACGGGCGGCATGTGTTGAGCCCGGCACAGTGCAAAGCAATCCAACCATCTTGACACGGGGGATGAGTGCGGACACTGTGCGTGCGGCCTGTACCGCTTGCTCCAAGTCAGCGGCTGTAGTTTCCAAAATGCTCATGAAAATCTCCTCGGAGAACCGCCATCCGGGCGGCGTCGGTGTGTGTGGATCACACTCCAAAGCCCTGCACGCAGGGCTTCAGGGTAGGATCAACTTTTGAAGTTGATGGGTAACTCATCACCACCTGATGTCATAACACTTTCGCTCCCTTCACGGAGGGCTGCGACTGCGTTTTTTGCAAGTGTCTTGTTTCCATGAATGCTGGCCGCATCCAGAGTAATGCGGCCAGTTGATGCGACATTCACCGTGAATGTTGTGTATCCGCGAGTTGCATCACCGATGATGACTTTACGTGTGGTTGTCATTTAAATCTCCTTGGTTTGATTTAGCAGGGTGCGCCGTCGTAACCCGGCGCGGCTTCAACGATGGCCAGCGCTGCAGCATCGCGCCGACTAAGCTGAGCTTCGCGCTTGCGGAGAACCACTGCCGCACGCTGGCAAAAATCACGCTCCTGCACTGAGCGACCATCGCGCTCAACGAAAAATGAAAACGTCACGCGCTTGGCGTGCATGGGCTCAACCCATGCCGACACTAGGTTGTGAATCCAGTCCATCGCTGGCATGTGCTTGCCAGCAACAAGGGCGTCATACGCCTCGTTTTGCTCTTTCGTCCAAACTTTTGCCATCTCAATCTCCTCAGAGAACCAGGAATCTGCCTGGCGTCAGTGTCATCAAACAACCTTGAAAACATGCTGTTATTATAGTCTAATAAATAGACTTTTCAAGAATTATTAACCCCAAAAAAATAAATTTTGCGCTATGGGGCGAGCCCTCATGGCTCCTCGACACCCGCTCACCTGGAGACAAATCCGAATTCTGCAAAATATAAGCCTCACTGAATACCATCTCGCCTCGAAAAACATGACTCCATATTTACGACTCGTTGTGGCGAATGGAAAACCACACTGGCCTTAATTACGCCCCTGGTGAACAGCTTGAATATCTGCAAACGACTGGCCCGCTTCCAGCATCAGAACTGGCCACTGAGAAACACCCAGACGGGAGACCAGCGAAACCTCCAACCCATTTTGTTGCAACAGTTTCTTTGCGTCCGTCATGATCTTAATGGCTTCAGCATGTCTGGCTTCCGCTTCAACATCTTCAGATACCAATGCATTAGAGGCCTGCTGGCCTTTACGCTCAAGCAACAGCCGTCCGAGCACAGCAAGGTCTGCCAATGCGCGATCAATTTCAAGCGGTGCAGCTGCTTTGGCTGCATTGATGACCCATAAATCCGCCCCGTCATGAATTGGCAAATCGCCAACCAGGTTATCACCGTATTTCATAATTTCACCTCATCAATTTTCAGTTTTTTGAGAGGACGGATGCCCTCTTCGATGGCCTTACAAGCAAGCCCCGTGCGTAGATCAATCGGGGTGGTACCAGCAAGCCAGCCAGCATACGCAGATCGATGAACATCAAGTGCTTCAGCACCGGTTTCATAAGTAAAACCCATGCGTTCATGCCAAGCACGAAAAGCCGCAGGGTCGACCTGGTACTTTAATTTTTTCCGAGCCACCATTTCATTCATCCTTTTTTGTTTTGGCTATCAGCAACACTCATGTCATTCAAAATTCGGCGCTCCAGCTGCAACACCGCTTCAGTCAAAATATCTTCTGGGTCGAAATCGACGGGCACATGATCAATAAAACTGAACACAAGCTGTTTGCAACCAGTTGCTTGACGCATTTCAAAAACCGGCATCCCTGAGCGCGCAAAACGCCATTGCTCTTTATGCAACTCTTCCCTGAGCGCCTTACCCACAAATCTTGGCCACTCATTGTGATGTACCACCC
>JACCDS011647911.1_pt1 | contig 14137 bp, 12 predicted proteins | sample 7446441 | NCBI WGS metagenome assembly JACCDS01 (sample SAMN15323445, study PRJNA562643) | freshwater metagenome | isolation source: river surface water | place: USA:Blue River Watershed | collected 2017-08-17 | reverse complement strand
TTCGCTTCGGCGATTATGTCCAGGCTGTCACGGTTGATTCGGATTCGATCAGCTACGGTCGGATGATCCCGAAGCCCAAACTGGACAAGAACGGGAATGAAATCCCGATGAAGCCGGAGAAGATGCGGCTCGCTGGTGCAGACGTTTACAACCTGTTGCAACCGTACCTGAGCGTTCGCTTCATGGAGCAGGTGCAAGCGGTGATTCCGCTGGCTGCCTATCTGGTGCTGTTCCAGATCCTGGTGCTGCAGCGTTCGGTGTCGGGCTCGATGGAAATCACCGCCGGTCTGCTGGCCGTCATCGTCGGCCTGATGGTCTTCATGGAAGGCCTGAAGCTGGGCCTGATGCCCTTCGGCGACATCATCGGCAACACGCTGCCGAAAAAACTTCCCCTCGTTGGTGTGCTGATCATTGCCGGCCTGCTTGGCATCGGCGTGACCTATGCGGAACCCGCGATCGGTACGCTGAAGATCGCCGGCTCACTGGTCGATCCTGAGAAAGCACCTCTGCTCTATTACGCGTTGATGGCGAAGACCGAATCGACCGTGTTGCTGGTCGGCTTTGGTGTGGGCCTCGCAGCGGTGATCGGCTCGATGCGCTTCCTGTACGGCTGGAGCCTGAAGCCGCTGATCTACCTGTCGCTGATCCCGACCACGATCCTGACTGCGATCTGCGTGATCAACCCGGACCTGCGCTCCATCGTCGGCCTCGCATGGGACTGCGGTGCGGTGACCACCGGTCCGGTGACGGTGCCGCTGGTGCTGGCGCTCGGTATCGGTATCGCAGCGTCTGGCGGCAAGGGCGACAGCTCGCTGTCGGGCTTCGGCATCGTGACGCTGGCATCGATCTTCCCGATCATTGCTGTGCTCGGCCTCGGCGTCTACTTCGGCTACACCGTGAGCCCGGAAGAGATGAAGGCGGCGAACCTGGCCGTCGCGGAAGCAGCGAAAGCCGCTGCCGGCGCCGACAACCTGTCGACCTGGGACAAGATCCTGATGGGTCCGATCAAGGATGGCGTGCAGGCGATCGTGCCGCTGGTGATCTTCCTGATGTTCGTGCTGTTCGGCATCCTGCGCTCGCGCCTGCCGAATGCATTCATCATCGTCTATGGTCTGATCCTGACCGTGATCGGCATGTGCGTGTTCAACATCGGCCTGCTGTACGGTCTGTCGGCACTGGGCGACCAGGCAGGCAGCCTGATCCCGGGTGCGTTCCAGCAGATCGAGATCCCGGCCCGCCTGCTGTCTGCCGGTGAGAGCCCGGCCTACGGCAACCTGTACGGCCCGGTCTGGGGCACGGTGATCGCGCTGATCTTTGCGTGGGTGCTGGGCTTCGGCGCAACGATGGCGGAACCGGCGCTGAACGCGCTGGGCCTGACGGTGCAGAACATGACCAACGGCTCGTTCAAGAAATCGATGCTGATGTACTCGGTCGCCGGCGGTGTGTCGACCGGTATCACGCTCGGCGTCGCGAAGCTGGTGTTTGACTTCAACCTGATGTACATCCTGGTGCCCGGCTATGTGATCGCCGTGATCCTGACCGCGATGTCGTCCGAGGAATTCGTGAACATCGGCTGGGACTCGGCCGGCGTGACCACGGGTCCGGTGACGGTGCCGCTGGTGCTGGCGATGGGCCTAGGTCTCGGTGGCGCGGTGCAGGCCGTCGAAGGCTTCGGCATCCTGGCTGCGGCGTCGATCGCACCGATCGTTGCGGTGCTCGCCCTCGGTGTGTACGTCCAGTGGAAGGTCAAGCGCGAACTCGAAGCAGCCGAAGCGGCTGCATGACGCGCGATCGAACGGAATCATTGAATATCCAAGCTAAAGGAAAAACACATGGCCAAGCGTAAAGTTACGAATTTGACCGAAGTGGCACTGATCACCTGCGTGGTGCAGAAGGGCCTGGCGGACACCATCAACACCTCGCTGCTGGAAGTCGGCGTGCAGGGTTCCACCGTCCACATGGGCGTGGGCACCGGCGTGCGTGAGCGCCTCGGTATCCTCGGCGTCGCGGTGGACGTCGAGCGCGAGATCATCAGCGTGATGGTCCCGCAAGACCAAACCGACCGCATCTTCGAGCGCATGTTCCTCGCCGGTCGCCTCGACACCCCGGGCATGGGTTACATCTACGTGACCCCGCTGCTGCAGGCGGCGACCTACATCCCGCCGAGCCTCCTGAAGGACTGAGACTGATCCGGACAACAGGAGGACACTATGAGCCAAAACGATAAACCGGAAATTCCGTATATCGATTACACCCGTCAGATCACCTGCATTCTTTATGAAGGCGGTGCGATGAAGCTGATGGAGCTTCTGCACCATAAGGGAATCAACGAGTGCTATTTCTATAACGTGCGTGGCAACCCGATCGGTCGCGCTTCGCTGGCAGGCAACCTGCCGGAGATCCCGAAGACCGAGATACTGCATGTGACCGTGTCGGCCGACCAGGCCGACTACGTGTACCGCATGCTGTACGAAGAGGCCCGCATGGACGAACAGGGCAAGGGCATGATCAGCGTGAACCGTCTGACCCGCTCTTCCCAGATCGCCCTGCCGGAAACCTCACACGTGCTGGCGGCCTGACGCGCGCCACGGAACCCATATCAATGCCACTCACACCAGGAGAAATTCATGAGTGATGTCATCAAGAACATGATTGCAAAGAACAAGCGCGCGATTTTCGATGTCGAGGCGATCGTGCAGTTCAACGTCGGCCAGATCCAGGTGTCGCGAAGCACCATCGAGGAAAACATCACCGATGCGCAACAGAGCTACCTGATCAACGCCGCAGGTAACCGTGAACTGATCATGCGCACCACGGACGACGTTTTCCGTAACCGCATGATGATGATCGAGCAGCTGAACCCGACCAACTCCGACCAGGAAGCCTTCCAGCTGTCGATGGCCAACCGCGTGAAGGTCGAGTATCTGGAGCACCGCTCGAAGGTCAACCGCAAGATGGCCACCATCGCACTGAAGATGGCCGAAGCGATCAAGGCCCTCGGCGAAGTCAGCCAGACCTTCTACGAACTGAACGACGAGATGGTCAACTACATCGACGAGATCGCCGACTCGAACGGCCAATGGTTCGACGGTGAGCTGAAGCAGATGATGGAATCGGCCTCGCACCACGGCAACGAGTCGCGCGTGAACGAGATCGAGGAAGTCGTCCGCAGTGTGAAGAACAGCTCGCTTGAAACCCGCAAGCTGATCGACGACACCTTCAAGACCGGTGAAGAGCTGAAGGAGAAGCTGAACGGCCTGCAGGACGCCGGTAACGAGATGCGTGACAACGTGATCTCGCTGCGCGAGAAGGTCGACGCCAACCAGAAGCGCGTCGCCGACCAGATCGGCGGCTAAGCTGTCAGCCCGCCGTCAGCGTTTTCGCTGACGGTTGGCATATACTCGTCGGGCCGGCCTGCGTGTCGGCCCGATGCGTTTTACAAAGATAACAAGCATAACAAGCAGCAGGAGCCAGCATGAAACGCCGTATCATGGAGATCCTCGACGGCAGTGCGCACGATCGCGCCAGCGCCATCGCCGAGTGGGTCATTACCGTTGTCGTGCTGACGAACTGTGCGGCCGTGATCCTGGACTCGGTGCCCGAGATCCACGCCGAGTACCGCGACATCTTCCATGAGTTCGAATTCTGGAGCGTGATGTTCTTCACTGCGGAGTACATCCTGCGCAGCTGGTCCTACGGCGCGCGCTACGCGCCGGCCGAAGGCGGCGCATGGAAAGGCCGCAAGGAGTACATGTTCAGCTTCTTCGGCCTGGTCGATTTCTTTGCGACTGCGCCCTACTACCTGCACACCTTCTTCCCGTTCCTGGACCTGCGCGTGCTGCGCGTGCTGCGCCTGCTGCGTATCCTGAAACTGTCCAAGTACAACACTGCGCTGCAAGACCTTGCGCATGCGGTGATGTCGGAGAAAAAAGCGTTTACCTCGGCGCTGTTCCTGATCGTGATCGCGACCATTGTATCGGCCTCGCTGATGTACTTTGCCGAAGGCCACAACCAGCCCGAGCATTTCGGGTCGATCCCGGCCTGCATGTATTGGTCCGTGATTACCATCACGTCCGGCTACGGCAACGTGGAAGACCTGACGCTGGCCGGCGAGATCATCGCGCTGGTAACGGGCTTCCTCGGGGTCTGTATGGCAGCGATCATGACCGGTATTGTCGCGTCCGCGTTCTCGAATCAGCTGGGTCGCAAGAAGGCGCAGTTTGGCCAGCAGCTGCGCGAGGCGCTGGCCGATGGCATCGTGACCGATGCCGAGCGCGAGGTGCTCGATCGCCTGCGCCGCCAGTACCGGCTGTCCGAGGCGCAGGCCAACGAGATGATGGAAGAAGCCAAGAAGGAGCGCGCTGCAAAGGGCACCGGCGCCTGATCACAGCCTGATTCGACGGCGAATCAGCCCGGCGGCCGCGAGCGCTGCACCTGCTCCCACACGGTACGTTCCAGCTCCGACGCCTGCCCGGGCTGTTGCAGGCTGCGCTCGATATAGGCCGCATCCGCCACCGCCGCCAGTTCGCGCAGGCGCGCGACCAGTGTTCGGTACTGCGCGACCGCGTATTCGGGGTTGTGCGCTGCCAGCGCCAGCCCCTCGAATTCTCCGGCCGGCGTCTCGGTACTGTCCCCGCCCTTCTCGATGATCGCGATCAGTTCGTTGATCTCGGTGTTCGACAGGTGATGCTGGCGTGCGACATGTACAAATTCTTCGCGCGCGGCCTCGCCAAAGTCCTGCGACAGCCCCAGCGCCACCAGTTCCTGCTTGATGCGCTCACGGTTCATGCGCAACTGGTCGGTGAAACCGGAGGCCATGATCGCGGCCGGGATCGCGAAGATGCCGATACCGACCAGCGCCAGTACCACGGTGATCATGCGACCACCGGGCGTCACCGGCGAGATATCGCCGTAGCCGACCGAGGCCAGGGTAATCACCGCCCAGTAGATCGACTGCGGAATGTTCTCGAATTTGTCCGGCTGCGCTTCGCGCTCGAGCAGGTAACCAAACGCCGCCATCATGAACACCAGCAGCGCGATCATGAACATCGCTGCCATCAGCACCGGCATTTCCTTGCGGATCACCGAAAACATCGTGTCGCTGGCAGATGAGTAGCGGCCCAGCTTCAGCAGGCGCACCATGCGCACGATACGCAGGAAGCGCAGATCGACCGCGCCGCCGACCAGCAGTTCGATCATGAAGGGAAGGATCGCAAACAGGTCCAGCAAGCCGGACGGCGAACTGAAAAAGCGGTAGCGCATCAGGAAGGGCTTGCGCTCGGGGTCCTCTTCGGGCATCGCGTAGATGCGCAGCAGGTATTCGGTCGCAAACACCACGAAGGATGCGACGTCGAGCACCGCGAAATGCACGCCAAACAGCGCGCGTATGCTGTCCACCGACTCCAGCACGATCGACAGCACCGACACCACGATCCAGAAGATCAGGAACACCTCGACCACCTGGTTCAGCTTGCCGCCGTATTCGCTGGGGAACAGCAAGGCATGGACCTTCTGGCGCAGCGTGCGGCCGCGGTTCAGTTGCGCGAACTCCCGCAAGCCCTCGATCACCATCTTCGTGATCTTCAGGATGCGCAGCAGGCGCAGCACCCGCAGCACGCGGGTATCGACCGCCAGCAGCAGGCCGAGGAAGAACGGCAGGATCGCCAGCAGGTCGACGATGCCCAGCAGGCTGGTCATGTAGGCGATGCGCGGCGAACTACGGCCGGCGAACTCCGGGTCTTCCGGCGCCAGGTACAGGCGCAGCAGGTATTCGATGCTGAAGACCGCGACCGAGAACAGGTCGAACCAGCGGAAGGCCTCGCTGTACTCGGCTTCCAGCGCCGGTGCCGATTCCAGCAGCAACGCGAACAGGTTGGCGACGATCAGCAGGAACAGAAAACGGTTCAGCGTCGCATGCGCCCCATTGGGTGCGGCATCGTCAAACAGGAACGCATACAGCTTGCGGCGAAAGCCGGGCTCGGCCGGCATGGCATCGGATCGGGATCGCATGGGATGTCCTGCCCGCGCCGGCCTGGCCGCGGATAATTATTATTGTAAATAAATCGGCAATATTTTCCGGTACCGCGATTTTTATGACTTGATTATTTCAGCCGGAGTTTTGCCGAAAATCACGGAATGTTGCGGCTATAATATTAGCCGCTTCACCAACCAATAATCAAATGCAGCAGCCGTCCCGCGTGGGGTCGCCGCCGGTCTTTACCGTCGGCCAGGGCAAGGCCGTTTGCGGCACCTAGAAGAAAAACGATGAAGACGCTCCAGACGCGCATTTACGAGCTGCTCGAAGGCTCGATCAACAACAGGGCGAGCCGAATTACGGAGATATTCATCGCCAGCGTGGTGGTGCTGAATGTGCTGGCCATCATCCTGGAATCGGTGCAGGAGCTGCACGACGCGTACGAATATTATTTCCACATTTTCGACGTCGCCAGTGTGATGATTTTCACGCTGGAATACATATTGCGCGTGTGGTCATACGGCGTCAAATACAGCAAGGAAGAAGGCGGCAGCTGGCGCGGCCGCAAGGAATACATCTTCAGCTTCTACGGCTTCATCGATTTCTTCGGCACCATGCCGTTCTATGCGCAGCTGCTGTTCCCGGGCCTGGACCTGCGCGTGCTGCGTATCTTCCGCCTGATGCGTATCTTCAAGCTGTCGCGCTACAACAGCGCGCTGACGGACCTGATCGAAGCGGTGAAGGCCGAGCGCGATTCATTCACGTCGGCGCTGTTCCTGCTGCTGATCTCCTGTCTGCTGTGCTCGTCGCTGATCTATGTGGCCGAGGGCCACTTGCAGCCGGAAGTGTTCCCGTCGATCCCGGCCACGATGAAGTGGTACCTGCTGACCATCATCTCCGGCTGGGGCAACGTCGATCCGGTATCGGTGTTCGGCGTGGTGCTGGTGGTGCTGACGCAGATCCTCGCGATTGCACTGGCAGCGATCCTGACCGGTGTGGTCGCCACCGCCTACACCACCCAGGTCGAGCGCCGCGAAATCATGTACGAGACCGAGATCCGCGAAGCGCTGGCCGATGGTGTGGTGACAGAAGAAGAGCGCGCGCGCCTCGACATGCTCAAGCGCCAGTTCGGCATGAGCGACGAGCAGGTGGAAGCGATTGCGCGCCAGGTGCGCGAAGAAAAAGGCCTGGCCTGATGCTCGGGCCTGTGCGTCACCGCGATACAGGCACGTTGAACACCATAACGACAAGCATCACCAGCCCACAACGCACAGGGGCACGGCGAGCACAGGGGGAACGGCATGATTGAATTTCTGCAGCAACTGAACTGGGTCGTGGTCGGACAGATCATCCTGATCGACATCCTGCTCGGCGGTGACAATGCGATCGTGATCGCGCTCGCGTGCCGCCATCTGCCCGAGCACATGCGGATGAAAGGCATCATCGGCGGCACCATCGGCGCCATCATCATCCGCATCACGCTGATCGCATTTGCGGTCACGCTGCTGACCCTGCCCTACCTGAAGATCATTGGCGGCCTGCTGCTGCTGTGGATAGGCATGAAGCTGATGCTGGACCAGGACGACGGCGACGCCGAGATCGATGGCGGCGACCGTTTGTTCACCGCGATCAAGACCATCCTGATCGCCGACCTGGTGATGAGCATCGACAACGTGATCGCGGTGGCCGGCGCGGCCGAGCAGGCGCATGCAGACCACAAGCTGGTGCTGGTGGTGTTCGGCATCATGGTCAGTATCCCGGTCGTGATCTGGGGCAGCTCGGTAATCCTGAAAATGATGGACCGCATACCGGGTCTGGTGACGGCCGGTGCCGCACTGCTCGGCTATCTCGGCGGCTCGATGATCTCGACCGATCTGGCGATCGCTGCGCGCGTCGCCGAAACGCTGCCGATGGACCTGCTGAAATTCCATGACCTGAACGTGCACCTGAGCCTGACCGGCACCGCCGGCGCGCTGCTGGTGATTGCAGGCGGGTGGTGGCTCAATCAACGCAACAACGCATCGGACAACCAGCCGGCGACGGCTGCTGATCAGTAATCCACGATGAATACCTCGAATGAAGCATATCTTCCGCACACGCTGAGCGGCTGGCGCCTTAAATGGTATACGGTCATTTTCGAGGCCGATACCCGTGAAGGCAAACTGTTCGACGTGATGCTGCTGTGGGCTATTTTCATCAGCCTCGCGGTGATCATGCTCGACAGCGTGCAGTCCATCCACACGAAATACAGCTACCTGCTGGGCCCGATCGAGTGGTTCTTCACGATCATCTTCACCGCCGAATACCTCGCACGACTGGTATCGAGCCCGAACCCGTGGCGCTACGCGAAGAGCTTCCTCGGCATCATTGATCTGGTGTCCATCCTGCCCAGCTTCATTGCACTGCTGGTGCCGGAAGCCTATGTGCTGCTGGACGTGCGCATCCTGCGCCTGCTGCGCCTGTTCCGCGTGCTGAAGATGAGCGGCTACGACGAGGAATACCAGTGGCTGCTGATGGCGGTGGCCGACAGCCGCCACAAGATCGGAGTCTTCCTGTCCATCATCATGGCGCTGGTGGTGATCCTCGGCACGCTGCTGTTCGTGGTTGAAGGGCCGGAAAACGGCTTCACCAGCGTGCCCACCTCGATCTACTGGGCGATCACGACCATGACCACGGTCGGCTTCGGCGACATCACGCCACAGACCGATTTCGGGCGTTTCATCGCATCGGTGATGATGATCTTCGGCTGGGGCATTCTGGCGGTGCCGACCGGCATTGTGTCAGCGGAAATGATCGCGCAGCAGGCCGTCAAGAAGACCCTGACCGAATCCACCACCCGCACCTGCCATGCGTGCATGACTGAAGGCCACAGCGCAGACGCCAAGCATTGCATCCATTGCGGCGCGAAGCTGACCGAATACCTCGGCGATGCACCGACACTGACGCCGCGCATCGCGTATGCGGCAGCGATGATCTACATGATCAATGCCGATGGCAAGATCGAGCCCCATGAGGTCGCGCGGCTGGTGCAGGCGGTGCGCAATGATCGCGAACTGCTGGAGGTCGCGAACCGCTACACCAAGATCCACACGGTCGAGGAGTTCCTCGCATCGTCGCTGGACATTCTCGACAAGGACCAGCAGCTGTCCGTGTTGGTGAACCTGTACGACGCGATCCTGGCACAAGGCGAACCGCTGCCGCCCGAACTGCAACTGTTCGAGCGCTTCATGCAAGCCTTCGGTTATGACGAGCAGGAATTCGCGCCCTACTTCCGCTCGATCGCAGTGAAGAACAACGGCGACCTGTTCAAGCACTGACGCGTCGTTGCTGTGCGTCGCCGGCAACCCGCCGGCGCGTACGCGGCCTTCGCCGCATACGCAAGTGCTCCGCGTCAGCGGCGGGCGATGAACACGTAGCGGTTCAGGCTGAAGAAATACCCATCCTCATCGCCGATCGCCCTGGCATCGGCTTTCCATGCGCCGATGTCGTCCGCGCTCAGGCCATTGCGGCCGGTCGCGAAATTGCCGATCATGGTCATCATGCCGACCGAGTAGGTTTGCGGGTCGTACGCAAGGTTCAGCAATGGCACCACCTCAACCCGCACCTCCGCAAACCCGGCTTGACGCAGCCTTCTGGCCAGCGTGCGCGGCAACTGCGGATGCGGTATGTGTTCGTTCCAGGTCTCGAGCACGCGGCGCATGCGCGCATCATCATGGCTGGCCCACACCGCAGACTCCCAATCGGTATCGACCAGCACCACGCGACCACCGGGGCGCACCACGCGCGCCAGCTCACGCAATGCGTGGTCAACCTCGTCCACGTATTCGTACACCTGCGATGCAAGTGCGATGTCGAAGCGCGCATCCGGATAGGGCAATTGCGTCACGTCCGCCATGCCGAAACTCACCTGTGCATGCGCCGCACAACGGCGCTGCGCAATCGCCAGCATCGGCGGCGCAATGTCCACGCCCAGCACCGAGCCCTGCGCGCCGACGGCCATTGCGAGCGCCTCGGTGGTCAGGCCCGGCCCGCATCCTATGTCCAGCGCATGCTCGCCCGGCTGCGGACCCAGCACCGCCAGCACCCGGTTGCGCTGCTCGACCACATCCGGCGTCAGATAGACCGCTTCCAGTTGCTTCGATGCCTGTTCGTCAAACTGTTCTTGTGCGCTGGGCGCTTGTTGGCTCATAGCCTGTTCTCCGTGGTCAATCGCGTGCCTGCAAGCCTTCCAGCAGCGCGCGATGAAAACGCTGCGGGTCCTGTATTTGCGGCGCATGGCCCAATTCCGGGAACAGCACCAGCCGCGCACCCGGTATCGCTGCAACCGTCTTGCGCGCGAGCGCCGGATAGTCGCCCAGCCTCGCCTTCACCGCCGCGGGCGCAATGTCCTTGCCGATTGCGGTATTGTCCTGCTCGCCGAACAGCAGCAGCGTCGGCACCGTGATCTTCCCGAACTCGTACAGCACCGGCTGCGTAAAGATCATGTCGTACAGCAGTGCCGAGTGCCAGGCCACCGTGTCGCGCCCCGGGCCGCGAAACATCCCGGCCAGCATCTGCACCCAGGTCTCGTACTCGGGTCGCCACTGGCCGGCGTAATAGGTGGCGCGCTCGTAATTGCGGATGCGCTCGGCCGTCACCTGCAGCTCGCGCGCATGCCACTGGTCGATGGAGAGCGACGGTACGCCCTCAGCTTTCCAGTCTTCCAGCCCGATCGGATTCACCATCACCAGTTGCTCGACCGCGTCCGGGAACATCAGCGCATAGCGTGTGGCCAGCATGCCGCCGGTTGAATGGCCGATCACGATGGCACGCTTTACGCCCAGCGTATCGAGCAAGGCCTTGGTATTGTGCGCGAGCTGCTGAAAGCTGTACTGGTACGCGGCGGGCTTGCTGGACTTGCAGAAGCCGATCTGATCCGGCGCGATCACGCGAAAGCCCTGCTGCTGCAAAAAGCGCAGCGTGCCCTCCCAGGTCGCTGCGCAAAAATTCTTCCCATGCAGCAGAACGACCGTGCGGCCATTCGGCTGCACCGGCGCCGCCGGCTTCAGGTCCAGATAGGCCATCTGCACCGTTTGCCGCTGCGACGTGAATGCGTGACGCTGCACCGGGAACGGATAGTCGAAACCCTCCAGTTCGGCTCCGTACGCCGGCTCTGCAGCGGGGGCCATCGCTGGCACCGCAGCCGCCAGTGCGATCGCGAGGTACGGCAGCCACACGCGCCGCAGCAACAGGCGTGGCAATAACCGACGTGGCAGTAACAGGCGTGGCAGCGATGAGCGCCATGTCCACGGGCGCGCTCGCCACCAGCGCGACAGGCACAGTGGCAGTGGCAGATCCGTTGCGATCAGATGCATGGGTATCCCCTCATTCGTAAAGCAACCATCGACGCAGTATGTTGATTGCACGCGCGTGTCGCAACACCGCCCGGCAAGGCTCGGACGCTGATGCAGCGCTTCAACGTAACCATGACTTGATGCAGCCCCTCAGTGCAGCGACAGCTGCCGGTACCGGTCAGCCAGCAGGAACGCTGCCAGCAGACCGACCGTGGCACCGAACATCACGTAGAACGCCGGCGCCAGCGGCGTGCCCGTGGTCGCGATCAGCCAGGTGACGATCAATTGCGCAAAACCGCCGAACAGCATCACCGCGATGTTGTACGACAGCGCAAGGCCGGTGGAACGCTGCCGCACCGGGAACTGTTCCGCCAGCGCGGTCGAGATCGCGCCAAAGCCGACCGCAATCGCGCTGCACAAACTCATCTGCATCACCGCCAGGCGCAGCATCGACGGTGCTTCGATCACCCAGGACATCAGCGGATAAGGCAGCACGAAATACAGCGCTGCAGCCGCCAGCAGCACGGGACGCCGGCCGATGCGATCCGACAGCAGGCCGAACACGGGGATCAGCAAGGTCAGGCACAGCAGGCCCGCGACCTGCGCAGTGAACGCGTCACCGAGCGGTATCTGCAGCTGGGTCTTTGCATAGGTGGGCATGTAGATCAGCACCACGTAGAACATGATGGTGCTCGATACCACCAGACCGAAGCTGACCGCCACCTCGCGCGCATGCTCGCGCAGCAGCGCGCGCAGGCCGACCTGTGCAGTGCCGCCCGTCTCGCTCTGTGCATCGACAAAGGCCTCGGTCTCTTCCAGATGGCGGCGCATCCACAGCCCCACCGGACCGATCAGCAAGCCGAAAATGAAAGGCAGCCGCCAGCCCCAGCTGTCGACCTGTTCCGGTGTCAGCCCCTGAGTGACCAGCATGCCGGCGCCCGCGCCGCCAAGCGCCGCAATGCTCTGCCCCACCATTTGCAGCGAACCGAAGAAGCCGCGCCGGCCCGGCGGCGCACTCTCGATCAGGAACGCGGTGGCGCTCGCAAACTCGCCACCGGTGGCCACGCCCTGCAGCAGCCGTGCGAGCACGATCAATACCGGCGCCGCAGCACCGATCGCCGCATGGGTCGGTGCAAATGCAATCATCGCAATCGATATCGTCATCAGCAGGATGATCAGCTGCAGCGCCGCCTTGCGCCCGCGCCGGTCCGCGTACATGCCTATCAGGATGCCACCGACCGGCCGCATGAAGAAGCCGACGCCGAAGGTGGCCATCGCCGCCAGCAAGGAGGCGTATTCGCTGTCGGCCGGGAAGAACAGCCGTGAAATGATCACGGTCATGAAGCCGTACACGACGAAGTCGTACCATTCGAGTGCATTGCCGATCACGGCGGCGATGATCTGACGTGTCTTCACGGTGTGCTGCATGGGTCTCCCTGTGCTCTGCTCGTATGCTGTTTTTCAGTCGCCGATGGCTGGCCCGGCCCCGCCCGCGTTCCGGTGCCGCGGCGTCCAAGGCCGGCACACTCCGGTACACTCCGGTACATGTCGAACATTACCTGAATACCGGAGGATATCCATGGAACTGCTGATTGCCGGACTGCTGCTGTTCATCGGCGCACACTCGGTTCGCATCTTTGCCGACGACTGGCGTAGCGCGATGATCACCCGCCTTGGCGAAAAGCCGTGGAAGGGCTTGATCAGCGTGGTGTCGCTGGCCGGCTTCGTGCTGATGATCCTGGGCTATGACGCGACCCGCAGCGCGCCGATACCGATCTATGAGCCGCCGTTCTGGCTGCGCCATGTCGCCGTGCTGCTGATGCTGCTGTCGTCGATCCTGATGGTCGCTGCCTATGTGCCGCGCAATGCGCTGAAGCCGAAGATGGGGCATCCGATGGTGCTGTCGGTGAAGACCTGGGCCTTCGCACACCTGCTGGCCAATGGCACGCTGGCTGATCTGCTGCTGTTCGGCAGCTTCGTGATCTGGGCCGTGCTGGATTTCCGCATCTCGCGCCGCCGCGACCGCACGCAGGGCGTCAGCTACGCCGAGGGCACGCTGGCCAACACGCTGATCGCGGTGATCGGTGGTGTCGGCCTGTGGGCTGCGTTTGCTTTCTGGCTGCATGCGCGCTGGGTGGGCGTCGCGCCCCTGGGCATGTAAGCCGGCTGGCGCGTTCATTCACCCCATGGCGCGCTGCAATCAGCGGCGCGCCACGCTGCGCGGCATCCAGCGTATCGGTTGCGCGCGCAGCGGCGTGGTCGGCGCACCTACCGCGCTCAACGCCTGATCAAACGCACGGCCACCTTCATCGGCCAGTGCCGCGTCGCGCACGCGCGCAATGGCCGCCACCCGCGCATCGACATCACCAAAGTCTGCCGGTGCCAGATGCCGCAGTACATGCAGCAAGCGTTCACGGCCACGCTGATGGGTGCTGCCATACCCTTTCAGCAGCCGGCCGCATTGCGCCAGTTCGTGCCCCAGCCGCGCATCTTCGGCCAGTCCGGCGCGCACCGACGACAGCCATTCATTGATCAGCGCCTGCTCTTGCGCATAGCGGCTGCTGAAGCGCCGCACATGCTTCGCCATCGCCAGCGCGCGCAGCAGCAGCATGCCGAGCACCGTATGCGACGCCAGCTTCAGCGGGAAGGACCACGGCCCGCGCCCTTCGGCAATGCGCTGATTCTCGGCTTCCTGCAGCCGGGTGGCGACCGGAGCCGGCATCAGATCCGCGATCTCCGGCAGGCCGGGCTTGAAGTGATCATAGAAGCGCAGCACATCCCGCCGGCCGGCGCGCGCCTCGCGCCGTACACGCGCATGACGCGACGCGCG
>JACCDS011589545.1_pt1 | contig 14137 bp, 18 predicted proteins | sample 7446441 | NCBI WGS metagenome assembly JACCDS01 (sample SAMN15323445, study PRJNA562643) | freshwater metagenome | isolation source: river surface water | place: USA:Blue River Watershed | collected 2017-08-17 | reverse complement strand
TTTTGAAGTTCGTAAGACCAACACTGATGGCGATCTGAAAAAGAATATTATCAATTTCTTGGTTCGCGAAGGATTAGACTTGTCTGATCCTCTTGACATTGAAAACGGTCGTTATCTTGTTTATGATCGGTTCAGCGTAGTAACCGAAGATCTAAAAAAGTTGTCTGGTCTATATCAGTCAATTCTTCACGAATACCGCACGACTCAGAATGCGCTGAAGTATCAACAGAATCTGATCTCTTACAATGAAAAGTTTTTGACCAATTATAAAATCAAGAACTATGAATTGAGCGGTGTTGCTTCTGTGCACGCAACTGTGAGCAAGGCAAAGCATGCTACTGCTCTCGGATATGTTCTTCGTCGTATGAAAAATGTCAACAAACATAAGGGTGCAATTGTTTTGTATTATGCAAGCAAGAATGAAATTGCAACTGAACAAGATGAAAAGTGGATTGATGATATGATTGAAACAATCAAGCATCTTAATCTGGACATTATAGTTGATGTCCTACCTGCGTTTGCGAATGAATAATCGCGAATTATTCATTCGTTGGTATGCTTGGTCAATCAGATACAAGGACTGCGACCCTTCGGTCTGGTTGACCAACTACCTTAACGATCGATATGAACATAATGATGAAGAGCGTATTTGGTTGTGCTGGTTATACGGTAACACCTACTACCTTCCCACATCTTGGGTTCTCAAGAACGAGTTTCCCGACTACGAACTCGCAACTGTCGATCGCATCAATTGGTGGAACACTGAGAACTACAAGCGTCTACGGTATCAAACTGATACCAAATATAACAAGGGGCATCTTCCATCGATGTTCGAGTCTTACCAGAAATTTATCGGTAAGAGAAATCAGCGCGATGTTCTAGAATCTTATTACGGAGATAATGAGAATCAAAACTTTGATAATCTGTGGAAGGTTATCAATGACAACTATCACAAGTTTGGTCGTTATACGACTTGGTTCTATATGCAGCATCTCAAGCATACTGCAGGTATCAAGGTAGAACCCACTAGTCTTATGCTAAAGGATTATTCGGGTAGTAAGTCGCATCGCAATGGTTTGTGTTATGCACTGGATAAACCCGAATGGATTAATACAAAACTTACGGAGAAAGAATATGAATGGTTGGAAGCAGAGTCTCAAAGCATTCTTGTCGAATTGCGTTCTCGTTTTCCAGAACATGCATCTGAGATCGATGCATTTACAATGGAAACCTGTCTATGCTCGTTCAAGAAAATCTTCCGTGAACATTCGTCGAGATATCTCGGATATTATCTAGACAGACAGGCAGAGGAAATCAAGCAGGTTTCTTCGGACGGTTGGTATGGTATTCATTGGGATGTTTTATGGCAAGCACGTCAAGAAAACCTTGACGAACGTCTAGATATGCGGTATGGTATTAATAAGGAAAAGTTCGGCGAATATGTTCGGTCAGGTAATCTCGAAAAGATGGACTGGATGTTTGATGTCAAAACTAACTCAACTGGATTAGAGGATTTGTTTGTATGAAGGTAATTGCGATTTTTGGCGAACCTGGAAGTGGTAAGTCCACTCTCATGAAGAGAGTTATGGACGAATTGCAAATTTCTCGAGAGGTTCATAACGATTTCAAACTTGTGCCATATCACAAGAATGAGAACGTTTACGTTCTTGGTAAGTATGAAGAAGGCGAGACCTTTGGTGGAACTGACAAGATGTCAATGGCAGTCCAACCAGAAGCAGTGAAGTTCCTTGCTCAACTTCCTAACGAAGCAGTGCTGCTATTCGAAGGCGATCGCCTTTGTACCGCATCATTCCTCGAGGACTGTGCTGATAAGTATGATACGACCATAATCTATTTGCGAACAAATAAGGAAACTCGTCAGATCCGCTATGCTGAACGAGGAAGCAATCAGGATGAAACTTGGTTGCGTGGTCGCGAAAGTAAGATTAATAACATCCGCAGCAACTTCGTGTTGCAAATGCAAATGACTGAATTTGATCATGAGAATCTCGAGGATCAACAGAAGATTGTGGATTTCGTGAAGAGCAAGATTTGATGCTTCTTGATAAAACAGACGCAGAGTATATCGCAAATCGATTCATCGATTATATGTCAAAGTATAATCGTATCGATGACCATATGCGTATGAAAAAACTCGAGCGTTTGTCTACACTAGAGTCTGCGCTTCCTGGTTATGAACCTGAGAATATGTTGTTCTCAGATTTCAACATTCACCCACAAGACATGGAGTTTGAAATCTTTCAACCTTCACCGTCTGAATTTTCGACGATGGTAGAAATTACCTCATCGTTCTGTAACGAAAACTCATTCGGTAAAGAAATTAAATTTATTGTGCGGGAAAAGAATACAGGTAAGTATGTCGGATTTTGTCGAGTCGCCTCTCCATTCATTAATTCTAAACCTCGTAATGATTGGCTTGGTCGCGTTCCAGATCTCAGAATTTTTAACAAACACGCAGTCATGGGGTTCATCATCGTCCCAGCGCAACCGTTCGGGTTTAACTATCTGGGTGGCAAATTGCTGGCGCTACTTTGCACGTCTCATGAGTTTCGCGAGATGTTCAATAAGAAGTATAACATGGACACATGTTTGTTCGAAACGACTTCGCTCTACGGAAACATCAAGCAAGCATCACAATACGACGGACTGAAACCATTTCTACGTTATACTGGCGACACTGAAAGTAACTTTGTTCTCTCGTTCAGCGATGACTTTTGGTGGGAAGTCATGGAGTGGTTTGCTGAAAGAAATGGCGGACAACCGTTGTTCCCTCGCGAGGGTGTTGCATCATATAAAATGAAGATGCAAAATGCGATGACTCAAGTTATCTCTAATTCGCTGAAGGTTCATAATATCGAATTATTTCAAACGTTTAAGGATGCGTTGAAAAATAACAAAGATGTTACTACGAAAAAGCGTTTCTATATCTCTACGTATGGTTATGAGAATACCAAAGATGTTTTACTGGGTAAAACTGACAAACTTATTGAGGGGCAAAACTTCGATAAACATTATATGGATAATATTATTTCTTGGTGGAAGAAGAAGGCATCCAGTCGATACGAAACTCTAAAGTCTGATGGTAGAATTCGTAATGAATTGGAATATTGGACAGAAGAATCCATCAATAAGATTGATATTATTCGGTGACCAAAATATAAATAGGTTCTAAAGAAGGACTATTGATGGCATACGATTTTTTCCCTAAGTCTAAAAAAGACATTGATGACAAACTAAAGAACAAGACTCAAAAATATAGAGACAATTGTTCTAAGGTTATGCAGTATCTGCAGTCGAAGTATCCTACGATCGAAACACCAATCAATATCGATACAACGAAAGGAGAGAATTCTCCAATTAACGTTGTTCGTGCAATTAAAGGTTCTCTGACAGAATCTCAAATATTACTTCAAGCAAAAGTCCAACAACCATTTAAGATTAAGTTCGGCGATGGATCGTCGGGTAATCGTGGTGCGCAGAACAGAGGTAATGCGTTCGAGTATGAGTTTGTCAGTGCTCTTGAAAAATGGAGAGAAGGCAATTTAGATGGAATCGACAGGACCGTCTTAGAAACTATCGAGGGACTAGATAAAACATATGGTATCGGTGAGGGCGATCCGAAAGCATTTAAGGTTGATGCTGAAGGTGCTGCCAATAATAGACGACCACTAACATTTACTAACGGAATTAAAGTTTCTAATCCCAATGGAACGGGAACTGATGTTGGTAAACTCGTAACTGACGTAACTGTTCGTTGGAAAAACAAACTTGGTATTGACAAGACTCTCTATCTCAGTTTAAAATTTGAAAGCACTGTTACATTCTTCAATGTTGGTATTAAGACTATTCTGACAAAAAGTGAGATCCAATCAGGGAATATTACAAACAAAGACGGACTTGCATTGCTTGAGTTGTTCAAGATAGATCCTGAAAAGTTTTGTCAGATTTTCAATGGCGAATTGAAACAGGGTGTTAAGGAAGTTGTTACTCCAAAGGCAGGATTGAAGACTCTCCTTGAAACTGGTATCGGTCACAACTATCATGTCATTCATAAGATGCCAGGAAAGATTAAATCGTATAAAGTCGATGAAACTTATATGCGTAATGCTGCCAGACCAACTTCGCAAGAAATTTATTATGGCGGTAAAGGCGGTAACGGAAAACGAATAGATATAGTCGTAAAGAGTGCTACTTACGAATTTAAATTAAACATTAGAGACACTCAGGGGACTGATGGTTACCCAACTCGTATGATGTGCGACTTTAAATACGCTCATTAACCATTTTCTTTTATAAATAATCGTATGACATACGATGCTATATTCAAACTGATAGGTGACGTTGGTTTCCCAATCGCAGGTGCATTACTTGCGGGAGTCTTCGTATACTTTGTTATCAACTACATTCTTGAAAGTGTTGTAAAGGCAATTAAGGGAATGCAGGGTATTATCATGGGGTTGGATAACCGAGTGAAGACCATGAACCATGATATTATTCGCGTTGATGCAGTTGTTAGTTCCGCTTTAGGTCTCAAACCAGACTTAGATAGAATAGCAAGAGCAGACGGGAAGAATGACGCAAGGAGAGATTAATGGATCCCTCCGTAATTGCAGAACTAGTTAAACAATATGGATTCCCTATCGTCGCCGCTGTCGGTATGGGTTACTTTGTGTGGTTCATCTATAAGTTTGTAACAGATAAATTAATGCCGTTGATTGGCGAGACGAATGTAATTCTTATCGCACTAATTGACCGCATTCGTATGCTTGATAACGATTTAATTAGATTAAACCAGAAGGTGAGCGTAGTATTACAAATAAAAGAGGATCATAGCAATGACATTAAACCTAAAGATTGAGATCCTCAAAGTATTTACATTTGACTTAAATTTTTCTTCTGATAACAAAAATAAAAAGGAAGAGAAAGATGCTAAAACGAGCGACGATGCTCCTGGCGCTACTAAGTCTAAGTAGTCCAGCATATGCAGATCCTATAGTACAAAGTTTTAAATCACCTTCCTTCAATGGGTTTGGGTGGTCTTCTCATGTGCAAGCAATTGATGCGCAAGAGCGTTCAAGAGAACAAGCGATTAGAGATGCTGAGGCAGCAAAGGCTGCATTAGCAAGAGCAGAAGCTTCTAATACTCCTCTTGCTAAATTTATGGCGCTGTTTACCTCACAGGTTTATGCCCAACTTGCAACACAACTTTCTAACAACCTTTTCGCTGAGGGTGGGACTGCGACTGCAGGAACATTCAATCTTGATGGTAACTCTGTAAGTTACGTTAAGACAGGAACAGAAGTTAGACTAACAGTAGTCGATAAGAATGGCAATACCACAGTTATTGTCGTTCCTATTGCTACATTCGCATTCTAAGGATAAGGATGTGAAAAAACTAATTCTCCTTCCACTTTTACTCGCAACTTCGGGTTGTGTTGGTGCGCTTCATCCTACTGCCAATCAATCATATCTTTTCCGCGAAGATGCTGAAGTAAAACGTTTTGCGAATCCAAAACTATTCAAGAATCTTCCTGAGTTAGACGGACAACCAATTCCTATTGCTCTATACTCATTTACTGATAGAACTGGTCAACGTAAACCGTCTTCAACTCTTGCAAGTTTCTCGACTGCGGTGACTCAAGGTGCTGATGCATATTTGATTAAGACTTTACAAGACACAGGAGACGGTAAGTGGTTTACGCCAGTTGAGCGTGTTGGTATTGATTCGTTGATCAAAGAGCGTCAACTCGTTCGCCAAATGCGCGAACAAATTTCAGGCGAAGGTGCTGAACCTCTGCCTCCGTTGAAAGTTGCTGGTATCATTCTTGAGGGTGGTATCATTGACTATAACTCAAATATTAAAACTGGTGGTACTGGTGCTAGATTCCTTGGCATCGGTCCATATCAACAGTACACCCAAGATCAGGTAACAATCAGTCTTCGTCTGGTTTCTGTTCAGACTGGCGAAGTTCTCAATTCAGTTACAGTAGAAAAGACTGTTCTTTCTACATCTGAGGGTATTACTGCTTTTAAATTCTTCGACATGGCGACAAAAGCGTTTGAATTTGATGGACAACAAACAAGTAATGAAGCAGGTAGTTATGCGATCCGTTCTGCCATAGAAACGGCCGTTGTTGAGTTGATCAAGGATGGTGAAAGAAAAAATCTATGGAGATTTAAACAAAAGGAAACAACAAATGAAACTAAGTAAGTTTTTATTCGTTGGCGCTGCTCTCGTTTATGGAACTTCTGCGATCGCACAAACCGTGCTACCAACAGCACCAACTCCTCCAGCAATTGTAACAACCTCGCCAAATGAAACAGATGCGAATGCGGTAGCAACTACAAACAAGGTCTATATTGACCAATCGGGTGGAAACGTTGATGTTAACATTGTTCAAACTGGTACTGCCAATATTATTGGTTCTTCCGTTGATCCTATTTACCTACGTGGTGATAACCAAAGTGTCATCGTCGCTCAAACAGGTAACGGAAACTCACTCTACATGGGTGTCGTCTCTGACACAGGTGCCAATGGAATCGCAACCGTAACTATTCGTCAAATCGGCGATCTTAACACTGCTGACATTCGCTGCGGAACCCTGCAATCGGATTCGTCATGTAATCAACTTGATATGAATGCAAGATTCACTGGTAACAACAATTCGTTTGTTTTCCATGGTTCGGGTGCCAATATCCGTAACTCGATGGACTTCAGCGGTAACAATAACACAATCAATATGGATGCGCTATCACCAAATGCGTCGCAAACTATTCTGGTGACAGGTAACTATAATAACTTCGATGTTACACAAACAGGTACTGGAGGAACATTCGGTCACTCGCTATATGTCAATTTAACAGGTTCTCTGAACACTATTACTACACAACAATATGGTGTTTCTGAAACTGTGATTAACATTAACAGCGTGGGATCAAATGGTGTCTTTAATATCAAGACTGGTCACTAATTTACTTTTGATACTTCTGTTATCGACTCCTGCGATGGCATCAATCGGGTCGATAACAGAGTTCAAAGGTGGTGGTGCTATTAAACGTGGTGCCAAGACTACACCAGCATCTAAAGGTGCGGGGGTAGAAAAGATGGACACGGTGTCTACAAATAGTCAAGGCAGATTTAGGATCAGATTTAACGATGCAACTACAGTCAATATTACAGAAAACTCGCGACTTCTTATTGATGACTTTGTCTATGATGGCGGAGGGGCGTCGAAGGGCAAACTCGGGTTGCGAGTTGCACTGGGAACTGTCAGATACGCATCAGGTAAAATCGCGCACGGAAACGCCAAAGGCGTAAACATTCGCACACCTACTGCTACTATCGCAGTTCGTGGCACAGACTTCGTTATGTCGGTTGATGAGGCAGGTCGTTCTACGGTCGTGTTGGTTCCCGAGTGTTATAACGAATTAGACATTACCAAACAGACTGCGGAATGTCCTAATGGTATTATTGATGTTATCACTGCCGCAGGTGTAGTTACATTGAGTCAACCGTTCCAAGCAACAGTTGTAGAAAACTCATATGCTCCACCAGCGCCACCTGTTGTTATTAATCCGTTATTAAAAACTCTAGATAATAACGTTCAAATTGTTCCCCTAGAAACAGATGACGGACAAAGTTTGCTTAATCTTGCTAGAGAATCGCTAAAGAAATTCACGAACCCAGCTAGAGCAGCATCTGACGACAACAAAGATCCAGATGCAGGAACAACCGATAACGTAGAACAAGTCACAGTTTCTATGTTACGACAGGCAACTCCTGTAGAACTGTTAGAAGTTTATGCCGCATTTAACGACGGACAAAAACCAGCAGAAACGATTTACACCAATGTTTCTCCGACATTTAGTAAAAACGTTCAGGTTGGATGGGTGTATACCAGATTGTCTGACGATAAGCAACAAGCAGTCACTATCTGGATGGACAAAGCAACGGAATCGCAGGTTGTTTCTGTGCAAAATGGATTGATTGATGCTTACAATTTTATGGACGATAAGTGGACAACATCGGGAACTGGTAGACCACAAGGTAACATTACAGTAATGCAAGAAACAGGTGCGAGATGAAAAAACTAATAACACTGTTCCTATTATTCTTTGCGATGCCAGCATTCGCGCAAGTCACGAATTACGGATTTGAGAATGGGGACTACACGGGATGGACCGTCAGTAATGGTAGCACAACCCTGAGAAACTCGTGGTCGCCAAATGGATCTGGTGTCCAAGTTACTGGCGGCATGACAAACTACTGTCCTGGTGGCGGTAAGTGCTGGACTGTTACACCTTACGGGTCATACATGGTATCTCTGCAGGCAGGTGGTGGATCTCCTGGATTTGACAGCGCCATGACCAATCTGGGATTGCAAAGTTCTACGATTACCTCGATTAGAAATACCATCTATTCTAATGGTAGCATGTATCCCACAAACGCAACATCTATTAGTAGAACAGTATTTTTACAGGCAGGGGTAACATACACTTATGCTTGGCAGTATGTTTCTACAGACTATGTTCCGTATAACGATGGATCGATGATTACTGTGACAGGTGGTCCAGGAACACCAACCATTAACGGACAAACTCAAAATTTTGCACTACTTGGATTTACCAATCCAGGAACTGGTAACTATTCAACCAACTCATATGGTGCAACTGGTTGGCAGGTCGCAGTGTTTACTGTTCCTGCTGATGGTAATTATCTTTTGGGATTTGCCTCGTTTAACCTTGGCGATACTGCACTGTCACCTATTCTATTCATAGATCAGATGCAAGGCACTACTTTGCTTAACGGCACGGCATTTACACCAGTTGCACCTAATGCTGGTTCATCCGCACCTCCAGCACCTGCTCCTGGACCAGTTGAACCTGTTTATCCTGCTGCAGCAATATCTAATTCGCAGTCTTTGAAGATTAATCAAACCAATGCAGTCACACAAAACTCTATTTACATTAACGCAACTGGATCTAACAATATTGTAAACATTGAGCAGTTTTCTAGACAAAATCAAATTCGTGGTGTAAATGGTGCACAAGCAATGACTATCAATGGTAGTGGTAATAATATCACCATTAATCAGGGAACATCGGCAACAGCAATTGGTAAAAATTTGGCAGAAGTTTCCGTTACTGGTGATAACAATGTAGTATCACTTACGCAACATCACGGAAGTAAATATGCTGAGATTATAACCAATGGTCTTGGTAATCAAATCTCTGCGCAACAAAAAGATGCAAACGGAAAATCGTTGTTTATCAATGCTTTAGGAAATGCTAATAATATCAGTGCGTTACAAGAGGGTCTTGGCAATCACTTTCTAGAAATCAATGCGCCATTTGGTGGAGTGTCTGCAACTGTTACGCAATTAGGTTCTTCTGCCAAACAATTTCAACTTATACTAAATAATCCAGGAATTGGTGTGACCGTCTCACAAAATAACTTGACTGCTGCCGACTCTGCTAAAATGGAAATAACATGCACGACTGGACCATGTAATGGATACTCTTATACAAAGAACTAAGAAAGTTTTACTCTCGCCATGGTTGGCGCTATTTACCTTTGGTATTTTATTGGTAGTAAAACTATCTGATCCATATATGGTCGAGTCTACAAGACTCAAGTTTTATGATTACTTGATGCTCGGTGAACAAAAACAATCTGAACAAATTGTAGTTGCTAACATCGGGGAGAAAGCAATTGAAAAATATGGTCAATGGCCGTTTCCAAGAGAGGTCCATGCTCAAATTATTAGTGACCTTTATGGTCGAGGGTCTGCTCTTGTTGGTAGCAGCGTACTTATGTCTGAGTCTGATCGTATGGGGACTGACAGTGTTCTTGTCGATACCCTTAGATCACATCCAGTCGTTCTGAGTCAGACAGTAACTGATTCATGTAAGGGAGTCCAGAATATCGCTCGGACTGGCGTTGCCGTCGTCGGCGACGGAGAAGCAACTGAATTTCTTCCTCAATACCCGTGCGTTCTAAGTAATATTCCACCTCTGCAAGAAGCAGCCGTCGGTGTAGGGATAACGTCGACTCTACCCGAGACTGATGGGGTTGTGAGGCGAGTTCCTCTTCTATCTCAATCAAAAGGCGAATACTATCCTGCATTTGCGATAGAGATGCTGCGTGTAGCTGCAGGAGACTCTTCGTATCAAGCAAAGATAAATCAGACTGGGGTCGAAGCATTACGTGTTCCTCAATTTGACACTATTAAGACCGATGAATACGGTCGCGTGTTTGTTAATCCAAATTATAAATTCAAGTCAGTCGAAATCGGCGAGCAACTTCCCGATCTTTCTGGGAAGATAGTAATACTTGGCGTAACTGCTGCTGGGGTAGTGAATCCTGTAGCGACTCCATCAGGTGCGCAACATCCCCATGTCCTTCAGGCGAGTATACTTGAAACTCTGATAAATGGAGACTCTGTTTCGATTCCTGTGTGGGGTCAACTTGCAGATCTTGCGGCGTTTCTGGGTCTTGCTCTTGCATTAATTATTCTCTCGCGTTTTCGTTTCTCTATAATATATATTGCGATTCTACTCGGTGGTTATTTCTATCTGCCAGTATATCTATTCGCGAGTAAGGGTGTTCTGCTCGATGTAACGTTTAACGTTTTCGCGATCGCTCTAATCTATATTCATATCTATACTGCTAAGTTTATCAGTGAATATCTGCAGAAGCAACAAATCAAGAAGCAGTTTGGAACGTATCTGTCTCCTGCGATGGTGGAGAAACTGCAGAAGAATCCAGAATTGCTTGCGCTTGGCGGCGAGTCTCGCGAACTTTCAATCATGTTCACAGACGTTCGTGGATTTACGACTATCTCTGAGCACTATGGTGAAGACGTTCAAGGTCTGACAAAGATTATGAACCGATACATGACTGCGATGACTAAACGTATTATCGAAAACGATGGTACTCTTGACAAATATATCGGTGATGCTCAGATGGCATTTTGGAATGCTCCATTGGACGATCCTGACCATGCCAAAAAAGCAGTTCGCACTGCTCTAGAAATGCTAAAAGATTTGGAGACTTTCAATGAAGAAATTAAAAGCGAAGGCATTCCGGCTTTCGGTATGGGTCTTGGTATTAACACTGCCACTGTGGTTGTTGGCAATATGGGCAGCGATCAGCGTTTCGATTATACTTGCTTGGGTGACGGGGTTAATCTGGCTGCTCGTCTCGAAGGTCAATCCAAACCTTATGGAGTTAAACTCGTCGTCGGGCCACAAACAGCGAACATGGTTGGGGATGTATATCAAGTAGTAGAACTTGACTTGATTGCAGTTAAGGGCAAGACAGAACCTGCAAGAATTTATACGGTTCTTCCGTTTGAAGACGTTGCAGGTCAAATGCAACACGAGAAGTTCCTTGAATTATATCGTTCAGGTAACTGGGAAGTCGCAAAACAATTTGCCAGCGACTTAAAAAAGTGCTGGCAAGGTGAGTTAGTTAATTATTACGATATGATGCTTGAGCGCATGGAGGGAGAACCTCCTGCTAACTTCGACGGAATATATCGTGCAACGTCCAAGTAAGTAGGAGTGTATTTGGATTCTTGAGATCAAAATACACAGTATCTGACTTCGGTTCTTCCTTCAGCGAATATAGTTCGCTCTCAACTCGACCGAAGTGCGTATCGAGTTCCTGATCGTGAATTGACGTAGACATTAAAAACTTCTCCCAATTGTATGCTGGCAAAATTGCCGAAATAGATCCTCGAAATTACCAGTCTTGTAGACCCATGCATCATACAGACTCTGCGCGACAGGAATGTCGCCGCTTGACTTACTGACGTAGTAACCTCGATCGGTAAGTTCTTCGATCAGATCTCGGTCATCAAAGTCGTCCATATAAACTTCGACTTCAGTTGTAATACTAACCATTATGCTGCAATCCTTTTCTTATATTCAAGACGACCTTCGAGGTATTCCTCGAAAGATTTATAAGTGGGAACACCGTTCGCCGCAAGTTCGGCATTAATCTCTAAGAAATCTTGGTGTTCATATCCCCAACCATTCCAGGGAATTCCGAGGAGTTGAAGGAGTTCTTCTTCACGGGAAACAATATCATTAATCATCACAATCTCCAATCAATATTGTCATTCTACCGCATTTTTTACTAAAAGACAAGCCTAAAAAAGAGCTTGTCTTTATTTTATTTTTAGGGTATAAGGGTATGTTGATTGAGGAGATACAATATGTCTATGCACCTAATGTCCCATGCGTTCACTACCACCAGCACTCGCAAGCGTAAGTCCAAAATTCCGACTGCAAAGTATGCACAGGATTGGGTCGATTATAACAAGCAGATGAAGCGCATCGGTTGCAAGACCAAGACCTTTGACGAATATGTTCAGTATCGGCAAGGCAAATATAAACCGACTCTGCGGGGTGCAGTGAAAAACCCTATGCATGCCGAAACCCTTCGTCGCGAGTCGCCTAAGTATGAGAGCGGTGTCGGTGTAGGCGTTACTTTTGCAAAGAAAGAAAACGTTTATACAGGCACTCTTATCAAGGGCATCGCAACGATGCATAAGTCAAATGCTGTTCCTATCATCAACGAAGAACAAGCACATGAAGTAGCGAGGATGCGCCGTGGTTAATTTTGATGTTGTAATGTTGTGGATGCAATACATCCGTAATAATCCAGAGAATGCATATAGATTTTCTGAGAACTTTTGGGATAGTCAGATCCAGAGTAAGAAGTGGTTGCTCGAACACATAACTCATACGGATAGTTCCATTGTAATTTTCGGTGGATGGTATGGGATCCTAGCTCAGTTTATCGCAAACAAGTTTCCTGATGCGCAAATTGTAACTACTGATTTAGATCCTAATTGCGAATATGTATTCGACTCTATCAACGGATATGATAACATCCGTTTTCGTCAACATGATATGATAAACGGGATGCCGACTGCCAGTCCATATCCCAATCTGGTAATCAATACCAGCAGCGAGCATGTTACTCAAAAAGTTTACAATGCGTGGTGGGAATCTATTCCAAGGGGGACTAAATATATCGTTCAAGGAAATAATCTAGTCAATTCTGAGCATGTTCGTCTCGCCGATAATCTAGATCATTTTTTGAATATTAACAAAATTAAAGATCCACAATATGCAGGTATGTTGAAGTGTGGGCATTTCTATAGATTTATGGCGGTAGGTATAAAATGAGTGATGGTGCGCACGAAGAACATAATCTGGATGTTCATTCAGTAGATTCATACTGGAACTTCTTGAAAGAGAAGCGCGAAGAAATCAATAAAGTCAGTCCGACATTTTGTGCTGCAAAGTGGAAGCAATCCACAATTCTTTTATACAGTGGCGAAACGCATAGTTGCCACCATCCATCGCGACATAAAATCACACTAGAAGATATTAAAGACAATCCTAGAGGTATTCATAATACTGCTGTTAAGCGTGCAGCAAGAAAAGAAATGCTCGAGGGTATTCAAACGAAAGAATGTGATTATTGTTGGAAGATCGAAAATCTCAATAAAGATTGGATGAGCGATCGTATTTACAAATCTACTTACTCGTGGGCATTACCGCATATCGAAGACATTGTCAAATCAGGCGACGGTGCAGACATCGATCCTTCATACCTCGAAGTTGCATTTGAAAGTACTTGTAATTTTAAATGTGTTTACTGTAGTCCCGAGAGTTCCTCGCGCTGGCAAGAAGAAATCGAAACACACGGGCCAATCGAACTAGAAGATTTCAATCTTCATGATTTAGATTGGTTGAAGGAAGTTGGAAAACTCCCCATTCACCGCAAAGAGCAAAATCCATATATTGATGCTTTCTGGGAATGGTGGCCTGACCTGTATCCGAATCTTCATACGTTTAGAATTACTGGTGGTGAACCGTTGCTTAGTAAACATACTTGGCGAGTCCTTGATTATATCGCCGAAAATCCAAATCCTAATTTAACACTAGCGATTAATAGTAATCTAAACGTACCAGATAAACTTGTAGAAAAATTGGTCGAGTATATCAATAGAATTTCAGATAATATCAAACTCTTTGATGTTTATACTTCTCTGGAAAGCACTGGGAAGCATGCAGAATATTCTAGGTTTGGAATGGA
>JACCDS010829895.1_pt1 | contig 14137 bp, 11 predicted proteins | sample 7446441 | NCBI WGS metagenome assembly JACCDS01 (sample SAMN15323445, study PRJNA562643) | freshwater metagenome | isolation source: river surface water | place: USA:Blue River Watershed | collected 2017-08-17 | reverse complement strand
CAGTTTTCAAACTGAAACCGGCATTCACCTGAGAATTATCCAATGGCTCTGTGCCGGAACCCGGCAAATCATCAACGAACTCGTCAACGCCGTTAGACGAGACTCTGCTGGCCCCCAGATTCATCTGAAGATTCGCCCAGTCAAAGTAATTATTGCTGTAACTGGCCGAAGCATACTGGGACTCAACACGGGCGAAATCTTCTGTGCTGCTTATTTCGTCCTGGTAACGACTGCGCGAATCCGCCGAACGTCTGTGGGACTGACTGACCCCAGCCCCAAAATTCAAAGCCTCGTTTAAAAACGATGCCTTATTGTCCAAGCGATAACTGAACATATTTTGGTTGTCGCGCTGCGCATCATCAAACATCAGGCTTTTGTTATCTAACGACAGACTGCTGCTGAGCCATGGACCTCTGTAACGAAAATCGAGTGAAGGGCTGACTTCATAAGCCATGCCCTCGTCTGTGTTGACGGACTGATCTTTGATCCCGTACGCATAAATGTTACTGGTCAAAGTCGGAGTTATGGTCAGATCAGCATAACTGTACAAAGGCAACAACAGAGATAAAGCACTGAGCCGAAAAGATAATTTTTTCTTATTCTGCATAATACCCATATCCATAGCCATATCCTTTATCCCTGCTGTAATGTGCTTTGTTGATCACAAAGCCTACGGCCAGGTCCGGCGGCAATAAGCTCAGCGCCTTCTCGAGTTCATTAAGTTTCGTCTTGTTCTCTTCCAACACAATGACTGCCTGGCCACACATGGCCGCCAAGACCGACGTTTCATTCACCCCCAGCAAAGGCGGCGCATCAAAAATAACAATCCGGTCGGGGTAACGTGAAGCGAACTCATTCACCAACGCAGCCATCTTGTCACTGGCAAGCAATTCGGTCGACAAGTGGTGTGGCTTACCTGCGGCAATCAGCTTCAGGCGTTCAATATTGGTTGAATACATAATATCGGAGACATCCATCTGATCTGAGCTCAGATAGTCAGTCAGTCCCATCGGCACACTGATCTCCAGCGTTCTGGATACATTCGGCCGCAGCACGTCGGCGTCCACCAATAACACGGTTTTGTCTTGTTCCAGTGCGATGCTCAGCGCCAGATTCACTGAAGTGAAAGTCTTCCCTTCGCCAGGTCTGCTACTGGAAACCAAAATCAAATTTGGATTTTTCAAAGTGCTGCTGAGGCTGCCAAAAGCGTTATTGATTAATTTGCGCTTGATGACCCGGTATTCTTCGTAAATCAGCTTTCTTTCTGTCGCTTTGGCGACAAAATTGCGGGCAACCAGCCGATCGAGGTCTATATCAATGAACCGGCTGGACTGTTTTGCTTCTGTCTGCTCTGCCTGTAACGAAGATTGCTTGTCTAAAATCGTCTGCGGCTGCTCAATCGCCATCTCTGGCTGGGCAGCGACTGGTGGCTGTCCCAGCTTGTCCAGTGCTTTTTCAATTGTACTCATAACAGCCATCCTAGAATCTGTTTCGCCGTGATGCCAAAGACAAGTTCGTTAGTCACCAACAGAATGAAACTGACCATCAACGCCCCGGACAATGCCAAAAAATAAAGCAGATGGATTTTGCTCTGACGCAACAATAGATGTTTTGAGGTATGAGACACCAGACCAAACACCGGGAAATCTGAAATTGTTTTTAACTGCAGTGCAGATGTGACCACCGGCTGCAGTTGACTGCGAATCAAAGCCATCGCCAAGCCAGCTAAAACACCGACAACGAACACTGCAGTATACAACGCAATGCGGGCCGGGCCTGACGGTTTCATCGGTACTCGTGGTGGTTCAATTTCACGGAACTGAACATCCTGCTGAGATTCATCTGCTTTTTGACTCAAACTTAATGCGTCACGACGGCTCAGCAGTTCTTCATACTTTGATTTGTTCAGTTCGTAATCGCGGTTCAGGCCAGCAAATTTGGCCTCAATATCCGGAATGACGTTGCGTTGACGCTCAAGCTTTTCCAGCTTGTCTTCAAAACTGCGCACACGAACCCGGGCGGACTCCACTTCGTTTTCAAGATTAGCGGTCATCAGTTTCAGGTTCTGGTATACCTGACTTTGAGTAACATTGCCAGAAGAGGGATTCCCTGCCGCGGCTTGCTGCAACGCGGTGATTTCCTGCTTACGCATTTCCTGCAACGACAGCAGTAATCGTTTCGTCTCAGCCACGTCCGGGTGATTTTCGGTAAAGCGGATCAGCAATGCATCAAGCTGGTTTTGCAACAGCTTGATTCGCTCATCATAAACTGTTGTCAAAGCTGAACTGCCGCCTGTGGTGCTGGTGAGCGGATTTTCGCCTTTCAGCTGACGTCGGGATGACTCCAACTTACTCTCCAGCTCACGCAACTGCAGACGGGCTTCTTCCAACCGTTCCTTTTCAGCTTCGATGCGGCCATAAAAACCGCTGTCGGATAAAGGACCTGTGGCTATCTGTTCTTTCTTGAACTCAGATAAACGGCGTTCTGCTTCAATCAACCTTGCTTCATACTCAGTGATTTGTGCGTCGAGGAACTCGGAGGCTTTCTTTGAGCTGGCCACCGAGTCGCCGACCCGGTTTTCAATAAAAGTGTTCAGAGTTTCCTGTACCACTTTAAGAGCCATTCGCGGTGATGCGTTCGAGTAGGAGATCACATAGATGTTTTCACGGCCTGAAGAACTGAGCTTGATATCGTTTTTCAGACTATCAATCAGCTTTTCATACGCAGCGCTGTCCGTTGCAAAGATATCCATATCGGTTGCTTTGGCGATCTTCTCAAGATTAGGTCGGCTCAGCAACGTTCTGGCCATCAGCTCGATTTCCTGCTGTGGATTGTCTCTGATGGTCAATCCCTGCAGCACTGGCGCCAGCACAGAGCGGGTTTCCACAAACAGTTTTGCTTCAGCTTTATAGGTTGGTGGCATATTAAAAACAAACAGCCAGCCCGCCGGACAAATCAGCCAGGCGGTCAGAATAATATACCGCCGCCGCAACCAAATCCCTTGCAGATAAACCAGCAACATCTCGAGCGCAAGGTTTAATTCCTTCATCTAACGACTCCGCAGCTGATACTGCTTAAAACCAGGCTTCAGGAATAATCAGAATGTCACCGGGTAACATGTCGACATTGGCAGAAATATCACCACTACGAACCAAATCATCCAGACGTACATCATAAGTCATTTGTTTGCCATTTTTGACGCGCACCAATTTAGCACTGTTACCGCTGGCAAAATCGGTCAACCCGCCGGAAGCGACCATCAGGTCAAGTAATGTCATATATTGGCGGTAAGGATAAGACTGGGGCTTCGCTGCTGCGCCGATGACGCGAACTTGCTCGCTGTATGGCCCGACAAAACCCGATACAGAAACAGTGACCACCGGGTCACGAATATACTTAGCCAGTACTTTTTCCATGTCACGGGCAAATTGTGTTGGTGTGCGGCCTGCGACCGGGACATCTTCAACCAGCGAAGTACTGATCTTACCGTCCGGGCGTACTATAAAAGAACCGGAAAGTTCCGGATTTCGCCACACAAAAATGGAAACGGTATCATTTGGACCAATCAGATAATTATATTGGTCAACCGCTGTGGTTAATGCGGGTTGAACTGTTGCCGGTGGTAATTCGTTGGTGCTGCAGCCTTGCAGGCCTGATAACAGCACAATTCCGGCGAGCCAGGAAAGAGCAGATCTTGCTTTCATTTTATACGTCCTATGTTTCTGATGCGTTTGTAATATAACTGAATTTGACATAGCTGTGACGGCCATCATAAAAATTTAATTCCAGTTTACCAAGCACCAGCGTATACTTCTGCCTCTGCTTAACTAAGTCAAGATCACTGTGCTGAAATTTGCACTTAATTCAGGTCGTTCCGGGAAGAAGTACCCATGAATAAGGCGGTTCGTTACGGAGGCAATACGCTGGCGGAAAAGCTGTTTCTGCTCGGTGAAATGCTGTTGTTATTAGCGTCTAGTTTTGCCGCTTCCTTTATCCTGTCATTCTATCAACCGATAGATCAGGAGCTGGCGGCTATCAATGCAGTGCTGTACACCGGATGTGTCATGCTCTGCGCCCTTTCAGTCGGTTTATATGATCAGAAACTGCGTGAAGATACTGGTGGTGTACTAAAACGGGTACTGATTACATTACTGCTGGCCGGCATTTTGCTGGAAGTAGTGATTTTCAGTGTTGTTCCGTCGTTGCACCTTGGCATTTTGTTTAATTTGGTGGCGTCCGTGATTTCGTTGATCACCCTCACCTCTTTTCGCATGTTGTTCCATTACCATGACATCACCAAAATCAGCCGTCGTCGTGTTTTGATTTTAGGGTCAGGTGAACGCGCGTCTATTATTGAGCGCCGGATGCGTCGAAACGTCGACCGCAAAAACTTTGAAATCCACGGTTTTGTTCAGATCGACGGCGACCAGCTCGACCATATTCCGGATTCAAAAATCATTCATTTTGATTATAAAAATGATCTCTATGAATACGCCGTTGCCAATGACATTGAGCAACTGGTGATTGCCTGTGATGAGCGCCGTAACATGCTGCCGGTCGAACATTTGTTTAAATGTAAAACCCGCGGCATTGATGTGATTGAAATTCTCGATTTCATCGAACAGGAAACAGGGCAGATTGCGGTCAACCTGATTTATCCAAGCTGGGTGATTTATTCCAATGGCTTTGAAATGAATCACCGCTTCAAGACCAGTCTGGATCACCGCCTCAATGCCATTCTGGCAATCTGCGTGCTGGCGGTGGTCTGGCCCATCATGCTGATCACCGCGCTGGTGATTTATTTCGACGACGGCCGCCGTACCGGCGCTTCGGTGTTCTATCGTCAAATCCGCATCGGAATTGATGGCAAACCGTTTCAAATCCTGAAATTCCGCAGTATGCGACCTGATGCAGAAGCGGGTGGCGCGCAGTGGGCGACTGTCAACGACAGCCGCGTGACCAGTATTGGTGCCTTTATCCGCAAATACCGGGTGGACGAACTGCCACAACTGTTCAACATCATCAAAGGCGATATGGGTTTTGTGGGTCCACGACCTGAACGGCCAGAGTTTGTTGAAAAACTGGTCAAAGAAATCCCCTACTACAACCAGCGCCACAACGTCAAACCAGGCCTGACCGGGTGGGCGCAGCTGAAATATCCGTACGGCTCGACCACTGAAGACGCGCAGGAAAAGTTGAAGTTTGACCTGTATTACATCAAACACCGGACCTTGCTGCTGGATCTGATCATTCTGATCCGCACCGTAGAAATTGTGATTTTCGGGAAGGGCCGCTGATCCTGATGAGCAGTGCATTGACCAAACTGAATGCCATGACCGTCGACGTGGAAGATTATTTTCACGTTGCCGCTTTTGAGCAACAAATCAAACCGGCAGATTGGGATTCGCTGGTTACCAGAGTCGACCGTAATACTCGCCTGCTGCTGGATTTATTCGACCAGCATGGCGCCAAATCGACCTTCTTTTTCCTGGGCTGGGTGGCCCAGCGTTACCCCGATTTGGTGAAGGAAGTGAAGCGTCGCGGTCATGAAGTTGCCAGTCATGGCTTTGCGCACAGCAAAGTACACAGCCAGACACCTGCCGAATTCCGGCAGGATGCCACCCACGCGAAGCAGTTACTGGAAGATTTAACCGGCGAGCCAGTGGTTGGCTATCGTGCGCCAAGCTTTTCCATTAACAAACAAAGCGAATGGGCATTTGAAATTTTAAAAGAACTGGGACACGGCTACAGTTCCAGCACTTACCCGGTCAAGCACGATTTGTATGGTGTGCCGGACTGGCCACAGCAACCTTACCGGCGTCCGGAAGGCTTGCTGGAGATCCCAATGCCGACCCTGACCATGTACGGCCGCCAGTTACCTATCGCCGGCGGCGGTTATTTCCGCCTGATGCCTTACTGGCTGAGCAGCCGGTTGATTAGCCGGTTTCTGCTGGAAGATAAAATGCCCTACATGTTCTATTTCCACCCTTGGGAAATAGATCCGGACCAGCCCAAAGTCGCCAATGCCAGCCTGAAATCCAGGTTCAGACACTATGTCAATCTGAACCGGATGGAAAATAAACTGGCCCAATTGCTGACGCAGTTTAACTGGGGTAGTCTGGAACAGGTATATCATCGCGAGCTGCAACAATTTACCTAGAAAAACAACAACTAAGGGAACTAGATGTACAGTATTCATACCTTAGCGCTGCAGGATGTGCGAAAAGCTGAATGGGACCAGTTTGTCCGCTCACAGCCAGATGGCAGTTTTTTTCAGCTGGCCGGTTGGCAGAATGTGCTGTTCAACAGCTTTGGCCACCAACCTTTTTATTTGTATGCGCTTCGCGACGACCAGATCGTTGGCGTGCTGCCACTGGCAGAAGTGAATAGCAAACTATTTGGTCATCAGCTCGTTTCTACCCCCTTTTGTGTTTACGGCGGCGCCCTGGGTGAGCCGGCGGTGCGTCGTGCGCTTGAAGCAAAAGCCATTGAGATTGGCCAGCAACTGGGAGTCGCTCACGTCGAGCTGCGTTACAAAGATCCGCAGGATAACGACTGGTTGACCCGCAGCCAGCACGCCACTTTTGGCTGTGAACTGGCAGCTGACGACGCGGCCATTCTGGCGGGTATCAAAAAGAACCAGCGCGCGCTGATCCGCAAAGCGTTACAAACTGAGCTCAGCTGGCAGCTCGACGACAACAGCAACGACTTTTACCAGATTTATTCTGAAAGCCTGCGTAACCTCGGTACTCCGGTGTTTGGCAAACAACTGATCGATGAGCTGCGCCGGGAGTTTCCACAAGACACCGAAGTGCTGACCATCCGCCATCAGGGCAAGGCGGTCTCGTCAGTGTTTAATTTCTATTATCAGGGCCAGGTACTGCCCTATTACGGCGGCGGTACACCGGCGGCACGTGAGCTGAAAAGCAACGATTTGATGTATTACCAACTGATGTGCCATGCACGTCGCGATAAAGGCTGTCATTTTTATGATTTTGGCCGCAGCAAGCTCGAATCCGGCGCCTATCACTACAAAAGACATTGGGGCATGCAAGATCAGTTGCTGCATTATCAGTACAAGCTGATTAAAGCCGCAGAACTGTCGAATCTCAGCCCCAACAACCCGAAATATCAGTTGTTTATCCGGATGTGGCAGAAGTTGCCGCTTGCCGTCAGTCGCTGGCTCGGCCCTGTGCTGGCCAAATATCTGGGGTGAAACGGCATGGTCAAACCAAAGCTGTTGTATCTGTGCCACCGTATTCCTTATCCGCCGAATAAAGGCGACAAGATCCGGTCTTTTAACCTGTTAAAGGCGCTGGCGGCCGATTATGAAGTCTATCTGGGCTGTTTTATCGATGACGCTTACGACTATCAGTATATTGATAAGCTGGCAGACTGGTGCGTGGAATATAAATGCCGGCGTCAGCGTAAATCGCTTTCAAAAATCAAAGGCTTGAGTGCTTTTCTTACCGGTAAGCCTATTACGCTGCCTTATTATCATGACTTTGAACTGCAACACTGGGTGCATCAGACCATCGCGCGCGAAAAGATTGATACTGTGATGGTGTTTTCTTCCTCTATGGCGCAGTACGTCGATCATCCTCAGTACAGCAATCTGCATCGCGTGATTGATTTTGTGGATATCGACTCCGACAAATGGCGTCAATATGCCGACAATCAGAGCGGCATCATGAGTTACGTCTATCGGCGTGAAGCGCGGCAGTTGCAACGTGTCGAGCAGCATTATTGTCAGCAATTCAACTTCAGCCTCTTTGTATCACCCGACGAAGCGGCGATGTTCAGACAACTGATGCCTGCGCCGCTTGGCGCAAAGATACAGCCGCTGCTAAATGGCGTGGACACGCAGTTTTTTGACCCGCAAGCGAAGATCCCAGCCGCTGAATATCCGCTTGAACAGCGCTATCTGGTGTTTACCGGCGCTATGGATTATTGGGCGAACGTTGATGCGGTGCTGTGGTTTTGCCGTGAAGTGTGGCCTGCGCTGTTGGCGGCACAGCCCGACCTGCATTTTTACATTGTGGGGGGGAATCCGGCCGCAGAAGTCCTGGCATTGCACGGGAAACAACAAATCCGCGTGACCGGCCGGGTCGAAGACATCCGTCCTTACATCCTGCATGCACAGCTGGTCGTCGCCCCGCTTCGCATCGCGCGTGGCATTCAGAATAAAGTGCTCGAAGCGATGGCGCTGAACAAAAAAATTGTCGCCAGCTGTATGGCAATGGAAGGGATTAATGCCCCCTCTTCGCCTTATCTGGCACAAAGTGACGATGCCGCCGGATTTGTCAGCCACTGTCTGACGCTGCTGGCGCAGGATGGTCAGGCCGCGACAAATCGCAGCTGGGTGATCGAACACTTCACCTGGCCCGCCACACTGACCCCATTGTCAGGATATCTGCATGCTGCTCAGAACTGATTATCGACAACTGGCTGTTGCCGCCATTTTGTTGGGTTTGTTTTGGGCCGGCGTGTTCTGGCCGACACTGCAAAATATGGAAGCGGTCTGGCGCGGCTCCGACACTTACATGCATTGTTATGTGATCCCGCTGATTTCTGCCTGGTTGTTGTACGACCGCAAAGCGCAGATCCAGGCACAAGCAAAGCCAACCATCTGGTTACTGCCGCTGCTTGGCGGCTGTGCAATGATTTGGCTGGCGGGCTACGCGGCTGACATCAATACACTGACGCATTTTAGTACGGTGATTTGCCTGCAGTTGTTGCTGCTCGGACTGGTGGGCTGGCCGCTTGGTAAACAACTTGGTTTTCCGCTGGCCTACCTGATTTTTATGGTGCCTTTTGGCGACGCGCTGAATTTACCGCTGCAAGACTTAACCGCAGCAGCCAGTGTCACCATGTTGCATTGGGTCGGCGTGCCAGTATTGCGCGAAGGCCTGTATCTGACGACGCCTGTCGGCCAGTTTGAAGTTGCGGAAGCCTGTTCGGGCCTGCGTTTTCTGATTGCATCCATTGCAATAGGCACCTTGTTTTCTTATCTGACCTTTCAGCGCTGGTGGAAACATCTGTTGTTTGTCAGCGGCATTCTGGTCGCGTCCGTGCTCGGCAATTGTTTTCGGGCATTTTTCCTGATTTGGATAGGCGAAATGTCGCAAATGCAGTATGGCTTCGGCGCTGACCATTTTGTCTATGGCTGGTTGTTCTTTGGCCTGGTGATGTTCGGAGCATTCTGGCTGGGCGGCCGCTTTGCTGACCGTGAGCCGGAACCTGCGCCTGCGACCGCGACATTGGATACGACAAGCCGGCGACTGCTCAATCAACCATTCTGGCTGGGAACGCTCGGCATCCTGGCGGTTGTGCTGGTGCTTCGCCAGCAAATCCAGCTGACGGCAGCCCCGGCTCAGCCAGTGGCTTTAGCCGCCCCTGCCGGGTTTGTGGCCATTGATAACAGCGCCTGGCGTCCGGGATTCAAGGATGGTCTGGACCGGGTGCTGGCCAAAGCCAGTGACGGCCGCGAGTTACTCTGGGCCCGTTATGGTCATAAACAGCAGCAAGGTGAACTCATTGCCTGGCAGAACAACCTGTACCATCGTAAATCCTGGACTTTACTGGCCAGCAAGAACCTGCAGTTACAGGGACAAGACTTCAGCTTGTTATCCTTGCGCGGTGAGCAAGGCCAGAGCCTGAGTGTGCTCTATCAATTCCGCATTGGTGAGCAGGTCGCCATCGAGCCCCTTCAGGTCAAAATGTATCAGACGCTGGCACTGCTCAAAGGCGAGCAGAGCCTGTCCGAAGTGCGGGCACTGGCGCTGCCGGAACCGGCACGTGAACTGAGTACTGCAGAGCTTGAAGCGGCGGCTGCACTATTGTCAGGTCTGACACCTTGAGTCAGCCTGCCGTGCTCGTCGCCCACTTGATTTATTGTCTGGATACCGGCGGTCTGGAGCGGGTCATGCTGAACTGCATCCGCCAGATGTCCGGCGGCCCATACCGGCATCTGGTGATAAGCCTGACGCACGCCACCGAATTTGCCAGCCAGCTGCCTAAAGACGTTGCGGTTTATTGCCTCGACAAAAAGCCCGGCGCCGATTTGGGCGTTCACCTCAAATTGCTCAGATTGCTGCGTGAAACCCGACCCGACATCCTGCACAGCTACAATCTGGCGACGCTCGAATATCACCCGGTGGCCTGGCTCGCCGGCGTCAAAGGCCATCTGCATGCCGAACACGGCCGCGATGTGTCAGACCCTCAGGGCCTGAATAAAAAATACCAATGGCTGCGCCGGCTCTTAAGCCCTTTTGTGCAGCAGTTTGTCGCCGTCAGCGACGACTTGGCCAGTTGGCTGAAAACCACAGTACGGCTGCCGGCGCGTAAAGTCAGCCTCATTCACAATGGCATCAATACCAGCCAGTTTGTGCCCGGCGACACCAAAGCAGAACCTTTTACTTTTATTCACGTGGCCCGGCTGTCGGCGGTGAAAAACCAGGCGTTGTTGCTGGAAGCGGCGGCTTTGCTGCGCCGGCAAACGACTCAGCCGTGGCAGCTGTGGCTGGTTGGCGATGGCGGCCTGCGCCAGCAGCTGAGCGCGCAGCATGATGCTTTGGGCCTTGGCGATACAGTGCAGTTTTTAGGCGAGCGCACTGATATCGCCGCTCTGATGGCACAGGCGCAGGTCTTTGTGTTGTCATCCGATGCCGAGGGTATCCCAATGACAGTGCTGGAAGCCATGTCTGCCGGCCTGGCGATTGTGTCAACATGCGTGGGCGGCTTACCAGAGCTGGTCAGCGCCAGCGAAGGCCAACTGGTGCCGCCGCGGGATGCCAGTGCTCTCAGCACAGCTTTGTTGCACTATTTACAACAACCGGATGCAGCGGCTATTCAAGGCCGCCAGGCCCGGCAAAAAGTTTGCGGCCAGTTCAGTGAACAGGCTATGGTAGCGCAATACGAATCGCTCTACCGTCAATTAACCGAATAGGGATCAGTATGTGTGGCATAGTCGGAATGCTGCGCTTGGCCGGCGCGTCGCCGGTTGACGCGGAGCTGTTGGCAGCAATGAATCAGGCGCAGTTCCACCGTGGGCCTGACGAGGGCGATCAGTATCTGGATGAGCAGGTTGGCCTGGGGCATCGCCGCTTGTCGATTATCGACCTGGCCAGCGGCCAGCAACCGATGCAGGATGAAAGCGGCCGTTATGTGCTGATTTTTAACGGCGAGATTTACAATTTCCCCGCGCTTCGTGCTGAACTTGAACAACTGGGTCATCAGTTTAAAACCCATTGCGACACTGAAGTCATCCTGCGCGGCCATATCCAGTGGGGCGACGCCTGCACTGAAAAGCTGCAAGGCATGTTCGCTTATGCGTTCTGGGATAAAGCGCAGCAACGCCTGCTGCTGGCGCGTGACCGCCTCGGTATCAAACCGCTGTTTTATACGCTGCACCAGCAGACTTTGTATTTTGCCTCCGAACTGAAGAGCCTCAAATTATTGCCTGGTCTGGATAAAACACTGAATCCAAAAGCCATCGAGCAATATTTTGCGCTTGGTTATGTCGCAGAGCCCGACACCATTTATCAGTCGGTGCATAAGCTCTGCCCTGCCCAGACGCTGGTACTGTCGGCCAATGAGCGCACGCCGACGCTTCGCACTTACTGGCAGCTGAGTTATCGCGAGCAGCGCCAGCTGTCCGATGCCGACTATCAGGCCGAGCTGGTCAGCGAGCTGAACAAAGCGATCCAAAGCCACCTGGTCACTGAAGTACCGCTTGGCTCTTTCTTATCTGGTGGCGTCGACTCAAGCGCCGTGGTCGCGCTGATCGCCGGCATGTCGGATCAGCCGGTGAAAACCTGCTCTATTGGTTTTGATGTCGCCGCTTATGATGAGACCAGCTATGCCAAACAAGTGGCTGAGCGTTATCAGACCTTGCACGACAGCAAAATCGTCAAAGCCGATGATTTTGACCTGATCCCGTCTTTGGCACATTTTTACGACGAGCCTTATGCCGACTCTTCGGCGCTGGCCACTTACCGTGTCTGTGAACTGGCACGCAGCAAAGTGACGGTCTGTATGTCCGGCGACGGCGCCGACGAATTGCTGGCCGGTTACCGGCGTTACAAGTTGCTGATGGCCGAACAGCAGGTGCGCGACCGCATGCCGCTGAAACTGCGCCAGGCCATTTTCCGCCCGCTTGGCAAATATTATCCCAAGCTCGACTGGGCGCCGCGCGTGTTGCGCGCCAAAACCACCTTCCAGGCGCTGGCGATGGACGTGGTTGAAGGTTATCTGCACGCCGTGTCGCTGCTCAAACCAGAGCAGCGGGATGAACTGTTTTCTGACGCGCTGAAACAACAACTGCAGGGCTACAACACCTTGCAGCTGTTTCGCGAAGTGGCCGCCGAATTTGACGGTCACGACAGCCTGGCTTTGCTGCAGTACATTGATATCCGTACTTATCTGGTCGGCGACATTCTGACCAAGGTCGACCGCGCCAGTATGGCCAACAGCCTCGAAGTGCGGGTGCCTTTTCTGGACCACAAATTTGTCGAGTGGAGCGCCAAAGTGCCGACCGAGCAGAAATTGCGCCACGGCGAAGGCAAATATGTGCTGAAAAAGGCGATGGAGCCTTATCTGCCGGCTGATTTGTTGTATCGGCCGAAAATGGGCTTTCGGGTGCCGCTGTGCGAGTGGTTCCGTGGCCCACTGGCAGCGCAGGTCCGCGAAGCGTTGTTATCGGCGCCGATGCGCCAGTGCGGTTTTTTCCGGCTGGAAACCATTGAGCGCTGGCTCAGCCAGCATCAGAGCGGCCAGCGCGACCACAGCACTGCGCTTTGGACTTTGTTGATGTTTGCTAATTTTTTGCGACAAGCCGATTGAGGGACTGACGACGTGAAGGTTTTACATATTTTTGACCACTCAATCCCGTTGCACAGCGGCTACACCTTTCGCAGCCGCTCCATCCTGAACCAGCAGCGCGCGCTTGGCATTGAAACCTGTCATGTCACCAGTCCAAAACATGGCAACAAAGAGGCCAGCATTGAACAGGTCGACGGCCTGACGTTTTACCGCTCGGCGCAACCAACCGGCATTGCGACCCATATTCCGGGGCTGAATCAACTGGCGCTGGTGAAACCCTTAACTGAGCGGATTTTACAGGTCATTGACGCTGAAAAACCGGATATTCTGCACGCCCATTCACCGGCACTGAATGGGCTGGCGGCGCTGTCGGCCGGCCGCAAAGCGGGTTTGCCAGTGGTCTATGAAATTCGCGCTTTTTGGGAAGATGCCGCGGTTGATCATGGCACCTGCAAAGAAGGCGATCTGCGTTACCAGCTGACCCGTGCGCTGGAAAACCATGTGGTCAAACGCGCAGACGCTGTCACTACTATTTGTGAAGGGCTGCGCGGGGATTTGATCCGGCGCGGTTTTTCCGCAGACAAATTCACGGTCATTCCCAATGCGGTCAATGTGGAGCAGTTTCAGCTCTGTGGTCCGAAAGATGCGACGCTCGAAGCCGAATTAGGCCTGACTGGCTGTCAGGTATTAGGCTTTTTGGGTTCTTTTTATGCGTATGAAGGGCTGGATCTGGCGGTCGAAGCGTTGGCAGCTATTCATCAGCAGGCCCCGCAGCTGCGGCTGTTGCTGGTTGGCGGCGGCCCGCAGGAACAACAATTGAAGCAGCAGGTCGCCACACTGGGACTCACTGACAAAGTGATTTTCACCGGCCGGGTGCCGCATCAGCAGGTCGACCGGTATTACAGCCTGGTGGATTTACTGGTTTATCCGCGTAAATCGATGCGGCTGACCGATTTAGTCACGCCGCTCAAACCGCTTGAAGCCATGGCACAAGGCAAACTGGTGCTGGCCTCGGATGTCGGCGGCCACAAAGAGCTGATCCGCGATGGTGAAAATGGTTATTTATTTGCCGCCGACCATGTCGGGGCACTGGCCGACAAAATCCTGACGTTGCTGGCCAACCGCGAGCAGTGGCCACAAGTGCTTTCGCAAGGCCGCCAGTATGTTGAGCATGTGCGCAACTGGAGCGTCAGTGTCGGCCATTATCTGCCGCTGTATCAACAATTGCTGGAGCGCCGCTGATGCTGCGCCGCGTCACTATCGTCGGACCTTTGCCACCACCAGCCGGCGGGATGGCGAACCAGACTGCCAAGCT
>JACCDS010679222.1_pt1 | contig 14137 bp, 14 predicted proteins | sample 7446441 | NCBI WGS metagenome assembly JACCDS01 (sample SAMN15323445, study PRJNA562643) | freshwater metagenome | isolation source: river surface water | place: USA:Blue River Watershed | collected 2017-08-17 | reverse complement strand
TTTTCATCATAATCCGCAGGTCCGGGGTTCGAATCCCTGAATCGCCACCATCGAATATTTCGAATTATCGCTTCAACACTCAGCACAGATAGTGCGTGCAAATCTAAATCATTACTCTTAAATTAACAGCAACACGGACATGCTCAATGCCGCATGAGCATTAATGGGGCCTGGTAGGTCATCAGCAGTCGACGTGTCCATACACACTCATAGTCCAGCTCGGCGGCCATTTGTTTGCCGTTTTTGAATGCCTAGTCAAAGAACTTCAAGGCCTCTTGGCTGGCAGTCTTGTCAGTAGGGTTCTTACATCAACACAAACGTTGCGCAGGCGATGGGAGCGTCGGCCTGGACCATCAAACCATCGAAGCAAGACTGAAACTCCTTGAAATAAAGAACCGCAGCGAAATCAATGATCTCTTAAGTGCCATAACGTCTTACGCCATACGCCTCTCGTGGAAGAGACCAACAGGAATTAGGCAGAACGCAGCTTAACGGCGTAACCTTGTGAAGCAACTATCCCGAAAGATGAATCCACCAACGCCAATAGACGCTCCTGTACCTCAGGGCCCAGCGCAGAAAATTGCGTTACAAAACTTGGCGTCGTGCGCTCGGTCTTGGAACGTAACTCTCCGTCGAAGATTCCCTGAAAATCCAATCCCAACCAGTTCAAAAGCACCGCTAGATGCTCATGGCGGGGTATCGAAACTCCTCTTATCCAGCGCCTAGCGGACTCCCCAGACACCCCATTTCGAGCAGTCGTCAGCTGGTTGAATCGGTTTGCGACAAAAGCGGCCGACGGGACCCGACCATAGCGATGGGTCAAGGTAGCCCTTAGTTCATTTCCGAAACGCTCTTCGATAGACAAACACATGGTTAAACCTCTTTCTTAATGTTGAGGTTGAATTGTGCGCCGCAAAATATATCCAGTAAATAAGTATATTAAAGGGACATTACATTTCCAACTTGCAGTTGGAATCTGCCCCCCAACATCATATGCCCTCCAATTGAGAAAGCACGGCTTTACTGCACCCTATTGAATGAGCTTATCTGCTTGATATGAGTCAGACGTAATCGATAGAGAATTTCCTTGGCGTTCTTATGTTCATGAGCGAAAGGCGCGCTAGAGATGTATCGAATTACCTGCCCTTCGCTTGAGCGGAAGCCCAGACTTCGACGCCCCTGGAGAGTTTGGAAAGGAGCCTCTCCGCTTGTGGCGAAATCTTTACGATCCGGCGACGGCTGTCTTCATTGTCCCTCCTCAGCGTTATCAAGCCGGAATCTTCCAAAATCGTGATGCTCTTATGCACCGTCGCAGGAGAGGCGACCTCCGACTTCATCACGATTTCTTGAACGTAAAGCGGCGTCCCCGTTAGGTTGCGCACCGCAATCCATTCGAGAAGGCGCTGGCTGATCAAGTCCAGGCCATCATACTCCGTGCCAGACGTCACGTTGTCGAACAGGTTTCTTAAAGATATCCAGCGCTCCATGAGTACTCCTAGGCATACGACCCTCCACAACGGACACAACCTTTACAGAATTTGATGCGACGCTCCCGGGGCGTCTCTATTGGAACAGACGAGCAACCGGGACCTCGAGGGTTGCGCAGATCTTCGATAGCACTCGCAAGCTCGGGTTTGCGAGTTCGCGCTCAATTTTGCTCACTATAGTGCGATCAATATTGGCCTCCAAAGCCAACCTTTCCTGAGAAAGATTGCGCCTCTTCCTGAGCGCTCTCAGGTTTTCTGCCAAAACGCTTCGAGAATCATTAAAGATATCTTCACAAGGTTGACTCTCATTTTTTTGTTTCATAACTAATTACGAAGCAACTTTGTTTTTATATCCACGGTTTCCAAACCTACGGTTTCTATACCCACGGACCGAAAACCTCACTTTTCTACAAGTGAAATACCGGCAACGGCTAACAGAACCGCCAAAAAAGCCTTTCCCAAAGGCGACATAACGGTCAGCCTAGCCACCTGGTCACGTTGTGCCAGTCACGGAACGTGGGAATTTAACGGTCGGCCCCGAGATGAATGTCTGAACGAGCACTGGTTTCTATCCATAAGACACGTCCGAAGAGTGATTGAAGGCTTGCGCAAGGGTTGCAACCAGGAGCGCGCGCGAAGCAGCCTGAAGGGCGCAAAGCCAAAGGCATTTGCTGATAGATTTTTAACCGCAGACTGCACATCAAACCCGCACTAAATTGGGTTTCAGGTCACCCCGATCTCATAGGAACTTGATTGATTTTGACCCCATCAAGTTAGCGAGGCGACCCTTGCTGTTCTGCTAGATTTACTGAAAGCTCATGATCGCGTGAGCTTGCTGTAAATCACCGTTACTTAAAGTAACGCTTGGCGAGCTGCCCGAGCTACTATGCCCGCATTACACGTTTTATTACACGGCAGGGTTTAGTGCTTGTAAGGCATTGATTTTATTGAAGAAAATTGGAGCGATTTTCATCATAATCCGCAGGTCCGGGGTTCGAATCCCTGAATCGCCACCACTCAAACCCTTATCCAGTGACGCTTTCAGACGATTCAAGACTTCTGAAGAGTTGTTAAAAGTATAAAAGTTAGTAGTTTTGACCTGCCCCCTTTAGTAGTGCCAGGGGGCTGTTAGTTAAAGTCCTTGAACTGCAAGTTTAAACCTCCCGTTGCCGGGCTCCTTTTTGATGCTCGGTGCTGAGCAGCAAATTCTGACGGGGTCATGCCGCGCGGTACCGACAAGCGAGGAACCTTGTGTTTGCGACTCAGCGAGGGAGAGGTAAATCCATCCGTTCTGCGCATAGCCCGGGTGAACCGCAACATCGAAGAGCCCCGCTTGTCCACCTTGCGATACCTCGGGTAGACCCCCAATTGGTGCAGATACACGCGAAAAATCCTTCGATACCCGTCGCAGGAACCCATCGCGTTCGGTGATCAAAAGTTCACCTGATGGCAACCAAGCCATGCCCCATGGGTGACGCAAGCCATCAACGAGAATGCGTACCGTAAACGGCGCTGCGGAGGGCGTAGGTTTGAGCACATCTTTAGATTGCGTGACTGCGTACGCTGGACACAACACTATCGCACCAACAACGACACCGATGTGATATCTCAATTTATTTAATATCTGCACTCTCTTTTAGATGCCTCTGTATTCGTAGATCATCCCAAACTGAGCCGGATCTCGCCACGACAGCCCTAGAAAAGCTGGGGATGTCGCCCTATCCGACGGCCCAACACGGCGAGCACCATGAGTGGAGTTGCAACCGCAAGGGCAAATGCCCAAACCTGAACTGCCTGGAACTGAAATAGCCCCCGAAGCGGCGGGAGAAACGTCACGACGGTGAGAAGTAAAGAGATGGCCAGAGCAATATACAAAAATACGCGGTACTGATGCTGGGAGAAAACATCCAACAGACGCTCTGGGCCGAGTTTCAACACCACAATCCCTAAGCCCGAAAATACCAGACCGACAAACATCAGCGTTCGAATTTGCTCCGGCGTGTAGCCCAATGCGGAAAAACCCCAGAGCCCAAACGCAAGCACACTAAAGCCAAGAGCGCCCTGCAGAATGCTCTGCACCATAAATAACCAGGGAAAGAGTGGCTCAGCCGGATTCCGTGGTGGCTCGCGCATCGCGTTGTGACGCGCCTCTTGAGACTCAAACACGATCGAACTTATGGGGTCGATGATCATTTCCATAAATGCGATATGCACCGGAAGCAAAAGCATAGGCAGACCAAACATGATCGGTAACGTAGCGAGTCCCGCGATCGGCACATGAATCGCCACAACAAACCCGATGGCTTTGCGAAGATTGCTGTAAATAAGCCGCCCTCGCGCCATGGCGTCCACAATCGCACGAAAGTCATCCTCCAGAAGCACGAGCGCAGCAGCTTCTCGGGCCACATCCGTGCCGCGACGGCCCATCGCAATCCCAATGTCGGCCGCCTTTAATGCGGGGGCATCGTTTACGCCATCCCCGGTCATCGCCACGACGTGACCGGCCGCCTGAAACGCGCGAACAAGTCGGAGCTTCTCGATGGGCTGCACCCGCGCAAATACACGGGCTGAATGGATATGCTGATTGAGTTCCGCATCTGACCATAGGCGAAGATCATCTCCCGTGATGACAACGGCCTCCGGTCGCTGATCGCCGGTAACGATTCCTGCCTGCCTGGCAATTGCATATGCTGTTGCGGGGTAATCACCGGTGATCATCACCACCCGCACGCCCGCCCGGGTACACGAATGCACCGAATGCTCTACGCCTTCCCGTAATGGATCGGCGAGACCAATTAACCCGCGATACGTCATGACAAAGCCTTCTCGACGATCCGGCAATGCATCAAAAAAATACTCGGACGTCGCTACGGCAATCACACGGAGCCCTTTCTCCGCCATCTCTGCAACGTCATGCGCTACCTGTTCTCGCTGCTCTTGGGATAAGTTGCAATACTCCATTACAACCTCTGGCGCACCCTTCATAGCAACCAGGTCGCAGGGCGTTTCAGCGAACCGTAACACACGCATCACCGCAAAAAAATTCTCGGAAAATGGGTATTCGCGAATCACCTGATGGGCATCATGATGAACGCATGGATCTGTACGTATCTCTTGGTAGGAGCGCAAGATTGCCTGCTCCATTGGGTCGTGTGGCTTTTCGGCACAGGTAAGGCTCGCCGCCCACAAAACCGCCTCGCGCCCATGGCGAGCGCGCAAGTGAAACTGCGATTTATCAACCTTCGCGTCGACCGGGCCTGCCGCGAGGACCGCCATAACGCTCATCTCATTCAGGGTGAGCGTGCCGGTCTTGTCGGTACACAGTACGGTTGCCGCACCTAGCGTTTCGATGGCATTCCGATCGCGGGTAAGCACCCCCCGCTGCGATAGTCGCCAGGCACCCATCGCCAGAAACACCACAATGACCACCCCGAACTCTTCAGGGAGAAGCCCCATCGCAACGGTAATTCCTGCCAGCGCCGCAGCCAGCACATCGTGGTGTGCCATCCATACTGCAACCATCGTGACTAAGCTAACGATTACTGCAGCAACAGAAAACATACGCACAAGCGTTCGAATGCTTCGTTGCAGGGGTGATACGACAGTGGGCAATTGTGCTGTGCTTGTACCAATCTTCCCCAGCTCGGATCTCTGACCCGTTGATGTAATACGCATTATTCCCCGGCCGGATGTCACCAATGTTCCTGCATAGAGACGTCGCGCATGAATTGGCGCGTCCATCACCTTCGCGATCGGCAATGATTCCCCGGTCAACAGGGATTCGTCTACTTGAAGATGAGTCGCCTGCAACAAGATGCCATCGGCCACAACACGATCTCCATGGACCACCGACACCAAATCGCCCGGCACCACGTCTCTCCCAGAAACACGAAGCAGTTGATGACTGCGCACAGCCAAAGCCCGGGGTGAGGAGAGATCCCGTAGGGCTTCGAGAATCCGCTCAGACTTTCGTTGTTGCAATACAGAGATAAGTGCACTTAACAACACAAAAACAATCAAAACAAGTGCGTCAAAAAGGTCGCCGAGAACGAAGTAAATTAAACCTGCTGCCAGCAAAAGCAGAAACACTGGCTCCGTTAGGACACTCAACGCAAGAGCGAAAAATGTACGTGCTTTAAGCCGTGGGAGCTCATTGGGGCCAAAACGCCCTTGGCGCCGCCCCGCCTCGTCGACGCTCAAGCCACGAAAGCGATCGGTTGCAAAACCCACTATGTCACCAGGAGGAGGTTTATCGACAGGCATTGGGAAATGGTAAACGCGAATTGCAGTCAAGCAGGGCTGCAAGCGACACCAACACCCAGCAAGAACAGAAATTGCTTTCGTCTCCAGCGGTGCAGTTACAGCATATCCACATCCGGCGTGGAAACGCTTAATCAATGGGTCCGTATTCTTTTCATTCCCAGTACGCTCAAGGGAATACCATGCATCGAAATACTATGATGATCGCCATAGGACTGTTGACACTCGTGGCTACGTCAGGGGTCAGCGCACAATCACAGCCCGTCGACCCACCCATTTTCGGCAGCCGACTGATGACCACCGAAGAGCGTGATCTCTACCGTGAACGTATGCGTGCCGCCCAGACCGCTGAAGAGCGGGATCGGATCAGGCTTGAACACCATCAGTCCATGCGTGAGCGCGCACGCGCGCAGGGTATTGCCCTGCCCGATGAGCCGCCCGCGCGCGGCGAAGGATATGGGTTTGGGCGCAATGACAACCCTCCGGGAGTCGGCAAAGGGGCCCCTCCCCCAAGGCCCTATCCCGGGAAATAACGGAGATTAAAATTGCGGCATGACGCAGCCTTCCCACGTAGTCGTTATTGGTGGTGGCATCGTGGGTGCCGCAGTAGGTCTCCACGCGCTTCGGTGCGGATGTCGAGTCACCATCCTCGATCCGCATCCCGCGGGCAGCCCTGAGGCATCAAGCTTCGGAAATGCCGGCTGGCTATCCTCGCACTCCATCATCCCGCCCGCTACGCCGGGTGTTTGGAAAAAGGTCCCCAAGTGGTTGTTCGATCCGCTCGGGCCACTCACCATACGCTGGCCGTATCTGCCCAAGGCCGCCCCATGGCTCTTACGCTACCTGAGCGCCGCCCGAACCTACCCACAGATCGAGAAAACCGCCCATGCATTACGCGCACTTTTACGCAATGCACCTGATCTGCATATCGACATGGCAAGAACGGCAGGCGTGCCACACCTTATTCAAAAGCGAGGCCTGCTTCATGTCTACCCAACGCTTCAAGATCGTGCGCAAGATGATCGGCTCTGGCAGATCCGGGCCAATGAGGGCGTGACCTGGGAAGACATTCCTGAGGCCGCCCTCCGACGCGACGAACCCCACCTGGATCACCGCTACCAGGTGGGCCGTTATGTACCTGATGTTGGCAACTGCACCAATCCAGGAGAGTATGTAAAGGCAGTAATACGCCATGTTGTCGCCTCAGGCGGCGCCGTGCGTGCGGGCCGTGCTACGGGGTTTCGAATCGCCGACCGCAGACTGACCGCAGTGACGACCACCGAGGGCGAGATCGCCTGCGACAAGGCAGTTATAGCCGCCGGTGCACAGGCAAAACAACTGGCCTGGTCAGTGGGCGACAGGATTAGCCTGGAAACCGAACGCGGATATCACGCCTCTGTTCAGACAGCGTCGATCGGGCCCATCACGCCGACGATGTTTATGGACCAGAAAGTGATCGTGACCCGAATGGAAACCGGCCTTCGCATTGCAGGGCAGGTTGAAATCGCTGCGTTTGCAGACAGTCCTAACTGGAAACGGGCGGAGATTCTTAGAGACCTGCTAGTCAAGATCTACCCAACTCTTTCAAACACGCTATCGGCTGACAAAATCACCGTATGGATGGGCCGCCGACCCAGCACACCCGATGGCCTGCCCTGCATTGGCCCCGCCCGCCACAGCCCCGATGTGATCCATGCCTATGGCCACGGCCATGTTGGATTGGCAGGATCAGCACGTACGGGACAGCTGGTGGCTGCCCTGCTCACCGGACAGCCCGCCGCGATGGATTTATCGCCATACTCACCCCAACGTTTTTAAAATCCTCATGATGACTTCACCATGACCACACCGAACATCACCACACCGCAGCGCGGTGCAGATACCGTTATCCAGTGCCTCGTGCAACACGGCGTAAAAACGATTTATACGCTGTCGGGTAACCACATCATGCCGATCTTTGATGCGGCATTGGGCAGCAGCATTGAACTGCTTCATGTCCGTCACGAGGCTTCCGCAGTGCATATGGCGGACGCCTCGGCACGACTGACCGGTCGTATTGGCGTGGCCATGGTCACCGGCGGTCCAGGCCATGCCAATGCGGTATCCGCGCTTTACACCGCATGGCAATCGGAATCGCCTGTGCTGCTTATTTCTGGCCATGCACCGACACACCAAATGGGAAAAGGCGCCTTTCAAGAAATGGATCAAACGACGGTCGCTGCCCCCTGCGCAAAGGCATCACTGCTGATCCGATCGCGCGATACGCTCAGACAAGACCTGCTTCACGCCATCGCCATTGCAACCAGCGGGCGGCAGGGCCCGGTATCGGTGAGCATCGCCCAAGACGCGCTCGAGGCGCTCGCGCTCGATAACGATAAGGCTGCGCCTGACCATCCCCCAACGGCTGGGGCCACCGACGACGCGTTCGATACGCTGATCAGTCTTTTATCCCAATCGGAGCGGCCAATGATCCTGACCGGACCTCAGCTGCTTCACCCGACGTTTCGTGGTCTGGCCAGAGACCTTGAGACGCAATGCGGCATACCGGTGATCGGCATGGAGAGCCCCCGGGGAATGAACGACCCCTCCCTGGGTCGATTTGCGGCGACAGCTCTCAAGGCAGACGTTGTAGTGTTATTGGGCAAAGCGTTGGATTTCACGCTGAAATTTGCGGATGCATCGGCATTCTCATCCCAGGCTAAGTTTGCAGTTGTGGATCCAGACCGTGCTGCGATTGATCGGGCCCACTCTATTCTTGGCAAGCGTTTGTGCCATAGCCTTCAGTGCGACATTCCCCAAGCCATAGAACGACTGCGACTGCGTTATCGAGCTAGGTCAACGCAACACGAGCGTTGGACAGCGCAGCTGCGCGAAGAAGTGTCAGCCCAGCCAAAACCCCATGCGCCAACCACCGATGGCATGATGCATCCCGCGGATGCGCTCGCCCCGTTTGTGGAACTTGCCCGTGAACGGGAAATGATTCTGGTCTGCGATGGCGGCGAGTTCGGCCAGTGGGCACAAGCCAGCATCCGAACCGATATCCGGCTGATCAACGGACCGGCTGGTGCGATTGGTGCCGCGATCCCAATGGCAATCGCGGCAGCGCGAGAACGCCCCGACGCGCTGGTTGTGGCATTTATGGGCGACGGTGCGTTTGGCTTTCATTCCAGCGAATTCGATACGGCGGTGCGCTATGGCGCACGGTTTATTGCCGTGGTGGGCAACGATGCGTGCTGGAATGCTGAGTATCAGATTCAAAAACGCAGCTTCGGGCAAGAGCGTCTGATTGGATGCGAGCTACTGCCCATCGAGTATCAGCGTGTTGCCCAGGCGTATGGAGCCGACGGCGCAAGCTGCAACACCCCGGAACAGGTCCGGTCCGCCGTGGCAAGCGCACAAACATCGGACCGGGCGTTTTGCATCAATATGTTTATTTCGCGGACAGCCGCGCCTAGCTTCTAACAACGCGCGAGGCGTCCAAAAAGATAAGGCCACACAGAATCAGAACGTGCCGAGGCAGGTCTGATCCGGTGTGGCCCCGGACAGCGAACGATTAAAGTACGGCGTCTTTCAGCTTCTTCAGCGCGCGAACTTTGACCTTCACGGTGGCGGGCTTAGCAGCAAACCACTGCTCTTCGCCGGTAAAGGGGTTCTTGCCAAAGCGCTTGGGCTTGGCGGGAACCTTCTGCGCAACAATCTTCAGCAGACCGGGAAGCGTAAATTCACCTGCACCTTTTTTGCTTACCGATGCCAGAGTTGCCTCTTCGAGTGCAGCGATAACAGCTTTCACCGACTTGGACTCTACGCCCGTGCTCTCAACGATGTGCGCAACCAAGGCGCTCTTGTTCAAGGCCGATTTGATCGGCTTAGCGGCCGATTTTGCAACGGCGGCTTTTTTTACGGCTTTCTTAGCGGGTGCTTTTTTTACAGCTTTTTTTGCCTTCACGGCCCGGGCTTTTTTTGTTGCCATTAGTGACTCCAATGAGGTGAACGAAAAAGGTGAAACGCTGAAATTTTAGCAGGACATTTGCGGTTTTAGCAGCGGAAACTCACTGCAAGGGCTGCAAACAAAACACTTTTTCATGCAGCCAGGTCAGGCCCATTTGCGCCCAGGGCGACTGCGGCGAAAATGCATCGCGGACACTCAAACGCGTAACGGTGTGGGTGTGGGCATAGAGCTGGCGCACCTCATCTTCCGGTACCGAAAACGGCGGACCCGGCCGCTTGGACTGCTCGTACTCCATGGTCAGTAGCAGGATGGGAATGGGTGCGGCCAGCACCGATGCCAGATGCTGTGCGTAACGGGCGCGGGTATCCGGCGGTAGGGCCACCAGCGCCGCGCGGTCGTAGACGGCGGCGACGCCGGAGACATGTTCCGGCCTGAGATCAAAAAAGTCGCCTTGAAGAATCTCGATCCCGGAGGATGACCACCGGGTGAACGACGCCTCCTGGCTCACCACGGGCACCAGGCCGTTTTCCGTAAAAAATGCCCGACACGCCACCTCGCTCAGCTCAATACCCAGCACCGCATACCCTTGGCGGGCGAGCCACAGCATATCGAGACTCTTGCCGCAGAGCGGCACAAACACCGTCTGCCCAGGCACGACTGCGAGCGCTGCCCAGTGATCGGTGAGCAAGGGGTTGATATCAGGCTTATGAAAGCCAATCTCTGATCGCTTCCAACGATCGTGCCAAAACGAGGGGTCCACGGCTGGCGGTTCTATGCGCCAGAGCGCTCAATCAGCTCGATTTTGTAGCCGTCAGGGTCTTGCACGAAGGCAATAACGGTGGTGCCACCTTTTACAGGCCCCGCTTCGCGCGTGACATTGCCACCGGCCTTGCGAATACGGTCGCAGGCCTGAGCCGCGTCTGGAACGGCAATGGCGATATGGCCATAGGCCGAACCCATCTCGTAGGTGGCCACGCCATAGTTATAGGTGAGCTCAATTTCAGCGTGGCCATCGGCATTTCCTTGGCCAAAGCCCAGAAATACGGTGGTGTACTTTTGATCCGGACGGTCGGTGGTTCGGATCAGGTTCATACCCATTACCTTGGTGTAAAAATCAATCGAGCGCTGGAGGTCTCCAACGCGAATCATGGTATGAAGCAGTGTCATCAATGAATCTCCGAAACAAGAATTAGACCATGAAGACCAATCTCAAACTGCTGCTGATCCTGGTCGCGCTTATTGGAGCCGTATTTTTGTTCATTGACCGGGTGGTATGCAATAACTGGACATATCACGATTACAAAGCAGGCATCGAACGGCGATTTTTGTGCCCCTGGCAGCACTGAGCAGAACCGGTCCCATCCCCTTGGTATCATCGGCTGCACCACATTGGAAACGAGCACCATGCTTGACGCGCTTTTAGAGAAAAACCGAGAGTGGGCGGCCCAGGTCACCCAAAAAGACCCCGAGTTTTTTAAAAAACTGGCGGGCCAACAAAATCCGGAATACCTGTGGATAGGCTGCGCTGATTCACGTGTGCCGGCCAATGAGATCGTGGGTCTCGCGCCCGGCGAGCTCTTTGTGCACCGGAATATCGCCAACGTGGTGGTACACACTGACCTGAATGCGCTGTCGGTAATCCAATTCGCCATCGATCAACTCCAGGTCAAACACATCATTGTGGTGGGCCACTACGGCTGCTCGGGTGTTCGGGCGGCCATGGACAATGCCCGCGTTGGGCTGGCCGATAACTGGATCCGCCACATCAAAGACGTGAACGACAAACACGGCAGGTATTTGGGCAGCCTGCTGGCACCCAGCGTGCGCCAGGATGCCCTCTGCGAGCTCAATGTGATCGAGCAGGTGGTCAACGTATGCCAGACCACCAGCGTGCAAGACGCCTGGAAACGGGGCCAACCGGTCACGGTTCACGGATGGGTCTACGGCTTAAAGGATGGACTGGCACGCGACCTAGCCATGAGCATCTCCAACAACGAGGAGCTGGGCAGCAAGTACGAACGCGCGGTTGCGCTTCGCGGCCAATAGGCCGGCCGCGATAAGCCCCGACAAAACCCGTGATGCCGGGCTGCAGACACGGAAATTCATTGCCCAGCCGAGCGGTTTTACCGAATAATCGGGGTTCCCTCGTTTAAATCTCCCGGAGCACCCTCATGCCCATCGCCCTTTTCCTTGGACTTCTTCTGATCCTGGTCACGCCTCTGATTCATTACGCCTACCTCGAACGCGTAAAAAAGATGCCTGAGAATCAACGCACCGAGAACAGCTCCATGTTTTTGCTGTTTTACGGGCTCTTTGGCGCCGTGTTGGTGATTGCGCTGACCCGCTGATCAGGGCTTTGGGTTGGTTAAGGTCCAACCCTTCTTTTGGAGGCAGCGGTTACGGGCCTCGACGTAGCTGAGTCCTAGCACGTTTTTTGCCGTAAATGCCTCGTCTTCACAGGCGGTTTTGTCGTTATGAAAATCCGCCTCGGTCGCGCCGAGCTTACTGAAGAGATAGTCTTGGGATGTCGCGCAGCCTGCCAAGGCCACCGATGCACAAACAGCCGCTATCCATCGTTTCGTCTTCATACCGTCTCCTGAATTAGTCACCAAAAATCAAGCCAGCATGTTCACGCAACGCGTGAAACTGAATCTGCGGCCAACGCTCCATCACCACGTCCAGTTCGGATCGGTGCGCGGTGAGCAAGACCGGGGCACCGACCACGTCTTCCGCCGTACGGTGGACATTCTCCTGCAAAAACCGTGCAAGTTCCTTGGGATCCTCAGAGGTGACCCAGCGGGCAACGTTATATCGAGATCCCATCAGCCGCACATCGGCCCCGTACTCTGTTTTTAGCCGGTGGGCGACCACCTCAAACTGCAGCTGGCCTACGGCTCCGAGCAGCATAGCCCCGCCGCCGTGCGGACGGAACACCTGAATCGCGCCCTCTTCTCCCAGCTGCATCAATCCGGTTCTGAGCTGCTTGTTGCGCATGGGATCTGCGGTTTCCACGGCACGAAACATTTCAGGGGCGAAAAATGGCAAGCCTTTAAATTGCAAGGACTCGCCCTCGGTCAACGTGTCCCCAAGCCGCAAAAGCCCATGGTTCGGTAGACCAATGATGTCTCCAGCATAGGCCTCGTCAAGAATATCCCGGCGCTGCGACAAAAATGAGAGGGCGTTGTTGGTTCGAATTTCTTTTTTGTTACGGCTGATCACAAGCTTCATGCCGCGCTCGAATCGGCCAGAGCAGATCCGCAAAAATGCCACACGATCGCGGTGGGCCGGATCCATATTGGCCTGCACCTTAAACACTACCGCCGTAAATTTTGGCTCGTTGGGCTGGACTTCGCGCTGCACCGCCGGCCGCGATCCGGGGCCGGGCGCCAGGTCACTCAGTGCATCCAACACCTCCTGAACACCAAAGTTGTTGATGGCCGAACCAAAGAACACCGGTGACTGACGCCCCGCTAAAAATTCTTCGGCGTCAAAGGCGGGCATGGCCCCGCGAACCAGTTCCACCTCGGCCAAGGCATCCTGCAGGGCCGATCCAAACTGGGCCTGCACGGCCGGGTCGGAGACATCCACCCGGTCACCCGCCGCACGGTCCACACGATCCTCTCCAGGGCGAAACAGGCGCATACGGCCGCTTGCGATATCCACCACCCCGGCAAACGATTTACCCATGCCCACCGGCCAGGTGAAGGGCACCACCGGCATGCCAAGCTCAGCCTCAATCTCATCCATCAGATCCAGGGGCTTTTTAACCTCCCGATCGAGCTTGTTCACAAAAGTAATCAAGGGGGTGTTACGTGCTCGGCACACCTGGATCAGGCGGCGCGTCTGCGGCTCCACACCGTTGGCCGCATCAATCACCATCAAGGCCGAGTCAACGGCCGTGAGCACGCGATAAGTGTCTTCTGAAAAATCCTGGTGTCCGGGCGTATCAAGAAGATTGACGATGCAATCACGGTACTCCATCTGCATCACCGAGCTGGCCACGGAGATACCGCGCTGCTTTTCGATTTCCATCCAGTCCGACGTGGCATGTCGCGACGCCTTTCGGGCCTTCACACTGCCCGCAATTTGGATCGCACCAGCATAGAGCAGGAGCTTTTCGGTGAGCGTGGTCTTTCCCGCATCGGGGTGGGAAATGATTGCAAACGTTCTTCTACGAGAGACCTCGTCGGCCCCCGAATGACCCTCACTCAAGACTGCACCCCGGTTTTAGAAACGGGGAAGTGTACTTAATTTGCAGGTGGCGGCGTTTTACAGGTTTTAAAGCCAAAGAGCGTGTAGGCGGGGCAGCTGCCCATCAAGCCCGTGATCACCGGCACCACACCGATATAGGCCCAGAGGCCCAGCGCGCCAACAGCGGCCGAAGCGATTAACGCCAGACCCAGACCGATACGCGATGCCCGATCAATACCCCCCATATTTT
>JACCDS010707538.1_pt1 | contig 14144 bp, 11 predicted proteins | sample 7446441 | NCBI WGS metagenome assembly JACCDS01 (sample SAMN15323445, study PRJNA562643) | freshwater metagenome | isolation source: river surface water | place: USA:Blue River Watershed | collected 2017-08-17 | reverse complement strand
TGCTGCAACGGCTTTTTCTTTTTTGCGCAAGCGGATGTGCAGATCGCGCAATTGCAATTCATCTACAGTGCCCGGTGCATCAGTCATCACACAGGCAGCGCTTTGGGTTTTGGGGAAAGCGATAACGTCGCGAATTGAGCTGGCACCAATCATTAACATAATCAAGCGATCCAATCCAAATGCCAAACCGCCGTGTGGCGGTGCGCCGTAAGCAAGTGCGTCGAGCAAGAAGCCGAATTTCTCGCGTTGCTCTTCCGGTGAAATACCGAGGATTTTAAATACCGCTTGCTGCATGGTCGATGAGTGGATACGCACCGAACCACCACCCAATTCAGTACCGTTCAATACCAAATCGTAAGCGCGAGACAGGGCCGCGCCCGGGTTCGCAACCAACTCTTCCGGGGTACAGCTGGGTGAAGTGAATGGGTGGTGAATTGAAGTCCAGCCGCCTTTGTCATCTTCTTCGAACATTGGGAAATCAACAACCCACAGCGGTGCCCATTGCGCGGTGTACAACTCAAGGTCTGCACCGAGTTTGCAGCGCAATGCGCCCAAGGCTTCGGTTACTACTTTATGTTTGTCAGCGCCGAAGAAAATCAGATCGCCATTCTCAGCACCAACGCGCTCAAGAATTGCGGCACGCACTGGCACGGGCAAGTTTTTAACAATCGGTGATTGCAGGCCTTCTTCCAGATCAGACTTGTCGTTGACCTTGATGTACGCCAAACCTTTTGCGCCGTAGATACCAACGAACTTGGTGTAGTCGTCGATTTGTTTACGGGTCAATTTTTCGTTACCGCCAGGTACTTTCAATGCGGTAACGCGGGATTTTGGATCGTTAGCCGGGCCAGCGAAGACTTTGAAATCCACCTCGGTAACCAGGTCTTTGATATCCACCAATTCCAACGGAATACGCATGTCCGGTTTGTCTGAGCCGTATTTGGCAATGGCCTCAGAGAAAGGCATGTGTTTGATTTCAGCAAACTCGACACCGAGCAAATCTTTGAACAATTCGCGGAACATACCTTCGGTAATTTCCATGATTTGTTCTTGCGACATGAAGGAGGTTTCGATGTCGATTTGGGTAAATTCTGGCTGACGATCAGCACGCAAATCTTCATCGCGGAAACACTTGGCGATTTGGTAGTAACGGTCGTAACCGGCCACCATCAACAGTTGTTTAAACAACTGGGGCGATTGCGGCAGCGCAAAAAATTTGCCGTCGTGGGTGCGCGATGGCACCAGATAATCGCGCGCGCCTTCTGGCGTCGCACGAGTCAGGATTGGGGTTTCAACATCAAGGAAACCATTGCGATCCAGATAGTTGCGAATCACGCTGGTGACTTTGCTGCGGAAACGCAGGTTTTTCTGCATTTCAGTGCGACGCAAATCGAGGAAGCGATATTTCAAGCGCGTCTCTTCACCCACGTTGGAATAGGAATCCAAGGGGAAAGGCATGGTTTCCGCTTCGTTCAGAATGGTCAGCGCAGTACCGTAAACTTCGATCTCGCCAGTCGCCATATTCGGGTTAACAGTGGATGGCGCACGGGCGCGCACTTTACCGGTGAGTTGCAATACGTACTCACCGCGCACTTTATCGGCCAGCGCAAAATTCTCTTTGGCATCCGGATCAAACACCACTTGCACAATACCTTCGCGGTCGCGCAGGTCGATAAAGATCACACCACCGTGATCGCGACGACGATCAACCCATCCACAGAGGGTCACTTCTTGATCGATAAACGAGGCATTTAAAGCGCCACAATATTGGCTGCGCATAGCTGGTTCCTGATATTGGTAAGAATGTAATTATAAAAAGTGCATGGACTAAACAGATGGGCCAGCTTAGCTGGCCGCACCGGAGGCTGAACTGGAACCACTGGTATCGCCAGCGAGATTCTTTTTCTTGCCTGATTTAAAGTCGGTCTCGTACCAGCCGCCGCCAGAGAGGCGAAAACCCGCCGCCGAGATTTGTTTTTTGAGGCTGGCCTTGCCACAAGCGGGACAATCCACCAAGGGAGCGTCACTCAACTTTTGCAAAGCCTCCAACCCATGGTTACAGGATTCACATTGGTATTCATAGATAGGCATGTAAGCACCTCAGTTCAACAGATTAACCACTACAGGATACTGAGACCCCAAAAGGGTCGCGATTGTAACGTAAAAGCCATGGCGCGAGAACCACGCCCGCAGGATATGGTCACTGCGGCGCAAATTTAAAGCGGACGGGAGCAAAAAGTCACAGCGGTCATCACGGAATCTGCGAGTACCGCATTCGCGCCTGCACCCGCGAGGCATGGCGTACCACCCATGCGGGCATGGCTTTTTCATACTGGCGTGGGTTGGGCAACATCACTGCCATGCGCGCCGCGGCTGAAGGGCCTATCTGCGATGCGGGAACACGATAGTAGTGGCGCGCGGCAGCCTCAGCCCCAAAGACACCATTGCCCCACTCCACCACATTCAGATACACCTCCAAAATACGGCGTTTATCCCACAGGAATTCAATCATCAGGGCAATCACCGCTTCCTGGGCCTTGCGCACATAAGAGCGCGATGGCGATAAAAACAGGTTTTTGGCCAACTGCTGGGTAATAGAAGAACCGCCAGCAACCGATGCACCTTTGCGCTGATTCTTTTTGAGCGCCTGTTCTATGCCACGCATATCGAAGCCGTGATGTTGCATAAAGCGATCATCCTCAGCGGCAACGACGGCGCGCTTGAGGTGTGCAGAGATGTGTTGGTAATCCACCCACTGATACTTGAGTTCTGCCTTGGGATTCTGCGTGCGCATCTCATCCAGTCGCAGCGACATAAAGCGGGTTTCTGTGGGATTCGACCATTTCCAGAACACCAGGTGCGCCACAATCCACAACTGATAGGCAAATATCAGTAGCAGTAACCATTTGAGGGAAAATCGCGTAATACGCCAGAATTTTTTCATGGGGTGGATCAATAATCCTGCTCTTGCTGCGCGGTCCGGTTACTCATCGCCTCTGCGGCGGCACGGGCTTTTTCCAGAGGCGATGGCTCGGCGGCTGACTGGGTGCCTGCCGCAGCCTTGGGTGTGGATTGGGAAACTGTCTCAGGGGCGGAAATGGCATTGCGCGTATCTACCGCGATCTGTTGCGCCTCTTGTACCAAGGGCTTATCACTAAAATGTACGCGCCCTTCACCATCCGTCCATTTATACACCTTCACTTCGGTGCTTGGTTCGGCAGTTGAAAATTGATCGACCACCTTAGCTGCAGCCGAGCGCGCTCCAGTTGCGAGCTTATCGGCAGAGACTGAAGGCAAAAAATCACCAAGGCTCTTGCCAGCTAATTGATCGCGCATGGCCAGCAGTGGCATCTGACCGGTGTTGAGATAGACGAGGTAATTGCCAATACCCGCGATTAACACCAGCACCACCAGGGATTTCATTATCAAACGCTTCATATAAGTCCTTATAACAATATTCGTAACAATATTTACAACAACAATATTTGCAACAACAGATTAACCACTTAATTCCACTCCACGCCCAAGGTATTTCCCTCGTAGATCAAGGGGATAAATTGCAAGGAGTCACTGCACGCGGGGTTGGTTGAGCGCCCGCTGTGCAAGTCAAACACCATACCATGCAGGGGGCAGCGAATCGCGTTGCCCACACAGGTCGCATAAGTCAGTGCTGCGCCCGCATGGGGGCAGCTGTTTTTCATCAGTAAGGTTTTACCATTTTCCTGCAACAGCAACAGAGGCTGGCCACCCAGTGTAAAGGCTTTGCGGTAACCATCATAAAGTTGATGTAGTTTTTCCAGCGCAACAAATGGCATAGACCAATCCCCCATGGCTCAATCAGTTCAAACCTACAGTTACCTAGCGGCAAACCCAAACCTTGTACATTCTGGCGATTTATCCAGCACTACGCCAGACGCGCCCTGTGCATGCATAAATACTCGCCACAAAGCGCCAGCAAACGGCTAGAATGCGCGCCGATTCCAAGCCATCTGTGCCCAGCACCTGGCTGCCCCCTTTTGTGGCATTCCGCATATGACCGACTCACTTTACCTGGAGCGATTGAGACAGCTTTCAACGCGCCTGGTCTCCTTGCAAAAGCCTATTCGCATTCTCGATGCCATCAAGTGGCCACCGGGAATCGAACAGCGCTTTCGCGCCCGGGAAGGTCGGGAGCTGCCCGCCCTGGAAAGCGATTTTTATCAGCGCCAAACACTGGCGTTTGATGCGGGTAATATCAGCCAATTACTGAAAGAATTAAAAAATGATGTGCGCCGCCAATTGGGGCGCGATGATGCGCTGGGCAAAATCCTGCAGGCCACCATTGATCAATACCAAATTGTGATTGAGCTGTTGCTTGCGCGCGGCACCCAACAATTTGGCCATTTCAGTAAACAATTGTACGGCTCCGCCAGCGACAATATTCGCGGCGATCGTAAAACCCTGCGCCAGTTGGGCGAGCGCCTGTGCCATATTTTTTCACTGCCAGCGGTTGAACATTTAAATCGCCCCTATACCAATCACATCAACGCCGAAGAAGCGGTCAGGATGTTGGATGGACGTATGCGCGACTATTTTGGCGCGGACGAAGTGCGCGTACAAATTAGCGATGACATTGTCTCTGACGCGTCCGCCGGTGGCGACCGCATTAAAATTAATCGCCGCTCCCATTTCTCCGAGCTGGATATTCAGGTGTTGGAAGTCCACGAAGGCTGGGTTCACATAGGCACTACACTCAATGGCCGCGAACAACCTTGGGCGACCTGGTTGAGTGTTGGTTCTCCGCGTATTACGGCGATCCAGGAAGGTATGGCCGTGCTGCTGGAAACCCTGACTTTCAGTTCTTTTCCGCAGCGTGCACGACGCATTAGCGATCGGGTAGTTGCTGTCGATCTGGCTGAACAAGGTGCTGATTTTTGTGAGGTCTACCGCTACTTTTTAGAGCGAGGCGTGAGCGAACACGACAGTTATCGCGTGACCCAACGGGTATTTCGCGGCGGCACCCTGACCGGCGGCTCGGTGTTCACCAAAGACATCTCTTACGTAAAAGGTTTTGTGGAAAATGTGAATTTTATTCGCAGCGCCATACAGTCGGGCGTGCCGGAAATTATTCCCATGCTGTTTGTGGGCAAGGTAACGCTGGATGATTTACCGCTACTTTATGAGCGCTATCTGGATGGCGTTATTGCCGGGCCCAAATATTTGCCACCGATGTTTAAAAACCTGAACGGCCTTTATGTGTGGTTTGGATTCTCAAGCAGCTTGTCGGAGATGAATATTGCGCGCGTGCAACAGCACTTTAATAAACTGTTCCGGCAACTGCCGGCAGCAACGCCCATCCAACCACCTACCGACGCAGAATTGGATTGAGTTAGATTAGTTGATCATGACCTACTACAAAGTTGTACTTTCTGGCGAAAACATTTTTTTTGAAAACGCCTCACGCATTGACAGCGACAGCGCCGAACCAGTGATTGGTTTTATCAGCTGCAAACCCATCACCGCCGAGACGCCTGTGTTGGCACTGGCCATCGCCAAACGCGACTTATTGGTACATTGGAACCAGAGTTTTAATTTCGATCGCAAAATGGGCATGCCCAAATTAACCCTGGAATACATGGGTGAAGTGAGCGGCTGGTTTAAACCTAAAAGTACACAAGACTATTATTGGTTCACCAGTGAAGAACACAAACAGACGCTGCTGGCACAGTTGGGGCAGCCACTGCGCCAACGCCTATGGCGAAAGGAAACACCCATCAATATGGGCGCGGAGGAATAACCGCTGAACAAACGGTCAGGCAATTGCCGCCGGAGCAGCGGGCTCAACAACATCCAACAACACCGTGCGCAACACCGGCGATGTAATTTCTTCACTGCGCGCAGACAGCGGTGAATTACCCACCCACTCAAAGCGCCAGCGGTACATTTGAGTACCGTCAGTAGATTCACGCACCTCAATCAATTCAAAGCGGCGCGCATCCAGATCAAAGCGCTCGCGCAATTGAAACGCAAAAGGTTCTGCATTTTTTCCGACGAAACTGGATGCATGTTGGGTAGGTGCAACGACCAGTACATAATCGCGCCCTTGGAATTGCAGGTGACAGACGCTCAGGCTTACCGGTTGCCCAAGACGATTGCTCAATACTGTTTCAACAAAAAAAGAGTTCATCACCATAAAAGATCCCGCTGCGTTTTATTGTTTTCTAGCGTGCTATGTGCCGTAAAAAACAGGTTAATTATTCGCCACCCGGTTCTGATAAAGAGTCCCTCTACGCGGCGAGGCGGCAGTCTACGCACAATTTATGACAGTTCAAGTAAAAGCGTGTTGTCGCGTTGCCCCGGTCACATCCACGAGAATTTTGTTACTTTATTGCCAGATGGTTGGTAGCAGGAGTGACAAATCCCCATGGTCTTTGTCTCCGGCGGGGCACCAGCCGATAAAGCTCTTCTCTATGGCTGTTGGAATTCTGAATAGTTCCTTAACAAGCTCTTCCTTAACGACTACAGACAGGCAGATTGACCGATTGCCGGGCGCACAATTGCTAACAACTCCTCCGGTCGGACTGCCGTAGATTACTGCAGGAATAAAAACACTGAACCAATTGCCTGATTTAACGGTCTCTATGCGGCTTCTATTTGTAGATCAGGCAGGCCTAAATGCTGGCGATTTGATTGACACCAAGCGCCGCGACACACAGAATCACCGACCAGTTTTAACCCTCAGGAACACGCTGAATGAATATTGATCGTTTATCCCCGCTATTACAGCGCACCACCCTGCTGCTCTCGCTTGCAGCTGGTTCATTTTTGCTCGCTGCCTGTGGCGGCGGAAGCGATAACAAATCATCAGCCAGCAGCTCATCCATTAGCAGCAGCTCCTCGCTCCGCAGTAGTTTCAGCAGTGCCTCAGTGCCCGCCAACGGCTCCGGCGAGTGGCCGAGTGTAAGGGTGGAGGCGCAATCGCCCAAGGTACTCAGTTTTCAATGGAGCCCGGTTGACGGCGCAACCTTTTACCAACTGTTCAAGCACGATGTAGCGACAGGCGGTGTAGTGCAAGTTGGCGGCGACCTGACCACGCCCCAAGCAACTGATGAAATAGGTGTTCACGTACACGACTGGGTTAATAACTACTATTACGTGAAAGCCTGTAATGCAGACGGTTGCTCCCAATCCGATCTGGTATTCACCGCCACCGAAATGATCAAATCCATTGGTTACTTCAAAGCCTCCAACACCGGCTCATTTGACTGGTTTGGTTGGAGCATCACCATTTCGGGCGATGGCATGACCATGGCCGTAGGTGCACCTGCAGAAGACAGTAAGGCCACCGGTGTCAATGGCGATCAAACCAACAACGAAAGTACCAATTCCGGTGCGGTCTATGTGTTTGCCAAAGAAGATGGCCAGTGGGTGCAACAGGCTTATCTCAAAGCATCCAACACCGAACAACCAAACCTAAATAGTGGCCGCGTGCTGCCGAATGATCGTTTTGGCTACCGTGTGGCATTGTCTGACGATGGTAATACCTTGGCAGTATCAGCCCTATTAGAAGACAGTCCATCCTATGGCATCAACTGCAATCAGGACAACTATGAAATAGTCACCAGCTCCGCCTCGTCAGGCGGTGTCGGTGATTTGCTGACAGCCCAAGACTACAATGTCGGTGCTGTCTATATTTTCACCCGCAGTGCAGGCACCTGGTCACAGGATGCTTACGTGAAACCTATTTTCTCTACCATTCACGCCTTTGCCCAGACCTCTGTTGCCCTGCGTTTTGGCGAATCACTGGCACTTTCCGGTGACGGTAAAACCCTGGCAGTCGGCACAACACAAGACTTTATGGGTAGAAGCGGTGTTTTCAACTTCAGCAGCACATCCTCACTTGAATGCCTGGTGTTTTACCCTTCAAGCAGCTCATCTACCAGCAGTACCAGCAGTTCCTCCAGCAGCAGTAGCTCCAGCTCCAGCACTTCCTCTGCCAGCAGCAGTTATCGCGGCGGCTCAGGCTCAGGTGCGGTTTATACCTTCCGCTTGGGTGAAAACGGCTGGCAGGAAGAGTCCCATGTCAAGGCATCCAATGCCCAACAAAACGACAACTTCGGGGTTAGCGTTGCGCTCTCTGTCGATGGCAACACCATGGTAGTAGGTGCTATAGGCGAGGACAGTCAGGCTCAGGGCGTCAATGGTGACCAATCAGACAATACTTGCTACTACATCAACCGCGATAGCCTCTATGTCATAGATCCTGCCTGTAAAGATGCAGGCAGCTATATCAACTATGGCATCAACAACGGCGCCGCCTATGTGTTCAGCCGCACTGACAACGCCTGGGCACAAGAAGCCTATTTGAAACCGGCGTCCACGTTTATCGCGACCCAATTTGGCTCCAATGTCGATGTATCAGGCGATGGTAATACTGTTGCGATTGGCGCTGTAGGTGAAACCAATGGCTCTGTGGATATCAGCAACAGAGACAATATTGACTCCGCCAAAGTGCAGGAATTGGTCAAAGAAGTGAACAGCGGTTCAACCTATGTGTACAGCCGCAATGGTTCTACTTGGGCACAGCAAGCGCGCCTCAAGCCATCTACCATTACCTTGGGCGGCGAGTTTGGCAGCAGCGTAAGCCTCTCCCACGATGGTAATATCCTGGCGATTGGTTCATTCCGCGAAAACAGCTATGCAACAGGTATCAATGGCGATGAAGGCGATACCAGTAAGGAAGATGCAGGCGCAGTATTTGTCTTCACCCGCAGCAATACGGTGTGGTCGCAAAAGAGTTATGTCAAAGCATCCAACCCTGATGCCGGTGATCGCTTCGGGTTGAATGTCAAACTCTCTGCCGACGGCCAAAACATGCTGGTCGGTGCACACCGTGAATCGGGCCGTGGCTACGCATCGGTTGCTGCTTCCAGCGGTGCCAGCACCAGTTCGGCAGCCAGCAGCACAGGCCTTGACCAGAGCGATAACAGCCTGGAAGCGTCTGGCGCGGTGTACCTCTACTAAGCTGGACCTGGCAATCAACAAAAACGGGATGCCAAAAGCATCCCGTTTTTGTTTGTGTCGTCATTAACAGATACCGCACTTGTCGCCGTTTAACCGCCCCACCGCAAGTGCAACCCCTGCTCGCCCGCTTCGGCGGTATATCCGCTACAAACCCATAAATCCCCCACAGCAACCAGCGTATCGCCGCTGTACACCAGTGGTAAGTCATCCCGAAGCCAAGGCTCCAGGGCATATTCCTGCAGTAATTTTTTCAAGGTTTGAGAGTGATGGCGCCCCGCAGGCTTACAACGTTCACCGCCTTGGCGATAGCGAATATGTAAATCCGGCAATCCCACTTTCAAGCGCGCTGCGCCGTCGTCGCTCCTCTCAACTACCCCCTGCTCCACCATGTCCAGCGTCAATACCGGCAAGGCTGCAGGCAACAGATACAAGCGCTGGCGAAATACCCGCAGCGATAGATCACCCCAGGTCACATTCGCTTCAGCATCCTCTCGCCCCAGCAACAATTGCTGCTGGATTTGCCGCCAATGGCTCTGCTCAGGCGTGTTGTAACCGGCGCTGCGCAGCCAATAGCGCAGCAGGTTTTGCTGGCGTACCGGCGACAGGGAACAGAGAAATGCTAGGTCAATACTCTGCCCGATGCGCTCGCGTCGCGTCGCCGCTGTGTGTAAGTCCTCGCGGGCGATAGCCTCAAGCAGTTGCTCTTGCTCCGCACAGAGCTCGGCCGTTTGCTGCCATTTGCGCATAAACACCGGCCAGCGTCGGGCAAGCAAAGGCATTACCTGATTGCGCAAAAAGTTGCGGCCATAGGCATCGTCCTGATTGCTTTCATCCTCCACCCACTGCAACTGATGCTCGCGCCCATAAGTTTCCAATTCAGCGCGCGAAACAGTCAGCAATGGCCGCACCAGAGTGCCCGCGCCCAGCGGCCTCTGCATCGCCATGGCAGCAAGCCCGCGCGGGCCGGTGCCGCGCAACAAACGCAGCAGCAAGGTCTCGGCCTGATCATTGGCGTGATGGGCAGTTAGCAGCATATCGCCCGCTCGCAGGTAGCGCGTGAATACCGCATAACGCGCTTCCCGCGCCGCATCCTCTATCCCTTTGCCGCGATTAACAACGGCAACGCGCTCTGCAACCAACTCAACACCCAACTGCGCGCAAACGGCTGCACACTGTTCCTGCCACTGATTGGCATGGGGGGAGATCTGGTGATTGATATGCAAGGCGCGCAGGGTTACCGGTAACTGCAATTGCGCCAGTGCGTGTAGCAATACCGTTGAATCCAGCCCGCCACTAAAACCGACCCAGCACACTGTGCCTTGGGCACACTTGGCCAAGTCCGGCAGATAGGCGCGCAGCGCAGCGGGAGAAAATATGGGCGAGGAAGAGGTCATAGCATTACCTGATTGATGCGCGCATTAAAGCCCAAAGGCCATACAAATAAAACCAACCCCATGCAAATAAAAAATGGCGCCTTCCCCTGAAGGCGCAGGGCGGGCAAAATGCCCGGCCGGACACTACTGACAGCGATGCCCCTTATGACCAACACCCGCTGCGGCCACTGGCCCACCCCCATCAGCGCTGAATTGCTCACCACCCAAGGCGTACGCCTGAGCGACCCGCAGGCGGTGGGCGATACACTCTACTGGCTGGAAACCCGCCCGCAGGAAAAAGGCCGCAGCGTAATAGTCTGCGCCCAAGGCGGCGATTTACTGCCAGCCCCCCACAGTATTCGCACGCGTATCCAGGAATATGGCGGCACGCCTTATCTCGCGACCCATGCCGGGATTTTTTATGTGCTGGATGCCGACCAGCGCATTTACGTCTATGACCCGAGCACAAAAACCAGCCGCGCCTTAACCGCAGAGGGCGCTTGGCGCTATGCCGATTTTTGCGTGGATCCACAGCGCAATCGCCTGCTCGCCGTACGCGAGGATTGCAGCCGCGACAGCCATAATCCCACGAGCGATATCATTGCCCTCGACCTGGATAGTTTGCAGCTTGAGGTGCTAGTTAGCGGTGCCGATTTTTATTCCAATCCCCGCCTGTCGCCCAATGGGCAACAGCTCAGCTTTTTGCGCTGGGATCACCCCAATATGCCGTGGGATAATACCGAATGTGTGCTTGCCGATTTGAACTCGCAGGGCAGTATTGTGCGCAGCCAGGTGATTGCAGGAGGCAGCGGAGAATCGGTGTTTCAACCACAGTGGTCACCAGCGGGCGAATTATTTTTTGTGTCGGATCGCAGCAACTGGTGGAACATTTACCGCTGGAATGACACAGGCGCAGAGGCCATTTGTACACTTGATGCCGAGTTCGCCACCCCCCAGTGGGTATTTGGCATGAGCACCTACGGATTTTTATCGGCCACCACACTCTTTTGTTGCTTCAGTCAGGCGGGCGTATGGCAAGCAGGTTTAATCGATGTGGAGCACAAAACACTGCAACCCATTGAAACACCCCTGCGCGATATCTCCTCCCTCTGGTGCCGCCCCGGCAGCGAAAGCGCGCAAGGTCGCGCCTGGTTTCTGGGGGCGACAGCGACTCAAGGTGCACAACTCTGGCACTACCATGCAGGCACCTGCGTGCCGCTCAACGAGAATAGGTTTGCGCTCGATAGTCGCTACCTCTCCCAGGCACAAGCCATCACCTTTCCCACGCGCGATGGCGAAGTAGCACATGGCTTTTTTTACGCCCCCACGAATGCCAACCATAGCGTTGCGCCCGATGAGTTACCGCCGTTGCTGGTCATGTGCCACGGCGGTCCCACCGGCGCCACCGAGACCTCGCTCAATTTAAAAATCCAATTCTGGACCAGCCGTGGTTTTGCTGTGCTGGATGTGAACTATCGCGGCAGTACCGGTTATGGCAGGCAGTATCGCGACCGATTGAAGCATCACTGGGGCATCACCGATGTGATTGATGTGTGCAGCGGCGTGGATTATTTAGTGGCGCAGCAGCGCATCGACAAGGATAAAGTCGCCATTCGCGGCTCCAGCGCCGGTGGTTACACCGTGCTTGCTGCACTGACGTTTAGCGACACCTTTAAAGCGGGCGCCAGTTTATACGGCATTGGCGATTTGGAAGCACTGGCGCGCGACACCCACAAATTTGAAGCCCATTACCTGGATTCGCTGGTGGGCGAATATCCCGCAGAGCAAGCCACTTATCGCGCACGCTCCCCCATTCATCACATAGACCAACTCAATTGCCCGGTGATTTTTTTGCAGGGCCTGCAAGACAAAGTGGTGCCACCCGCACAGGCCGAAGCCATGGTCACCGCGCTGCAACAAAAAGGCATAATGGCCCACTACATCACCTTTGAGGAGGAAGGCCACGGCTTCCGCCAGGCGCACAATATCCAGCGTGCACTCAATGAAGAATTAGCCTTTTATTTAACCCTGTTTGGAGAGACGTGATGGGACGTTGGCGCCCGCCCAGTGCAAAAGGTTCAACCTACATTACCGCTGCCGGTTTTAAACGCATGAAAGATGAAGTCACCCAATTGTGGAAAGTTGAACGCCCACAGGTGACGCAAGTGGTACACGAAGCCGCCAAAAATGGCGACCGCAGCGAAAACGGCGATTACATCTACGGCAAACGCCGCCTGCGCGAAATCGACTCGCGCGTGCGCTTTTTATCCAAACGCATGGAAGTGCTCACTGTGGTGGATCGCCTGCCCGATGATCGCAGCAAAGTTTTTTTTGGTGCCTGGGTAACACTGGAAGATGAAGACGGCGATGAAAAAACCTACCAAATTGTCGGCCCCGACGAATTTGATGTGGCCCGTCAAAAACTCAGCATGGATTCACCCCTCGCCAAAGCCATGCTCGGCAAGCGACTGGATGATGAAATCGTCTTAAAAAAACCGGAGGGCGAAGAACTGTTTTATATCACGGCGATTGAATACAAGCCTTACGATCAGGATTAGTCGCGCCACAGCAGCGGCGCAAAATGCTATAGTGCGCCCCATTTTTTCAGCTGGCCGCAGCCAGCTTCAGATTCCAGCTTTGACAGGTTTCCATTCATGACTCAATTGCCGCAACGTAAAATACTGGTCACCAGCGCCCTGCCCTATGCCAATGGCTCCATCCACCTTGGTCATTTGGTGGAGTACATCCAAACGGATATTTGGGTGCGCTTCCAAAAACTGCGCGGTGTGGATTGCACTTACGTCTGTGCGGACGATGCCCACGGTACGGCGATCATGCTCAAAGCGGAGCAGTTGGGTCATTCGGCGGAGCAGCAAATCGCCAACGTAAAAGCCGAACATGAGGCGGATTTTGCCGCCTTTAATATAGGTTTCGATAATTATCACTCCACCCACAGTACCGAGAACCACGAACTCTCGAACATGATTTATGGCCGCCTGAAAGCCAACGGGCATATCGCGACCAAAAGCATTACCCAGGCTTACGATCCGGAAAAGCAACTCTTCCTCGCCGACCGCTACATCAAAGGCACCTGCCCGAAATGTAAAACCGAAGACCAGTATGGCGATAACTGCGAGAAGTGCGGCGCGACCTATTCGCCTATGGATTTGATCAATCCAAAATCAGCAATTTCCGGCGCAACACCGGTTGCCAAAGAGTCGGAGCACTTCTTTTTTACCCTGCCCGAATTCAGCGATTTCCTGAAAGGCTGGACCCGCGCCGGTCATTTGCAGGATGAAGTCGCCAACAAAATGGCCGAGTGGCTCGACGCCGGTTTGCAATCCTGGGATATCTCCCGCGATGCACCCTACTTCGGCTTTGAAATTCCCGGCGAACCCGGCAAGTACTTTTATGTGTGGCTGGATGCGCCTATTGGCTATATCGCCAGCTTGAAAAACCTGCTCGATAAGAAAGGGGAAGATTGGTACGAATACTGGAAACCGGATTCCACCGCCGAGGTATATCACTTTATTGGCAAAGACATAGTCAACTTCCACGCCCTCTTCTGGCCCGCGATGCTGCACTCGGCCAATTTGCGCACGCCTACCAAAATCTGCGTGCACGGCTTCCTGACCGTAAACGGCACCAAGATGAGTAAATCGCGCGGCACTTTTATTAATGCGCGCACTTACCTCGATCATTTGAACCCGGAATATTTGCGTTACTACTTTGCGGCGAAACTCACCAGCAATGTGGATGATATCGATT
>JACCDS010413916.1_pt1 | contig 14144 bp, 13 predicted proteins | sample 7446441 | NCBI WGS metagenome assembly JACCDS01 (sample SAMN15323445, study PRJNA562643) | freshwater metagenome | isolation source: river surface water | place: USA:Blue River Watershed | collected 2017-08-17 | reverse complement strand
TCAACCATGTGAAGTCAACTAATAGAATATCATAATAAACGGTAATGGCTCAAATTACCGGTTGTTCGACATTAAATTGATGGAATAAATCCAATTGATGAAATGTGCGAGTATTAAATCTTTTAATCTCATATGTTATACATTGTATTTAACTTAGTTTTGAGGCAAAAAAAAGGGATGGTTATTCATTGAATTCCCCTTTTGATGCTTTCTCCTCTATTGCTTTTTTTAATAGTTTTTCCCCAAGTAATTTCGCCTTGACACTTTTGGTATCGTTATCAAAATCTGTCGCTTTCCCTAAGTATACTTTAACTTCCTTTTTCTTACCTCCTTTAAGTGGCACAAAAGTCTTTGCGTTAAAGTACTCGATATCTGTTTTGGGGTCTTTAGTCCTAGCTACATATACCGGTGGTTTTAATCTCACGCTCTTTTGAATAAAATTGAGCATTTCATCTTCAATCTCAGAAAGTGCATCCCTATGTTTATACAGTACATCCAGTATCCTGAACAAATCATTCTTTAGCATTGGATTAAACACTCCTTGCATAGCAGCGGGTTTGAACTTTAATTCTTTGGTATAGGCTGCCACCAACTCATCAAAGCACACTATAGGAGGGGTAATACTCTTTTCAGCACCACCAATGTGATTCAATTCTCTCACATCCATGTCTTTGATATTTTTAGGTATACTCATCGTATTTTTAAACCTATGGCAAAGATAATACTTAACTTAGATTTGTGCAAATTTTTTTTGAATATTTTTTATTACCCAGCAAAAAACCGTTGTTCTTTCATGCCAAACCAATTTAAACTAATTGCTCTGGGCCCAAGCAAACTGGATTGCTTTCTGCTGCCATTTTGGGTTGGGCAGTAAATCAAAGCGCCTTCAATTTAGAAGAAACCGGTTTCGATAAACCCAGCGGGAAGTTGAGGAGAGTTACTTTATACATTTCTTTGCTTCACTTCGGTTTAACCTGATTGAAACTTTCGGTGCCAATCAAATTTATTAGCACCGGGAACTTTATTGGACTGTCAAATTCAAATATTTGACCACCTATTTCTGTAGCGCCAACCAAATAGGTTGATTATTCTTCTTTCTGTAGATTGAATCTATGATATCCAGTTGTAGCAATAAGATGAAGATGTAATGTGAATGTTTATTTTATGCTCTTTATTACTAATGCGCTAGTATTATATTTTATACTAGTATCTAGCGTTCATTTCTAGTATCTAGTTCTAGTATATTCTATTGTTTGAATAATTTCTGTTGATGAGTTTGAGCGTGTGAAGTGTCCCCCGTCTTTTTATTGACGGTTGACACCCACATCTCAATTTTCTAATCCTGTTAGATTGAGATTCGGACGAGTTTCAGTGAAAACTCGACTTGTCGACTACTTCAGAGTGTTCACTCACCCTGGGGTTTCACCTTTCGACTTTGTGCTGGTGTTGGACTATAAACCCCGTCCCGTGGTTATCCACCTTCTGATAAACGCCACCGTCGTATTTCCCGTTCCATTTATCATGTTTCAATATAAATACTTCGCATTTTCAAAAAAGTATTACATCATGATAAATTATAAGAAAAATAAATGAGATTTCAAAGAGTGGTAATACTTTTCTGAGAGTATCACATATTTATAGGTATATGAAATTTGGTACACACATTAGAATTCGCATAACAAAAGACCTCAATGATAGGTTGGAAAACCTTACATCGAAAACCAGCAACAAATCGGACTTTATCCGTAGCGCCATAAAAGAGAAAATCCAAAAAGAAGAATCACATGCAAAGAATAGGAATAACCAGTCATCCTGATTTTCCATTGGATGATTGGACTAAACAAACAATTACATTGGGTGAGTTATTTGAAACACCAAACAACCTAACTCTAAAGGAAATTGAGTTTGCACACAGAATAATGGATACTTTCAATATCGAGTCAGATGATGATGAAGGGTTGATACAGTTGGTATCAAAACCATCAGATTTCATGTCTTTCTTAGTACATATAAAAAGAATTCTTGACCAGTATCACGAACAATTTTCAGATAAGTAATCTCAAATTGACAAACTTTCGAATTCGGAAAATTTTACCGGATTTTTTTTTTGCCTTTTTAACAAATGAGGGGACACTTCAACTTTTACTCAAAAAACGTATTACATTAATAATTAGAATTTGGATTTGGACTTCCACTAAAGCATCGACTTGAGGTTTGAAAGTGCCCCAATATAATGGGCAAGGGGGGATTCGGGGCAGGGAGTCAGGACTTTGGTTAGGTGGCTGGGGGCAGCAAGATGTTTTATTCGATTGGCAAATTATTCATTACGCATTAATGCATCAGTCTTGTACTATTTGGTATTGTTGTTTTTTTATTTAAATTTCACCCAATAAACTTAATGAAAAAGAAAGTAATCATATCTTCAGGATTAATACTCCTTTTATTGGGTGGTTTTTATGTTTACAAGACATCCCAAGCTACACCTTTTCTCATTAAGGAAGGGACATACCCTATGACCGTGCAGTTTGTTTCTGACACACCGGGGTTTGTAAATATAGTCTCTCGTAATGACTCATTGCTATTGGAAGGCTCTTCCTACAGTTCAGATAGCTCAGGTTACATCCAAATAAATGGGCATATTGAGGAAAATGTCCCTGATTCATTCCAATTTGTTGGTACAATTAATATGTTTGCATTCCAAGAGTGCTGCGGTTTGATTGACAAAACTGGTACATGGACGTTTAGACGAATGGACAACAGAACCTTCTTTAGACTTAAAGAAAGAGATAATTTATGCAGATGTAAAACATGCTGCATATACTTAGATATACACACTTTTTAAATAGATAAATCATGAAGTTATTATCAATTGCATTATGCTGTTTAATAAATGTAAACATGGTGAATAGTGCCTACTCATCCAATGCCTATCATGCTAAAGACTTCGGAATAACATTTCAAAATCATGTAGCCCATAAACTTACTTTTGACTCTGTAAGAATTGAGCCAAAGATTAATAGAACACTTACAGAATTCTCAAAATCACATTTGGTCAAAAAAACCGATGGAGAATTATTTACTGGTGTTTTATATGATTATTACGAAATTGGTGAAGGACCCAGATATAAAACGTATACTAATAATGTAGAATCTGGGTTTTTATCATATATTGAATTACAAAATTTATCAAAAGAAGGTAAATTAACTAAGGAAACTTTAGTTTGGCAAGGAGGCATGAAAAGCTGGGAAAAGATAGAAAGTATTGAAGAACTCGCAGATTTATTTAATGATTCTTCAAAAAAAGTGGAATTTGTGGGTTATTTTTCTAACGGAAGGATAGACTCCTTAATATCTTATTTTGCCAATGGGATGCTGTCTAAAAAGATAATATACTATACACTATTTGCTGATTATATCGACTATTACTCAAACGGTCAAGTATGGATGAAAGGTAATATATATTACACTCATCAGCAAGGCATGTTTGAAGGAGGTAACTATGTTGGACCTGGTCATATGTGCGGAGAATACGAATACTACAACAGGAATGGAAAACCATACAAAACAGGAAAATATATTAACAAAAAAATCGGTTCTTATTTGTATTCTGAATTCACAGATAACGGCCAACTAAAAATGACAAAAGAATATACAGGAACTAAGAGGAGAAATACTGACTCTGAACATGGTTATTCTTGGGATTACCTCGAGAAATACTTTGCGAATGGGGTAATATCTAAGTCTTATTCATATATAAATGGAAAGCATTCTGAACAATTAATTGCTCAGAATGAAAACTACTCAACTCCTGAAAAAAATAAGTCAAATCAATCTAATAATAAAAGTGTAGTTGAAGATGCGATTAATGGGCTCAGTGATTCAGAAAAAAAATATTTTAATCAATTATTGAAGATGAATTCTGACCCCCAAAATAAGTCGGGTAAAGTGTGCGGCACAAAATATACTAATTGTAAATGGTGTAATAATAGAATAGCATATCATAGGAGATGGCAGTCATCTATTGAAACATTACAGAATCTAAATAATCCACTATATGCTGGTTTCGCGAGTATAACGGTTTTATTTAGCGCCGCAATAACCGGACGAGACCCAGTAATAGAGACGAGAAAAGGAATTAGAGAGATTATGTCAGAAATTAAAGCTGGTAAAATTTATTCTTGTGGTGATGCTGGTTCGCCACCAAGTTTCTGTTCTAAAAAATGCGAAACTGAAAATAATTTTTATCGAAGGTAAACAACAAACAATGCCAATTTATTATCACCTATTTCAGTGTGAGGAAATAAATATACTTGTGATAAATTCTTATTTATTAAGCACACTTTCATAAGAATCTTATAATACTAAACTTATATAAAGGAGACTTGAATAGGTCTTATCTCGTTGCGAGTTAGTAAGTTCCCTTTTTGTAGTTAATGGCACATCTAAAGCGTTGATTACCAACTAAAGTAAAAATTTAGCATTGCAGTTTGTTCCTTTTGCCGTAGCATAGCCCCAAAAAAGGAACTTTATGACCACAAAAATCAAATCCGCAGAATCACTCGAAGAACACGAGTTGAACAAACTCCTAAAGTATCTTTCTCAAAACGAACACTGGGTATATTACCTTGTGGTTCGATTGGGTGTATCCACCGCCCTCCGTTTTTCTGATTTGTCAAGAATTAAATGGTGTGATGTATTGGGAAAACAAACTTTGGTTATGACTGAAAAGAAAACCGGTAAGGTTCGAGAAATACCCATTGCACCGGAACTATCTCAAAATCTTCTTTCAATTTACAGAAAGTTAGGAGAACCATCCGTCAGCCAACCCATCATACCTCTCACCATCCGTGGAGTTAACAAACAAATCAAAATTCTAGCATACCGAGCCGGTGTTCGAGGTAAGAGAATTAGCACCCATACATGGCGAAAGACATTCGGACGTGAGGTATGGAGGCGTAATAACCAAAGTGAAGCATCACTTATTAAGCTGTCATACCTTTTCAATCACTCTTCAACTTCAATAACAAGGGTTTATTTAGATATTACCCGTGAAGAGGTAAATGATATGTACAGCATCCAAGATATGTTCGTTTACTAAAGAACCGGAATAATGGAAATCATCTACTATATAGTTTTTTTGAATAAAGACAAAGGGTTCAAGGTCGATAGAGTTAACTTTACCGGATATGAAGCCTATGAAGATTGTGTTCGCTGGGGTCGTGAGAATTTGGAAAATTTCAACCTCGATATGGTCAAAATTGAGTTTTTAGAACCCAGCAAAGAAGATTAACCCGGATATTACCTTCTACTTAACTGAGAGATTGGTTTCTTGAATGCAGCCTCAAATTTAGGAACCACCTCGCACATAAATTGAATCATCTTCTCCCAATCCTCTTCATGGAAAACACTTACTTCTGCCAACTCAAATTTGATACGGCTCATTCGTTTGTCATCCATCCGCTCCCATTCCAATTGTTTTCCAAAGTCTGATTCAATCTGTTGTCGTTTGGCAAACAGAGCATCAAAGATTGATTTGTTTTCTTCTTGGGTACGGCCGTGAATAGATAATTCCATTCGGATATAATCACCTGTCACTACACTGGTGAACGTAACCCCACTGATACCGCTACCAGCACTTATCCAGTGGTCTTTACCCGGGCTGACATTTTGATAAAGAGTTGAAACTTTGTTCACCTCCTTAATATATGCTGTCCAAAATTTACGTCTAACAACATGGCGTTCTTTTAACTCTTCCTGAATACCAACCTCCTCGCGAGACTTCTTTGCCATACTAATTACAAAGTCTTCAGCCTCCTTAATTGGAATGATTTGCTCGAGGTTCAAGAATAACTGTTCTCCCAATTTATAAGGAATGGCTTTGAAACATTGAACTCTCAATCCATAGTTCAGTAACCACAAAACTGTTGATGTAACTTCCTTTCGAAACTCACCAGCAATCATCACAATGCGTTGAGAATTTCCGATATTCAATTTTTCCCTGTAATCATCAGATTCAAGAAACTCTTCCAAAATGGCTTCAGCGTTATCAGGACTTCCAATTTTGGATAGGTATTGGTTGAATATAGAAATGATTTGAGTACCATTCAAAGTAGAACAATAAGATGAGTACTTCAAAACCTGCCAAGTAACATCTCTACCCGTATCATCCAATTTATTTTCGATGATTACCAGGTTACCCTGTTTATCAATGGCCAGTAAATCCAACCTTTCTGAAGTATCATTGAAACCATCAAATTCCTTCTGTATAATAAGGAGGTCTTCGTTCAAACAAGATGGGTTGTTAGCAATCCACTCTTGAAGATGTTCGCGTTCCTTGAATCCTAACTGTTTGAAGGTTGCGGTTTCTATTTTCTCAATCCTATTTGTTTCTTTATTTATAATATACATTGTCTTCTTAATTAATTTATAGGTTCCGCTGCAATTGAATAAGAATCACTATCAGATTCATACGCCTTAGAGTTGAAGTCATTGGCTAATAGTTTGGCTTGTTCAATTACGGTCTCTGTTGCTTTTAATTCCATATCCGGTGGATATCCGTGTTTTCTCAATATTTTCTTTACAGCAATCCGCATCTTGGCTTGAACGTTTTCTCTAACAGTCCAATCAATACTGGTATTTCTCTTTACTGTATCAACTAATTCTCGAGCAATGTGTCTAAGAATCTCATCTCCTAATACTGCAACGGATGTGTCATTTACCTCCAAAGCTGAATAAAAAGCGTATTCACGGTAATCCAACCCCATTTCATCACCCCTTCTGTCGGCTTCCTTTATGTCCTTGGCTAATCGAATCATCTCATCAATGATTTGAGCAGAGGTAATCAGGTTGTTTTGGTAACTTTTAACCGCATTATCCAACATTTCAGAGAACTTTTTAGATTGAACTAAATTCACTCTCTGTCTTGTTTTTATCTCGTCATTGAGGAGTTTTTTAAGTAATTCCAAAGCAAGGTTCTTGTGTGTCATACCTTTTACCTCTGCAAGAAATTCATCAGACAATATCGAGATATCCGGTTTCTTGATACCAGCAGCATCAAAAATATCAATCACTTCATCAGCCACTACAGCATCGGACAATATCTGTTTAATAGCGGTCTCTATCTCCTCATCAGATTTCCCTTTACCACTTTGGGTAACTTTAACGATACGGGCCTTAATTGCTTGAAATAACCCCACCTCATCTCGAATATCAATGGTATAAGGATGGGGAACTGATATGGCAAAGGATTTTGAAAGGGCTGTTACTGCATTCACATAACGTTCCTTTCCATTCTCCAAACCTAAAATGTAGTTGGCTGCTTGGATTGGGAATGATAACTTCTCTTTAGGCGTTAACCAAAAGAATGATTTATAATCAAACCCTTTGGATACAGATTTGTCAGTTGGTTGTTCAGAAAACATCTGAGATACTATCTCATATTTACCCATCATTACCTCAGCAGCTTCATCTTGGTCAAATGCTGGTTTACCCTTGCCACCACTTTCGGTGTATAATGATAACGCTCGTTTTAAATCGTTGGCTATTCCAATGTAATCAACTACCAAACCGCCTTCTTTATCCTTATACACTCTGTTAACCCTTGCGATAGCCTGCATAAGGTTATGTCCTTTCATTGGTTTATCGAGATATAAGGTGTGCATAGATGGTGCGTCAAACCCAGTCAACCACATATCCCTTTCAATGGCAATTTTAAGTTTGTCTTTGGGGTCTTTTAATCGTTCGCCTAATGCTTTGCGTTTCGCCTTATTTCTGACATGGGGTTGGAAACTCAATGGGTCGGATGATGAACCAGTCATGACCACTTTGATAGTTCCATCTGCATCATCATCACTATGCCAATCAGGTCTAATCTTAATGATTTGAGCATACAAATCAACACAGATTCTTCTACTCATACATACAATCATGGCTTTTCCATCCAGTGCCTCATTACGAGATTCAAAGTGGTTCACAATGTCATTGGCAATTAATTCCAAACGATGTTCATTCCCAACGATGGCCTCTAATCTTGCCCAACGAGATTTGAGTTTTTGTCTGTCTGTTTGTTCTTCACTTTCAGTAAGTTCTTCAAACTCTTCATCAACTCTTGGTTTCTCATCTTCCTTCAAATTGATTTTCGCCAACCTGTTTTCATAGAAAATACGAACGGTAGCTCCATCTTCAACTGCTTGCTGGATATCATATACATCAATATAATCTCCAAATACCGCTTGGGTATTCTTATCGGTATTTTCAATGGGTGTACCTGTAAATCCAATGAATGAAGCATTGGGTAATGCATCTCTCATGTGTTTGGCGAATCCATCCATGAAATCGTATTGTGAACGATGGGCTTCATCCGCTATGACCACGATGTTTCTTCTATTCGAAAGGAGTTCAAACTGACCTTTGATATTCTTGGTCTTTCCTTCACCTATATCAATTTTCTCTTGTACTTCAGGTAAGAATTTCTGAATGGTGGTAAATACAATTCCACCAGAACTAACACTCAATTTTCGTTTCAGGTCATCCCTGTTTTCAGCTTGAACAGGTGTTTGTCTTAGTATATCTTGACTCAATGAAAAGGTATCAAACAACTGGTCGTCCAAGTCGTTTCTATCGGTTAATACCACCAATGTTGGATTGTTTAACGCTAATACCAATTTACCAGCATAAAACACCATACTCAAACTCTTACCACTCCCTTGGGTATGCCATATAACACCAGCTCTTTGGTCTCCATCTTCTGCTGTAGCTCGCTTGGTAGTTTCTACCGCTTTATTTACCGCAAAGTATTGGTGGTATCGAGGCACAATCTTGGTGATTTGTTCTTTGTTTTGGTGGAAAAGGATGTAATGTCTAAGCAGGTCAGGGAGTACATTTTTGTTTAGCATACCCTTTACCATCACCTCCATTTGAGGAATATCCTCATCTGCCACTGCTTTTCCATCTACTGATTTCCAAGGAACAAAAAATTGTTTGGGTGCCGTTAATGAACCATACAAAGCTTCCCACCCATCTGAGACGATTAACAATGCGTTAAATAAGAATAGAGAGGGTATTGCTTGTTTATAGGTTTGTAACTGGTTAAATGCTGAATGAATGGTGGCATTTTCATCCACAGCATTCTTTAATTCAATAACCACCAACGGAATTCCATTGATGAACAGAATGATATCAGGTCTTTTGTTGATATTGTTTTCAATGATGGTGAACTGATTCACCACCAAAAACTCATTGTTGCTTGGGTTTTCATAATCTATCAGCCACACCTTATCACCAACAATCCTATCACCTTTTCTATACTCCACATCCACACCATCTGTAAGATATTTATGAATGGTGTAATTGTTTTGAAACAGATTGGGACTATCGGTTCGCAGCAATTTCTTTAGCGCATCTTCCTGCGCTTCTGCCGGGACAGTGGAATTTAGTTTGGCAATTGCATTGCGTAATCGGTACTTTAAAATTACCTCATCAAATTCCCTTTCCTGTGCTACCCCTTCAGGTGAAATATCTGCACCATTCACATAGGAATACCCAAGGTCAATAAACTCTTGGATGACAATTTGTTCTATATGGTCTTCTGATATTACTGCCATTATGAGATGGATTGGGTTTGCGATACTTCCAACTCACCTGAAATGAGTTTGGGTAATAGGGTGTCACGTAGGTTTGTTAATTGAATATTCTCTTTACAATTCTTCAAAATTGTTGAAACAGAACTATGTGCAAACTGTCCAAACAATTTGACTAGTTCTAAATCAGGATTAAAGACCCATAAGTGCTTTACATCTTCTTGGTTTATACCAGGAATCGCCGCTTTTCCACCATTATTCTCAAAAACTGGTCTTACATACTCACTATCAAAATAGAAATAACAAAAACAATTAAATTGTTTATTAAAAAAATCAAGCAAGAAAACATGCTCATTAATAAAAAAAGAATCAAATGGAAATCCTTCTCCAAACATTGAGAAATGTGGAATAAAAGTACCCGGCTTACCTCCGTCTTTGTATATTAACAATTCATATCCCTCAACTTTACCTCTTCTCATTTTTGCTGCAAACTCTTCAGTTACAAACTTCACCTTGGAAAAGTCATAGTATCCTAATTTCTTGATGCTTTCTGCACCAATACTTGGCACCCCTTTGGTTATACCTCCAACACCACCTTTAGGCCTTGTGCCAGTTTGTAATTTATGTTCTAAATCTTGAACTTTAATTATATCCCACCCTTTCGGAATCTCGCCCAATTCACTATCCACCATTTCACCACCAGATGATTTATAAGGTTCACCGTTTTCGTTGGGGAATTCAAAATCAATGAACCAGCTTTCGAATAAGGTCTGAGCAAGGTTCTCCAACTCCTGATTGATTTTTTTGTTGAGTTCTATTTTGTCGTCAAGGGAAGAAAGGATTTCTGCAATGGCGGTTTGGGTAGGGAGGTCGGGGATTGATACACTCACCGTCTCGAAAGTGTTTCGAGTGATGGTGTCAAACACGGCACCATGAGCATTTCTCTTTAATTCTGAAATTTTACATTTCATTAAATAGTAAAGAAAGTCGTTTGTACATATTTCCAATTTAGCATTCAGACCATAACAAGATTGATTAAATGCCATATCTCGACCTAAAACCGCTAATTCACCCACCGTTCCACGAGCTGAGATAATCAATTGACCTTCTTTTAATAACTTAGTACTAGAATTTTCAAGACCTTTTTCAGTAATTTTCTTTTCAGAATCAAATACCTTCTTGTAATCATTACCAAAATCCACAACAGAAAGCCAAGGTATGTCACCACCCCAATACTCAGAAACAGATGTCTTTGGTGTACCCCCACCAATTACATCCATCAAATCAGATAATTTATATTCATTCCAATTGGTCATACTTGTTAAAGTGTTATATTACAGCGAGCTGCGGGTGTTGAAAAAATGTTGTAAAATCAAAAAGTTGTAGTACCTTTGCACCAGCTCAGTAACCATTCCGAATAGGATGTTAGCGTTAAAGGAGTATAAAAAACCGTTTAGTCCCCTAAGCGGTTTTGGCTTTTTTATAGGCTTCATATTCTTTTAGTAATTTTAATTTACGGTGTTCTTTTTCAACTAGATAGGCTGTAATGAACAGATAGAACTCATTTCTCTCAGCCAATACTATCATATAATTCTGACTTTCATTAAAAAGCAAAATCCTTTCGTCAGTTCCTCTGCGATTTTTCCAAATCAATATTTCGGAATGGGGATTGCTGTTTAAAACAAACCTTGGAAATCGTATCCGTTCCATTCTTCTGATGTCTGGTTGACGGTTATTTTCATCCTCTCCTTCATGGGTAATATGGTAAAAGGTACGGTGTATACCATCTACTTCCGGATATTTTTTTACTGCCACTCTTTGACCATCAAAATAAGGATGGGTTTTAATAAAGTCATTCTCAAAAACTTTATAAACAGCATTAAAATACGAATTAAAGTCCCCATTGTAATCCTGTAGATAAATCAAGTCGGGAAATTGTAAAGAGCTGCTACTAATCATATTTTACTCCCGTTAAAAGATGATTCCCAAAGAAAAATATTCAACTTCTGTGCTCTAATCAGTGTTGACTTAGTAAGTGAATACTTTGAGCGATGACGGATATGTTCAACAAGTAAATTCTTGGCTTTACTATTATTTAGGCCTCTGTTCACATATGAAATGGCCCCTAAAAGCAGGTCGCTTAATTGAAGAAGTTCTACCTCATGAGATTTAACTTGCTGTACTTTTTTGATAATTTCTTTTTCGTAATCATACTTATCTGTGCGCAAAACCTCTTCGAGTTTGTGGACTTTTTCACGGCTGCGGGTATCTTTGATGTCGATATATATGTGATGACTTTTTTCAGGGTTTAATATTACTTTCAACATACTGAAATACATTTTATAATAGAAGGTATCATGGGTATGATTGTATTTTTCATAATCTAAGTTGGATTTATCAGGCACAACCAAAACCCTGAAATTTAAATCGTCATCATCAAAAAAGTAATCAATTACATCCTTGAAATAATTGATTTTTGTTAATGAGACTTTGCTCCACTTTAGTTCGAAATAAGGCCTGTTTATTTTTGGATTATTATTGACTTTGGGTATAAGATTATGCTTTTTTTTGAGTTCAAACAACCTATCGAATATTTCTTTCTTTTTACTTTCGGGGCAATAAACCGCTCCCAAAGCCATCACCTTTTCCTTGTCATTTTCAAGATGACAACTCTCATCACAATAAATGTTTACTATTTCCCTCATATCTCAATCCCCACTTTTTTAAGGTTTTGTTTGATTCTCTCCTGTAGTTCAATAGATTGTTCAAAGTATAATTTGAGGTTTTCAGATATCACCGCAACCTTGTCCTCAAAGGAAACTCCATCGTCTTCAACATCCTCAGTACCGACATATCGACCCGGTGTAAGAACAAAATTATTGTCCTCAACCTCCTTTAATGTTGCAGACTTGCAGAACCCCTGAATATCCTCATAATCACCATCCTTACTTCTCCATTGGTGGTATACATCGGCAATCTTGGTGATATCCTCATCCGTAAATGCTTTGTTTTTACGGGTTACTAAAGCACCGGACTTACGAGCATCAATAAAAAGAATTTCACCCTTACGATTCCTGTATTTTCCATTGGTTCGGTTGCGGGCCAAAAACCACAAACATGCCGGTATTTGTGTATTGAAGAACAATTGGGTTGGCAAGGCTACCATACAATCCACCACTCCATCCATAATCATGTTCTTACGTATCTCATTCTCTCCTCCTGAGTTGGATGTCATAGAACCATTAGCCAAAACAATTCCAGCTACCCCACTCGGACTCAATTTATTCAACACCAATTGTAGCCAAGCATAATTGGCGTTACCGGATGGAGGTATTCCATATTTCCAAAGATGAGAATCCTGTAAAGACTCTGCTCCATAATCAGAGATGTTAAACGGAGGATTCATAATTGCATAATCCACCTGTAAGTCTTTGTGTCGGTCGCTATGAAAGGTGTCGCCCAATTCAATCTTAGCATCAATTCCCCTAATGGCAAGGTTCATCTTGGCAAGTTTATAGGTGGTAGGATTACTTTCCTGACCATAAACCGATATGTCATCCAATCTACCTCCGTGTGCACCAATAAACTTCTCACTTTGAACAAACATACCACCACTACCGCAGCAGCCGTCATAGATTCTTCCGTTGTAGGGTTCTAACATCTCTACCAAGAGCTTTACAATACTTTCGGGGGTATAGAATTGTCCACCACGTTTTCCTTCAGCATCAGCAAACATCCCCAAGAAGTATTCATAAACACGTCCTAATAGGTCTTTACTGTTCTGTCCAGGTTCATTGAACCCAATATTACCAATCAGGTCAATAAGTTCTCCCAGTCGTTTCTTATCCAATGCAGGACGTGCGTAATCCTTTGGGAGTACTCCTTTCAAGTTGGGATTATCTTTCTCGATGGCGTCCATCGCATCATCGATATCCTTTCCAATGGTGGGGAGTTTGGCTCTTTCGTATTGGAGATATTCCCAACGAGCAGTTGGAGGCACATAAAATACATTTTCAGCCAAATACTCATCTTTATCCTCTGCATCTGATAGTTTGTCATTGTTCAACTTCGTATGTAGTTCTTTAAAACTATCTGATATGTATTTCAAGAATATCAAACCCAAAACAATGTGTTTGTATTCCGCAGCATCCATGTTGTTGCGTAGTTTGTCGGCAGTAGCCCAAAGGGTCTTTTCTAAATCTTTAACCATGTAATTCTTTAATTTCTGTTATTAGTTCTTTGGGTTGAACATTCAATAATTGGGCAATTTGGAACAGCACCTCCAACCTTGGTTGGTTTCGGTTCTGCACATAACCATTGACTTGAGTGTAACTCTTACCCAGTTTTTCACATAGCCAAGTTTGCTTGATGCCCTTTTCTTCTAAAACTTCTTTTATCCGGTTCATACCTGAAACTTAATGGTCAAAAATAGCAATTGCGATTGAAAGAGTTACGAAAAATATACGGAAAAACTGAAGATGTCTCAATGCAAGCAATTTCAACCATTTGAGGGATAGTGAAGTAATTGAATTGGCGTTTCTCATTCCGGATTTTAAAAAATATGGC
>JACCDS010022663.1_pt1 | contig 14144 bp, 12 predicted proteins | sample 7446441 | NCBI WGS metagenome assembly JACCDS01 (sample SAMN15323445, study PRJNA562643) | freshwater metagenome | isolation source: river surface water | place: USA:Blue River Watershed | collected 2017-08-17 | reverse complement strand
TGGAAGCTCGCGCAGCTGCAGTTCGGCCTGTTCGAGGCGGCGGTCGAGGACAAGCTCTGGCAGCCGACCTTCATCATCGACTACCCCGTCGAGGTCTCGCCGCTGGCGCGCGCCAGCGACGCCAACCCGGCCATCACCGAACGCTTCGAGCTGTTCATCACCGGCCGCGAGTTCGGCAACGGCTTCTCCGAACTGAACGACGCCGAGGACCAGGCCGCGCGTTTCCACGCCCAGGTCGCCAACAAGGACGCCGGCGACGAGGAAGCGATGTTCTTCGACGCCGACTTCATCCGCGCGCTCGAATACGGCATGCCCCCGACGGGCGGCTGCGGCATCGGCATCGACCGCCTGATGATGCTGCTGACCGACTCGCCCAGCATCCGCGACGTGGTGCTGTTCCCGGCGCTGCGTCGCGAAGGCTGATCGACGGAGATGCCGATGGACACGCGCAAATCTTCACTTCCCCGCCGCCGCGACGTGCTCGCGCTGGCGGGCGCGACGCTGGCTGGCGCCGGCCTGCCGGGCGTTGTCCGGGCGCAGGACGGCAAGACCGTTCGCCTGCTGGTCGGCTTCCCGGCCGGCGGCGGCACCGATGCCATTGCGCGGCTGCTGGCCGAGCGGCTGAAGGACCAGCTCGGCGTGACCGTGATCGTCGAGAACAAGCCCGGTGCCGGCGGTCAGCTGGCCGCGCAGGCTCTGAAGGCGGCGCCGGCCGATGGCACGACGCTGTTCCTGAGCCACGACCACACCATCTCGATCCTGCCGCTGGTGGTGCGCAACCCGGGCTATGAGCCGGCGCGCGACTTCGTGCCGGTGGCCGGCTTCGCGACCTTCGTCAACGCGCTCGCGCTGTCGGGCGGCACGCCCGCGCGCAACCTGGCCGAGTACGTCGCCTGGGTGCGCACGCAGGGTCAGGGCAAGGGCGCCATCGGCGTGCCGGCGCCGGCATCGGTGCCGGAGTTCCTGGTTCAGGTGATCGGCCGCCAGAACGGGCTCGACCTCGTCGCCGCGCCCTACCGGGGCAGCGCGCCGATGATGACGGACATGCTGGGCAACCAGATCGCGGCCGGAGTCGGCTCCATCCCCGACTTCATCGAGAACCACAAGGCCGGCAAGATCCGCGTCGTGGCGGTGCTGGGCGGGGCCCGTCAGGCCGCGCTGCCGGACGTGCCGACCTTCGCCGAACTCGGTCTGAGCGGCTTCGAGGACGTGCCGTATTACGGCATCTTCGCGCCGGCCGGCACGCCGCGCGCCGCCATCGACGGCTTCTCGGCCGCCCTCGGCAAGGTGCTGGCCCAGCCGGACGTGCGCGAGCGCCTGACCGCGATGGGCCTGAGCGTCGGCCTGATGAGCGCCAGCCAGCTCGGCGAACGCGAGGCGGCCTACGCCAAGGTCTGGAGCCGCATCATCGCGGCCAGCGGCTTCAAGCCGCAGTGAGGCCGGCGCGCCTCAGCGCAGCTCGAACTGCACCCGCGAGGTCGCGACGCTGTCGCCGGACGCTCGCTCGGCGGTGAGCTGCGACCGGTTGAGCAGCACCCGCTCGGCCGGCAGCTTGGCGGCCAGGTAGGCGAGCACGCGGTCGCCACGGGCATCGGCCAGCGTGCGCAAGGCGCGCTCCAGCGCGGCGGGTTCGAGCGCGGGGATCGGGGCGGATGCGGCGGATGCGACCGATGCAGCGGATGCAGCCGATGCAGCTGGAGCAGGCGCCATCGCCTTCATGGCTTCCTTCTTCATGGCCTCGATATGCGCTGCCTGGATCGCCGCACCGTCGACCGCCGGATCGGCCCGACCGGTGGCTTCGAGCTTGAGGCCGGGCTTGTCGATCAGGCGCTGCGCCAGCGCGTCCAGCCGTTCGCGGGCGGCGTCGTCGAGTTCGGCCGAGCCGGGCGCGAAGGCCAGCGCGCTGGCCTCGTTGCTGTCGCCGCCGAACAGCATCGCGAAGGGCGCGGTGACGGCCTTCTCGATCAGGTTGACGACCACCTTCCAGATCACGCCGCCGACCGAGAACTGCGGGTCGTCGAGCGTGCCCGAGACCGGCATGCGGATGTCGATGACGCCGTTGCGGTCCTTGAGCAGCGCGACGGCCAGGCGCACAGGCAGCGAGGTCGCATCCGGGCTGTCGACCTTGTCACCGAAGGTCAGCTGGTCAAGGAAGAGCTGGTTCTCGGCCTGCAGCTTGCCCTGCTCGATCTGGTATCGCACGTTGACCGACATCGAGCCTTTCTCGATCGCGTAGCCGGCGTAGCGCTCGGCATAGGTGCTCATGCGGGTCAGCGCGATGCCGCGCGCCGAAGCCTCGATGTCGGTCGACAGCCGGGCACCCAGCGGATGCACGCGGCCGGCGATGCGCAGCGGCGCGCCGTCGTCGAGCGCGCCGGTCAGCGACAGCCGGGCCGGCTCGGGCGCGGCCGAGCTGAGGGCCGACAGCTCGCCCTTGAGCTGCGTCAGGCGGGCCGAGTAGTTGGGCTTGATGAAGTTGTCGGTGAAGAACACGCTGCCGTCGCGCAGCGCGACGCCCTGCCAGCGCAGGTTCAGCACCGGGGCGTTGGACGGACCGACCGGTGCGGGCTCGGGCTGCGCGGCCGAGGCCGCCGGCTGCGGCGTCGTGATCGACTGCGGGGCAGCACCCCGTTCGCGCTTGGCGATGTCGGCCAGGTTCAGGCGCGCATCGGGGTGCAGGATCACGCGGGCCTGCAGCCCATCGAGCGCGATGCGGCCGAAGTCGGCGTCGAGCTGGCCACGTCCGGCCGCCCCGGCGGCTTGCCAGCGCGCGTCCAGGCCGTCCAGCCCGAAGCGCCGCCAGCGCACGAAGTCGGCGCCGGTCACGCTGTCCTGGGTCTGCAGGCCGTCGACGCTGAAGCGGCCGGCGTAGCGCACGTCGAGCGCCTTCATCGCCGCCGCATCGACCAGCGGCGAGGCCGGCGCCAACAGCGTCAGCTCGCCCTGGGTCGACACCTGCGCGCCGACCAGCTTCAGGTTCACGACCGGGTCCAGCCAGGCTTGCAGCACCCGCAGGTCCAGCGCGTCGATGCCGATGGCGGCCTGCAGCTTCAGCGGCTGGGCCGGCGGCAACAGGCCGCTCAGCTCGCCCTTCAGGGTCAGGCGGCCGGCTTGCGGCGCGTCCTTGGCGCTCGCCACCTGGGCCGTGCCTGCCGCCTTGGCCGTGCTGGCCAGCACGCGGGTCGCGAGATCGAACACCCACGGCGCCTGGGCCGGCTGGGCCAGCTGTTTCAGCGTCAGGCCAAGATCGTCCAGCGCCAGCGACACGGGCGGCTGCTGGGTCTCGTCGCGCAGGTGGACGGCGCAGCCGCGACAGGCGAATTCGTCGAGCTTCCAGGCCAGCGCGGGGGCGGGCAGATTGCCCTCGGGCGAAGAAGCGGCGGCCGATGCAGCCGCAGCGGCGGAAGCAGCGGGAGCAGGAGCAGGTGTCGCCACGGCCTTGACCTCGGCCGGCCGGCGCACCAGGTCGAGCTTCAGGCCGTCGAAGGCGATGCGGCCGATCGTGTGCTGCGCGGCCAGCGGCTGGGTGTCGATGGCCTCGATGCGCAGCTGCTGCCAGGCGGCATCCACGCCCAGACCGGGCACGGCCAGCGAGAACCCGTCGATCGCCAGCTGACCGCGCACGCGCAGCTCGGGCGGCTGCGGCGCGGGGCGGGTCTCGAAGGCGAGGTCCAGGTCGGTCGAGACCGAACCTTCCAGCGATGTCGGCACCAGCGACGGCGGCAGCACCGCCTGCAGCAGGCTCAGCCAGTCGGCCAGCTTGACGTCGCGCCAGGCCAGCTTCAGGTCGGCGGGGCGTTCGGCCGCGAACGGGCGGGCATGGCCGCCGAGCTTGAAGTCGCTGCCGTCGATGCGGGCCTCGATCAGCGGCTGCACCTCGGTGGCCACATCGGCCGGCAGGTTGGACAGCATCGGCAGCGCCAGCCGCAGGGACTCGATGCGGTGCTCGATGACGCGGGCCGCGTCGCGGCCATCGCGCGCATCCCGGGCATCCCGGTAATGCAGCGCGCCATCGCTCAGCTGCAGGTTGTACAGGGCGAAGCGGGCCGGCTCGCTGGCCGGCTTGGGCGGCTCGGCGGCGGCGCGTTCGCGCAGGCGGTCGACGATGGGGCTGAAGTTGAAGCGCTGCGCGTCCAGCCGCTCGACGTTCAGGGCCGGCGCCTCGATCAACAGTCGCTCGATCACCGGCGCGCGCAGCCACAGGCTCTGGCGCAGCGCGACGTCGGCATGCAGCCGGCCCAGCGTCGCGACCGGCGCGTCGGCCGCGCCGATGCGCAGGCCCTGCACCGTCAACGCGACCCGCCACGGCGCGATCTCGATGCGCTCGATCGTCACCGGCACGCCCAGCGCGTCGCTGGCAGCAGCCTCGGCACGGGTCTTCACGAAGCCCGGCAGCCACAACCCGATCAGCAGCGTCCACAGCAGCGCCAGGCCGGCCAGGCTGGCAAGGCCGATCAGCAAGATACGGGCGTTGCGGCCGTTGCGGCCAAGGCGGAAGAAAGGCGTGGCGGCGGTCGGGTCAGGCGTGGGCGCGGGTGTGGGCATCGGTGAACGACAGGCGGGACGTGGCCCGACAGCGTAACGGCTATCCCAAGCACCCGTCGGAACGAACCGTGAGCGCCAGTGTCAAGCCGCGCGGTTCGCCGCAGCGCCGAGGTCCAGCCCCAGCACGCCGAACAGGTCCTTGGGGTCCTGCTGCTCGGGCACCAGCGCCAGCGGCTCGCCCAGACCCAGCTCGCGGGCGCTGTCGCGCAGCCAGCGCAGGGCCGAGAAGTCTTCCAGCGCGAAACCGACCGAGTCGAACACCGTCACCTCGTCGTCGCGCCGCCGGCCCGGCGCCTGGCGGGTCAGCACGCGCCAGAACTCGGTCACCGCGAAGTCGGCCGGCATCTGCTGGATCTCGCCCTCGATGCGGCTCTGCGGCTCGTATTCGACGAACACGCTGGCGTGCTCGAGGATCGCCGCGTCCAGCTCGGTCTTGCCGGGGCAGTCGCCGCCGACCGCGTTCAGGTGCATGCCCGGCGCGATGTGCCCCGGGCGCAGGATGGTCGCGCGGGTCTTGTCGGCCGTGACGGTGGTGACGATGTCGGCGCCCTGCACCGCCCGCTCGACGCTGTCGCAGGCGATCAGCCGCAGGCCCGGCACGCCGGCCAGCGCGCGCTGCAGCCGCGCGGTCGCGGCGCGGTCGACGTCGAACAGCGCGATCTCGTCGATGCCCACGAGGTGGTGGAAGGCCAGCGCCTGGAACTCGCTTTGCGCGCCGTTGCCGATCAGCGCCATGCGCCGGCTGCCGGGCCGCGCCAGCGTGCGGGCGGCCAGCGCCGACATCGCGGCGGTGCGCAGCGCCGTCGTCAGGGTCAGCTCCGACAGCAGCAGCGGCAGGCCGGTGGCGACCTCGGCCAGCACACCGAAGGCCATCACGGTGGGCAGGCCGGCGCGGGTGTTGGCCGGGTGGCCGTTGACGTACTTGAAGCTGTAGAGCGTGGCGTCGGCGATCGGCATCAGCTCGATCACGCCGTCGCGCGAATGGGCCGCCACGCGCGGCGTCTTGTCGAAGTCGGCCCAGCGGCGGTAGTCGGCCTCCAGGTAGCCGGCCAGCCGCTCGAAGGTGCCGGCGATGCCTTGGGCGGCGACGATGCGGGCGACGTCCCGGGGCTTGAGGAAGGCGGTCATGGCGGTCTCCTGAATCTTGATCCAACGAATGGTGTTGATTCTTCGAGCCCCGCGCGCCAGCCGCCAGACGACAGAACGCTGCGTTTTCGACAGGGATTTGGCAGAACGCCAGGGTCTGCTGACAATTCGCTCAAAGGAGGTGCCGCATGGACACCGTCGACCTGCAGCTGATCGGCCTGTTGCGCGCCAACGCCCGCGAGAGCATCGCGAACCTCGCGCACCGGCTGGGCGTCTCGCGCGGCACAGTCAGCAACCGGCTGGCCCGACTGGAGGACGCCGGCGTGATCGTCGGCTACACGGTGCGGCTCAAGCCCGATGTCGAGACCACCCAGATCAGCGCCTGGACCAGCATCGCCGTCGAGGGCAACCAGACCCGCGCGGTGATCGCCACGCTGCTGGGCGAGCCCGGCGTGGCGGCGCTGCACGACACCAACGGCCGCTGGGACCTGCTGGCCGAGCTGCGCGCGGCCAACCTGCAGGAACTCGCCGCCGTGCTGGAGCGGGTCCGGCTGATCAAGGGCATCGGCGCGACCGAGACCAGCATCCACCTGCAGACGTACCGGGTCGGCTGAGGCCCAAAGCCCCGCCGTCCCCGCAGCCTGCCCTGGTCAGCGCTGGCTGCGCGCCTTGCGGCCGTCGAACTCGGCCAGCTGCGACTTGAGCAGCACGAACAGCAGGCGGGCATCGGCCTCGCTCATGCTCAGCACGTGCATGGGCTCGCGGTCATCGGGCGGGAATTGCTGGATGAACAGGCCGTCGAAGCCGATGTCGACGAGACCGTGCGAGTTGCTGGCGGACTTCCAGCGCTGGACCTCGATGCGGGTGATCTTCTTGGTGGCCATGGGTGATGCGTGGGTGCAAGATTCAAGGGTCGTTCGGCGGCTCGTCATCCGAGCCGCGACATGTGCGGCGCATGATGCCAGCAGCCTCCCGACCCACGACCCGGAGCCCACCATGAGCAACCCCCACGGCACCCCCATCTGGTACGAGCTGATGACCCGCGACCCGGCGGCGGCGCAGCGCTTCTACGAGGCCGTCGTCGGCTGGACCTTCGGCGAGCCGCCACCGCCCGGATCGGCGATGGACTACCGGATGATCGCGGCCGCCGACGGCCAGATCGGCGGCGTCTTCACGCTCACGGCCGAGATGTGCGAGCAGGGTGCGCGGCCGACCTGGCTGATGTACGCGGGCGTCCGAGACGTGGACGCGAGCGTGGCGGCCATCACGGCGGCGGGCGGCCAGTTGCACGTGCCGGCCTTCGACATCCCCGGCGTCGGCCGCATCGCGATGGTGGCCGATCCGCAGGGGGCGCCGTTCTACGTGATGCGCGGTGCCAGTGACGGCGCCAGCACCGCCTACGCGCCCGACAAGGTCGGCCACGGCGCCTGGCACGAGATGCACGCCGCCGACGGACCGGCGGCAACGGCCTTCTACGCCGACCTGTTCGGCTGGTCGCGCGGCCATGCGATCGACCTGGGCGCCAACGGCGTCTACCAGCTGATGACCCATGACGGACGGGATATCGGCGGCATCCTGACCGACCGCGAGATGCCTCGGCCGGTCTGGCTGATCTACTTCCGCGTCGATGGCATCGAGCGCGCCGCCCGGCGCATCACCGAGGCCGGCGGTCAGGTGGTGTACGGCCCGATGGAAGTACCCGGCGGCAGCTGGATCGTCAACGGCATCGATCCGGAAGGGGCGATGTTCGCGTTGACGGGGACCCGCTGAGAGGCGGGCCCGGCGGCCTCAGGAGACCTTGCTCAGACGTTGAACAGGAAGTTCATGACATCGCCGTCCTTGACGATGTATTCCTTGCCTTCGGCGCGCATCTTGCCGGCGTCCTTGGCGCCCTGTTCGCCCTTGTAGGCGATGAAGTCGTCGTAGGCGATGGTCTGGGCGCGGATGAAGCCGCGCTCGAAGTCGGTGTGGATCACGCCGGCCGCGTTGGGGGCCGTGTCGCCGATGTGGATGGTCCAGGCGCGCACTTCCTTCACGCCGGCGGTGAAGTAGGTCTGCAGGCCCAGCAGCTTGAAGGCCGCGCGGATCAGGCGGTTCAGGCCGGGCTCGTCCTGGCCCATCTCGGCGAGGAACATGGCGCGGTCGTCGTCGTCCATCTCCGACAGCTCGGACTCGGTCTTGGCGCAGATCGCCACCACCGGCGCGTTCTGGGCCGCCGCGTAGGCCTTCAGGCGGTCGAGCAGCGGGTTGTTCTCGAAGCCGGTCTCGGAGACGTTGCCGACGAACATGGCCGGCTTGGCGGTGATCAGGCACAGCGGCTTGACGATCGCCTGCTCTTCCTTGCTGAACTCGATCGAGCGCACCGGGCGGGCCTCGTCCAGCGCGGCCTGGCACTTTTCCAGCACCTTCACCAGCGCGGCGGCTTCCTTGTCGTTGCCGGAGCGGGCGGCCTTGTTGTAGCGGTGCAGGCTCTTCTCGACCGTGCCGAGGTCGGCCAGGCAGAGTTCGGTCTGGATGACCTCGATGTCGGCGATCGGGTCGACCTTGCCGGCAACGTGGATGACGTTGTCGTCCTCGAAGCAGCGCACGACATTGACGATCGCGTCGGTCTCGCGGATGTGGCTCAGGAACTGGTTGCCCAGGCCTTCACCCTTGCTGGCACCGGCGACCAGACCGGCGATGTCGACGAACTCGACGATGGCCGGGACGATGCGCTCGGGCGAGATGATCTCGGCCAGCTTGCCCAGCCGCGGATCGGGCACCTCGACCACGCCGACGTTGGGCTCGATGGTGCAGAACGGGTAGTTCTCGGCGGCGATGCCGGCCTTGGTCAGCGCATTGAAGAGGGTGGACTTGCCCACGTTGGGCAGGCCCACGATGCCGCACTTGAGGCTCATGTCGGGATCTCGGGGATGTTCGGGTCGGCATCGCCCGGGCGGGCGACGGCAAAGACGCGGATTGTAGGTTTGTGCCCCTGCGACCGAGCGACCGGACCGACACTGGCGGGCATGAAGTCCCTTGCCTTGACCTTGCCCTTGACCCTGACCCTGGCCGCGCTCCTGCACGCGCCGGCCGCACACGCCTGGGGCCACGCCGGCCATGAACTGATCGCCGAGCTGGCCCAGTCGCGCCTGAGCCCGGCGGCCGATGCCGAGGCGCGCCGGCTGCTCGCGCGGGTCGATGCCACCCGGCTGGCGGAGGTCGCGAACTGGGCCGACGAGCACCGCACCGCCGCGACGTCACCCTGGCACTACGTCAACCTGCCGGCCGAGACCTGCGAGTACAAGCCGGCCGAGCACTGCCTGCACGGCCGCTGCGCGGTCGAGGCGAGCATCCGGCAGCTGTCGGTGCTGGCGCTCGATCCGGACGATGACGAACGCCTGCAGGCGCTGCGCTACGTGGTCCATCTGGTGGCCGACCTGCACCAGCCGCTGCACGCCGGGCGGGCCGATGACCGCGGCGGCAACGGCTTCCAGATCAGCTGGAAGGCCCTGGAGCGCGGCAGCAACCTGCATGCGCTGTGGGATTCCGGCCTGATCGAGTCGCGCCCCGGTGGCGCAGCCGCCCTGCGCCGCGACGTGTCGGCGCCGCGCGAGCGGCCGGCGGCTGGCGCCTCACCGGTCGACTGGGCCGAGGAGTCCTGCCGCATCACGCGATCGGACGGCTTCTACCCGGCCACGCACAAGATCGACGACCGCTACGCGCAGCGCTGGGATGCCGTGCTGGTCCGCCAGCTCGATGCCGCCGCCTGGCGTCTGGCGGAGGTGCTCAACGACGTGCTGACCGACCCGCAGCGGCGCCTGCCCAAGGACCGCAAGCCGCGTCAGCGCTCACAGTAGGTCGACGAGAAGGTCGACGAGAAGGTCGACTGACCCGGCCTCAGGCAACGGCGATCAGAACTGCACCGTCCCGCGCACCGCCTGGCCCACGCGCAGCGTGCGGCCGATGCCGTCGACGAGACCCTGCACGATCACCGCGTTCATGCCGAAGGTGATGGCGCCGTCCAGGCGCGGATCGGCGCGGTAGCCCGCCAGCGTCAGGCCGGGTTCGTCGCCGCGCACGCCGGTGGCGGGGTCGACGTCGGGCATGGGGCAACGCGGGCAGGGCTTGACCAGCCGCAGCACGACCGGGCCGTCATCGGTGGTGATGTGCAGCTCGTGCAGGTGGTCCTCGGCATGGGCGTCGAGCCCGTCGAGCACGAGGTTCGGACGGAAGCGCGCCATCTCGACGGCCGGCTTGCCCTGGTCGGCCAGCCGGCGGTTCAGCTCGGCCAGCGACGCCGTGGAGATCACGAGGATCGGGTAGCCGTCCGAAAAGCCGTTGAGCGCCACGATCTCGCCGGTGCGCGCGCGGCTGGACGGCCGGTGCATGTCGGGGTGGGTGACGACCAGCCGGGCCGGTTCGCCCAGGAAGTCGCTGAACCAGCGATCGGCCGCCGGATCGACCGTCCGGGCGTCGAAGCGGTCGTCCCAGACCTGCACCGGCACGACCGTGCCGCTGGCGGGTTCGACCGGCACCGACAGCGTCGGCCGGCCCGGCGCGCTGACCTGCAGCCGGCCGTCGGCCACGACCGCGCGCAGCAGCGCCATCTGCGGGTGGGCGCGCTGGCTGTAGAAGTCGCCGGACGGGTCGACCAGCATCCAGCGCCGGTCGCACGCGAAACCGGTGGTCGACAGCTGCACGGACGACACGTCGAGCGCCGCACCGGACTTCAGCGGGTGGACGTGCAGGCTGGCGATGCGCGCGGCGCTGCTGCCGTCGTCGCCGTGGTCATCCTGAAGGGGGTCGGTCATGGTCGGTTCTCGTGTGGACGGGTCGCTCGGGTGGGCCTGATCCACCGCAAGGACGGACCGGATCGCCATTGTGGCCAGCCGGCGCCGGAGCCGGTCGCGCGGGGGGGGCTCCCTACAATCGCGCGCCATGAACAGCGCTGCCTCCCGCCCCCTCGACGTGTGCATCCGCGGCCAGGGCGCGGTTGGCTCCTGCCTGGCGCTGGCGCTCAGCCGGCAGGGCTGGCAGGTCGGTCTGGCGGGGCTCGACGCGGGCGCTCCGGCCGCCCGTCGCGGACCGGACGTGCGCGCCTATGCGCTGAACGCCGCGTCGGCCGCGCTGCTGCGCGAGCTGCGGGTCTGGGACGCGCTGCCCGCCGATGCTGTCACCCCCGTGGCGGCGATGGACGTGCGCGGCGACGACGGCGGCCAGCTCGGCTTCGACGCCTGGACCCAGGCGGTCGACGCGCTGGCCTGGATCGTCGACGCCGCCGCGCTGGACGATGCGCTGGCTCAGGCGCTGCACTTCGCGCCGCATGTCCAGCGCCTGAAGGCCGACGACGCCCGCGTGCAGCCGGCGGCGGCCGGCGCAGCGCCCGATCCGGCGCGTCCGCTGCTGGCCGTCTGCGAGGGCCGCGACTCGGCCACCCGCGACGCACTGGGCGCGCACTGGCACAAGCACGGCTACGGCCACCAGGCGATCGCCGCCCGGCTGGTCGCCGATGCGCCGCACCAGGGCGTGGCGCGGCAGTGGTTCCGCAGCCCGGACATCCTCGCGCTGCTGCCCTTCGACCGGCCCGAGCCGACCCGTTCCTGCGCGCTGGTCTGGTCGCTGCCCGATGCGATGGTGGCCGAGCGCATGGCGCTGGACGACGCCGCCTTCGAGGCCGCGTTGAACGAGGCCTGCGGAGGTACGGCCGGCACGCTGCGGCTGGCCGGCCCGCGCGTGGCCTGGCCGCTGATGCTGGCGCAGGCGCAGCGCTGGTGCGGTCCCGGCTGGGTGCTGCTGGGCGATGCCGCCCATGCCGTGCACCCGCTGGCCGGACAGGGCCTGAACCTGGGCCTGGGCGACGTGCGCGCGCTGGTCGACGTGCTGGTCGCCGCCCGCGCCGACACGCCCTGGCGCGGCCCCGGCGACGAGCGCACGCTGCGCCGCTACGTGCGCCGCCGCCAGATGCCGACCCGCGCGATGGGCACGCTGACCGATGGCCTGCTGCACCTGTTCGCCGCCCACGACGCGCCGTGGCGCAACCTGCGCAACATCGGCATGTCGGCGGTCGACCGGCTGGGGCCCGTCAAGCGCTGGCTGACCGCACGGGCGCTGGACGCCTGAAGCGCGGCACCCATCACACCCTGGCGACGACGCGGGCGCGGGCCCGCCACTACCATCTTCGTCTTTCTCGATCTGACCGGAACACGCCCATGAAGCTGCGCGCCCTTGCCGCCCTCGCCCTGTCGCTCTGCGCGACGCTGTCGGGTGTCGCCCGCGCCGACGAGGCGGTCATCCGCAAGAACCTCGCCGAACGCTACCCGACGCTGCCGGCCATCGACGAGGTCCGTCCCGCGCCGATGCCCGGCCTGTTCGAGGTCCGCCTGGGCACCGACGTGGTCTACACCGACGCCAAGGGCGCCTACCTGATCCAGGGCGAGATCATCGAGACGGCGACGCGCCGCAACCTCACCGAGGAGCGCATCGCCAAGCTCACCGCGATCGACTTCGCCAGCCTGCCGCTGAAGGACGCGATCGTCTGGAAGAACGGCAAGGGCACGCGCAAGATCGTCGTGTTCGCCGACCCGAACTGCGGCTACTGCAAGAAGCTGGAGAAGGACCTTCTCAACGTCAAGGACGTGACGGTCTACACCTTCGTGATCCCCATCCTGGGCGGCGACTCGCCCGACAAGTCGCGCGACCTCTGGTGCGCCAAGGACAACACCGCCGCCTGGCGCGCCTGGATGGTCGACGGCGTGCGCGCACCGCGCTTCACCGGCACGGGCTGCGATGTCGCGGCGATCGAGCGCAACAGCAACATGGCGCGCAAGTTCAAGGTCAACGGCACGCCGGCCATCGTGTTCGAGGACGGCACCCGCGCACCGGGCGCGATCCCGGCGGCCGAGGTCGAGCGCCGGATCCTGGCGGCCGCGAAGTCCTGAGCGCCTGAGCGGGCCTGCGCCCCGCCGCAACAAGAACGCCCCGCACAGCGGGGCGTTCTTCATGGCGCAATCGATGTTCAGCGGTGCGTGAACGTCGGCGGGCGCTTCTCCAGGAAGGCGCCCATGCCTTCCTTCTGGTCGGCGCTGGAGAACAGCGCGTGGAACAGCCGGCGCTCGAACAGCAGGCCCTCGGACAGCGGTGATTCGTAGGCGCGGTTGACGCTTTCCTTGACCGCCATCAGCGCCAGCGTCGAGTAGCCCGACAGGGTCTGGCCGATCTTGTCGGCCTCGGCATGCAGCTCGGCGGCGGGCACCACGCGCGAGACCAGGCCGGCGCGCTCGGCTTCGGTGGCGTCCATCATGCGGCCGGTCAGGGCGAGGTCCATCGCCTTGCTCTTGCCCACCGCACGCGGCAGGCGCTGCGTGCCGCCGGCGCCGGGGATGATGCCCAGCTTGATCTCGGGCTGACCGAACTTGGCGGTGTCCGCCGCGATGATCAGGTCACAGGCCATGGCCACCTCGCAGCCGCCGCCCAAGGCGAAGCCGGCCACCGCCGCGATGACCGGCTTGCGGACCTGGCGCAGGGTGTCCCAGTTGCGCGAGATCAGGCCCTTGCGGTAGGCGTTGGGGAAGTCGAACGGGTGCATCAGCGCGATGTCGGCACCGGCCGCGAAGGCCTTCTCGCTGCCGGTCAGCACGATGCAGGCGACGCTGTCGTCGGCGTCCAGCGCCAGCAGCGCGGTGCCGAGTTCGTCCATCAGCGGATCGTTCAGCGCATTCAGCGCCTTGGGCCGGTTCAGCGTGATCCAGCCGTAGCGCATCTCGCCCGCGCCGGGACGGGTCTCGACGAGGATGTTCTCGTAGGTCGGGGTGCTCATGGGGGACAGGTCTCCTGGGGGTGCAGCTTGAAGCGGATGACTATAGCCAGCCCAAGGCCAGCACCCCGCAGGCCAGCGCCGGGCCGCCCCAAGCGGCCTGCGCATCCCCACGGGGGATCGGTCGGCGTATCCGCCGGCCGAGGGGCACCATCAGCTTCCTTGCTCGGGCGCGCGCTCCAACCTCAGGTCGACCCAGGTTTCCGCATCCTGCTCGATGCGGATGCGCACCGGCAGCATCTGCAGCGCCGGGGCGTACCACATCTGCGCGGTCAGGTTGCCGCCCTCGGCGCGGCGGCGCGGCTTGACGTGCAGGGTCTCCAGCGGGCCGATCGGGGTGGGCTCGGTGACCGTCTCGGCCACCTCGTAGACCCAGTCGTCGACCCGGTTGGGCAGGGCCAGCGCGAAGGCCATCGCCTGGCCCTTGCGCGCCAGATCGGGCTGGGTGCGCAGCAGCCAGATGAGCTGGATGAACTGGCTGGCGGTGTCCTGCACGTCGGCCCGGTAGGGCACCCGGTCGCCGCGTGCCAGCCGGATGCCGGCGGGCTCGAAGGCCATCGACGCCTGGCGGTCGCGGCCGATGATCTGGGTGGTCAGCTGCTCGTAGCGCTGCGGCGCCAGCCCGTCGGGCGTGATGCGGCCCTCGCTGCTCATGCGCCGGGTCATCAGCGGCGCGAAGGCCGGCCCGATCGACACCGTCAGGTGGACCTGGTAGCGC
>JACCDS011051282.1_pt1 | contig 14147 bp, 8 predicted proteins | sample 7446441 | NCBI WGS metagenome assembly JACCDS01 (sample SAMN15323445, study PRJNA562643) | freshwater metagenome | isolation source: river surface water | place: USA:Blue River Watershed | collected 2017-08-17 | reverse complement strand
CGAGCATGAAGATCCGCGCGGGATACGGTATGAGCGGAAACGACGCCGCCGGTTCGCTCGAGTACGCCGCCACGATTTCAGGCGGACGCAACTACAGCTTTGGGTACAACGAATTCATGCAAAACGGTACCTCTCCGAGCCAAATCGCCAACCCCGACCTGCGTTGGGAGCGCGTGGGCCAAGCCAACCTCGGAGCCGACCTGCGCTGGGGTAAGTACCTGTACACCAACCTCGACCTCTACCACCGCGCGACCTACGACATGAAGACGCGTCCGGTGCTTCCCGACTACGTCGGCAACGACGCACCTACTGCCAACGTGGGCAAGATGCGCAACATGGGTGTGGATTTTGAGGCCGGCTACGAGCGCAACTTCAGCCCCACCAAGAGCATTCGCCTGGGAGGTAACGTGAGCTACGTCCAGAACGAAGTTGTCTTTTTGGGCAACGAAGAGGGCTACCTCCCTGGCCAGCGCTGGGGTCCGCAAGGCCTTGAAATCACGCGCATCCAAGAAGGTCTGCCCATTGGCTACTTCTTCGGGTTCATGACCGATGGAGTGTTCCAAAATTCCGCAGACGTTGCCGGGTACGTCAACACCGAAGGTGGCATGCTTCAGCCTGACGCTGTCGCCGGTGACTTCAGATTTGTGGACGTCAATGGCGACGGAGCCATCGACGCAGACGACCGCACCTTCATCGGAAACCCAACTCCAGATTGGACGTTTGGCGCTAGCCTGAACGCGCGCTGGGGCGGATTTGACGCCGTCGTGTTCCTGCAGGGTGTCGTGGGCAACCAAATCTTCAACGCCACGCGCCGCTACGACCTTCCTACCGCCAACCTCAACGGATCTGCGTTGGACCGCTGGACCGGCGAAGGCAGTAGCGACCTCTACCCGCGCCTGACCGCGTTGGACAAGAACTTCAACTTTGCACGGAGCTCGAACTTCTATGTCGAAGACGGAAGCTTTGCCCGCATCAAGACCGCCCAGCTGGGCTACACCCTGCCTGAGGCGTTGGCCGCCAAGGTGGGCTTGAAGCGCACCCGCATCTACTACTCTGGCACCAACTTGCTGACCCTGACCAACTACCAGGGCTTTGATCCCGAAATCGGAAACGGTTTTGGCGTCGACCGCGGAATCTACCCGCAGGCCCGCATGCACTCAATTGGATTCTCAACTTCACTGAACTAATGAAGACGATTCACCTCTCCCTCCTCGCGGCAGGCGCCCTCACGGTGGCCAGCTGCGGCAAAGACTTCTTGAACGTCGACCCCATTGGCCGCGAACTCGAACTCAACTACTACCAAAATCCCGGTCAAGCCTATGAGGCGCTCGTGAGCGTGTACGACGTGCTGCAGTGGAACGACCAAAACGGGTTCTCAATCATGTACCTTCTGCAGACCGTGGCGTCCGACGACGCACATGCCGGCGGAAGCGACGCGAGCGACCAGCCCTCATTTGTGGCGTACGACAACTTTTCGCTGACGCCCAACTTGGGTCCGCAGGCGGGATTTTGGCGCAAAAACTACCGCGGAATTTACCGCGCCAACCTGTTTTTAGAAAAGATTGACGGGGTTCCGGGTACCACAAATGAGTTTGTGCAGCGCACGACTGCCGAGGCCAAGTTCCTTCGCGCCTACTACTACTTGGACCTGCTGCGCTTGTTTGGTTCGGTTCCGCTGATTACCAAAACACTGAGCCCACAGGAGTACTACGAGATCACGATGGCGACGCCTGAGCAGATTTTTGCGCAGGTAGAAGCTGACCTGCTCGCCGCGATCCCCAACCTGCCCCTTGAGGTGGGTGCCTCTGAAAAAGGCCGCGCTACCCAAGGCGCCGCAAAAGCGCTTTTGGCCCGCGGATACCTCTATATGAACACCAACATGGCCGATGCAGCGCAGCTCTGTGAAGAGGTCATTCAGTCGGGAGTCTACACCCTGACGCCCAACTTCGCCGACATCTTTACCCGCGCCAACGAGCACGGTCCCGAGAGCGTGTTTGAAATCGCCTACTCTGAGAACTCAACGGTGGGCTGGGAAGTCTTCGGTTCAGGCTACGGAGAAGGCAACGTGGGCGTGCAGATGTGCGGCATGCGCGACTACAGCGGCCCTGAGTACTCAACCGGATGGGGATTTGCCCCCATTAGCCAGGAGCTCTACGACGCGATGGCCGGAGACACTCGCCGTGCGCACACCATCATTGTGGCCGACTCGATCGCGGGCGGAACCTATACCCCCGGCTACCAGAACACGGGGTACTTTGTGAAAAAGTATGCTCCGCGCCAGTCTGGCCTCTCTGCAGATGGAGAGCCTGCACTCAACTGGGGAAACAACGTACGCGTCATTCGCTATTCTGATGTGCTGCTCATGGCTGCTGAAGCCCTGGCGCGAAGCGGCGGAAGCGAATCCACAGCCCGCGGCTACCTCAACCAAGTGCGCCAGCGCGTGAGCATGCAGCCTGTGCAGGCAAGCGGTTCCGCACTCTTGGATGCCATCGCCCACGAGCGCCGTATGGAGCTCGCGACCGAAGGACACCGATTCTTTGACCTCGTGCGCACCAACAAGGCAGCTGAAGTCCTTGGCGCCAAAGGTTTTGTGGCCAACAAGCACGAATGGCTGCCCGTCCCCCAAACTGAACTCGACGCCGCCCAAGGCGCCCTTACTCAAAATCCGAACTACTAATGAAGTTTTTTGCACCGTTAATTGCCGCAGCGAGCTTGCTGGCTGCCGTGGCCTGCGAACCCTACGAGGCCAAAAAATCTGAGTTGGGCGACCTCCCTACCGCGTCGTTCACTGTGACCATGGTGGATTCCAACACCGTACAGCTCACGAGTACGGCCACTGGAGATCCCTTCATGTACAACTGGGAAGTGTCCAACGGAACTGTCGCCGAGGGCGCTGAAGCTACGATTACGATTTCGCGCGCCGGAACCTACACAGTGAAGCACTACGTCTTTAACCAAGGCGGAATGGCCGTGGATTCCGCAGAGGTGGTGATTACCCGCGACGCGGCACCCCCCTGCACGGGCCTGATGGAATTCATGAGCGGCTGTACGCAACGCACATGGAAACTTGCTCCCATTGCGGGATCCCTGTGGGTAGGTCCGGTAGGCGGAGCACAGACTTGGTGGGCTATTGGTGCCAGCGCAGCAAGCGACCGTCCCTGCGCCTACAACGACGAGTGGATTTTCAAGGCAGACGGAAGCGTAGTGTACGACACCAAAGGCGATATTTGGGCCGAGACCTACATGGGCGTGACGGCCGACGGATGCCACCCCGAAAGCGTACTCCAAGGCGCCCAAACTGCCTGGGGCAGCGGCACGCATGCCTTTAGCTTGATTCCGGCTTCGGCAACCGCTCCCGACCAGCTGAAGATGGAGGGCCTCGGCGCCTTCATCGGACTGCCCAAGGCGGCCAATGGCGGCGAAGTGTTTGCCCCAATCAACTCGATTACCTACGACATTCTGTCGACCAACGAGGACGCCAACGGCGTCCGCACCATGGAAATTGAAGTCAACTGGGGCGGCGGCCTCTGGCGCTTCACCTTACAGTCGGTGAACTGATGCGGAACCTTCTGCTTTGGGGCACTGCGCTGACGCTGATGTCGTGCCGAACCGCTGAGGTTCCGGTGCTCGTTGGTGAAGACGTTCGCATCACCGAAGGCGATGCCGACCGCGAAGTCGTGTTCCCGGTGCACTTGGATGCGCCCGCTCCGCGGGCCGCATCAGTCAAAGTAGAACTCGTCGGCCAAACCGCGACATCGGGCTCAGACTTTATCCCAATGTCGAGCACGCTGAATTGGTCCAAAGGTGAACAAGACGCTGAGGTACGCTTCACCGTCAAAGGAGACACCAACTACGAAGACGACGAGACCCTTTGGGTCGCTTTTTCGCAGCCTTCTGAGGTACTGATTCCGAATCCATTTTACACGGTTACGCTCGAAAACGACGATCCCTACAGCGGAAGCGACAGCGGATACGTCACCCCAACCAGCTACCCCGGCTACGCCTTGGTGTGGAACGAGGAATTTGACGGTTCCGCACTGGATCCGGCGAACTGGAACTTCGAAACCGGCGGCCACGGCTGGGGCAACAACGAGCTCCAGCACTACCGCAACGACCCGGGCAACGTCCGCCTCGAGAACGGTCGACTCATCATTACCGCACGCAACGAACCCTTCGGCGGCAACGGTTATACTTCAGCCCGTGTCACGACGAAGGGCAAGAAGGAATTCCAGTACGGTCGCATCGACATCCGCGCCAAGCTGCCCAAAGGGCAGGGTATTTGGCCAGCCCTGTGGATGCTCGGATCCAACATCAGCACGGTGGGCTGGCCCGCGTGCGGAGAGACCGACATCATGGAACTCATTGGACACGAACCGCACAAGGTACACGGCACCACACACTGGGGCGTTCAGGGCAGCGGGGTAAGTACCTACCGCACCGGAACCTACACCCTGCAGCAGGGTGATTTCTCGGACCAGTACCACGTGTTCAGCATTCTTTGGGTCGAGAACAACATCCGCTTTTACGTCGACGACCAGCTCTACCATACCGTGAGTATTAGCCATGTAAGCCCATCTGAATACCGCCACAATGCGCCCTTCTTCTTTATCGCCAATGTGGCCGTGGGCGGAAACTGGCCCGGCTCGCCAGACGCAACCACGGTCTTCCCGCAATCCATGTACGTGGACTACATCCGCGTGTTTCAGTAATTGTTAATCGCTTTGGTACGTTCCGTTTAAATTAAATTGGTGTTGATGTACCCCTAGGGGGAGGGGTCTTGGCCTTTCCCCCTTTTTTCTTATCCTTCATTTTATGCGCTTCGGAACTTTTCTTTTACTCGCCCTTCCCCTCGCCGCAGGGGCCCAGCGCCAACCGGTTGCCGCGCGCGTGGACAGCGTCCTTTCGCTGATGACCCTCGAAGAGCTGGTCGGCCAAACCAACCAGTACAACGGGTTTTGGAACGCCACCGGCCCCATGCCGGCGGGCAACGACTGGGTGGAGCAGCGCGTGAAGGCCCTCAAGAAGGGCGGAGTAGGTTCCGTACTGAATGTCGCCGGGGTGGACCAAGTCCGCGCCCTGCAAAAAGTGGCGGTCGAAGAGACCCGCTTGGGGATTCCCCTGATTTTTGGCCTGGACGTCATCCACGGATACCAAACACTGAGCCCAATTCCGCTGGCCGAAGCCGCGAGCTGGGACCTTGCTGCCATTCAAAATTCCGCCCGCGCAGCAGCCCTTGAGGCCACCGCCGACGGCATCAACTGGACCTTTGCGCCCATGGTCGACATCAGCCGCGATCCACGCTGGGGCCGCGTGATGGAAGGCGCCGGCGAAGATCCCTACCTCGGCGCCCGGATCGCCGAAGCCCGCGTGCGCGGATTTCAGGGCGACCACCTGAACGACCCCACGACCTTGGCTGCCTGCCTCAAGCACTTTGCGGGCTACGGATTCCCGGTTGCCGGCAAGGACTACCACACGACGGACTACAGCGCACACACGCTGTACAACTGGATTTTGCCTCCGTTTGAGGCCGGCGTGAAGGCCGGAGCCGCCACCGTCATGAACGCGTTCAGCGCCGCCAACGGAATTCCGGCCACCGGCGATTCTGCTCTTGTTTGGGGTGAACTGCGCGGCCGCATGGGCTTTGATGGCGTTCTGGTTTCAGACTGGGGCTCCATTGGTGAAATGATTGCCCACGGGTACGCCGCCGACCTTCGCGATGCGGCCGACCGAGCCTTGGCTGCGGGCTGCGACGTCGATATGGAGTCCGACGCCTACCTGCGCTACGGCGTGGAGCTGGCCCGCCGTACTCCAGCTGACAGTTTGCGGTTCCGCGAGGCGGCCCGACGGATCCTCACGTTGAAGTTTGAGCTCGGCGTGATGGACGACCCCTACCGCTACTGCGGGGCCACCAAACCCGACGTACGCGCTGCCGCCTACGAAATGGCCGTAAAATCTTCGGTACTGCTTAAAAACAGCGGGGTGCTGCCGCTTGCCCAAGGGAAGCGCGTGGGCCTCACCGGGCCCATGGCCGCCGAGAAAAACGGCGTGCTGGGGAACTGGCGCGTCTCAGCCAAAGACCAGTCGGCGCAGTCGCTGGCCGAGGCCGTGGCGGGTCAGTGGACCTATGTGGCCTCGGCGCCGCACTCGGTGGGCGCTGAAGCATTTCACGCGGAACTGACGCTCAACACGTCCGACACCAAAGCCAACTCCGCGGCCATCAAGGCCCTCCGCACGCACGACGTCCTGGTCCTCGCGGTGGGCGAACACGGCTACGAATCGGGCGAAGGCCGAAGCCGGGCTTCGCTGCGCCTGAGCGCAGTTCAGCAGGACCTCATTCGCAAAGCATTTGAAACGGGTAAACCCGTGGTGCTTGCCGTGTACGCGGGACGTCCGCTCGTGCTTGAACCGTGGATTCAGGAAGGAGCAGCCGCCATTCTTTGGGCCTGGCAGCCCGGAACGGCAGGCGGTCAAGCCGTGGCCGACGTCCTACGCGGCCAACGCGAGCCCTACGGCCGGTTGCCCATGACCTTTCCGCGCAGTGAGGGCCAGATTCCCATTCACTACGACGCGTTCCGCACCGGCCGCCCCGGGCCCAAATCTGAGGTGTTTTGGTCGCACTACATTGATGAATCCAATGCGCCGGCCTACCCGTTTGGCTATGGCTTGAGCTACACCTCGTTTCACTACGAAGAGCTGCGTGTAGCCGAAACCGCCCGTGGCTGGACCGCCACCGTACGGGTTTCGAATACCGGAAGCCGCGCTGGCAGCGACGTGGTGCAGTTGTATGTGGGCCGCGAAGGCAACGGACAGGTGTACCCGGTTAAAGCACTTAAAGCGTTTCAACGGGTTCAGCTCGAACCCGGGTCCAGCGCCGACGTGGTGCTCGAACTGCCCCGCGAAGCCTTGACCCAACGGGACGGCCGGGGACGCGACGTACCCTTTACGCGCGGAACCCTCACCCTGACTGTCGGGCCGAACAGCGCCGAAGGCGTAACTTGGACCACTACCTTGAACCTATGAGCTTCGAATCAGAACGCCAGCGACTTAGCGAATACTTTCAGTTTGGACAGTCCGTAGACTGCGTCGTCTTTGGCTTTGACGGCGAACAGCTGCAAATTCTCGTGATCGAACGGGGCGCCGAACCCTTCTTTGGCTACGAAGCCCTACCGGGTGACCTCGTGCGCATGGACGAGGACATCGACGAAGCCGCTACGCGCATCCTGCACGACCTCACCGGACTGGACAACGTCTTTTTGGACCAGCTTAAAACGTTTGGCGCCGTCAGACGCCACCCGCTGGGCCGCGTCGTAACCACGGCGTTCTTTTCGCTGATCAACCAGACCAAGTACAATCCGCGCCCGGCGTCGTGGGCCGTTAAAGCCCGCTGGAAGTCCCTGAGCGACCTTGCCGAGATGGCCTTTGACCACCGCGAAATCCTACAGACCGCACTCGAGGCCCTGCAGCGCCAGGTCCGCCAGCACCCCATTGGTTTTGAGCTGCTGCCCGAAGAGTTCACGTTGGCACAGCTCCAAGGCCTGTACGAGGCGGTGCTCGACACTCAGTTTGACAAGGCCAACTTCCGCAAGAAGATTTTGAGCATGGAAGTGCTCAAGGCCCTCGACAAAACGCAAAAAGCAGTGCGCCACCGCCCTGCGCGCCTCTACCGCTTTGACACCCAGCGCTACCATTCGCTGGCCAAGCAGGGCTTTCTGTTTGAGCTCTAGCCAAATACTCGGCTGCGTGGCACGGGGCTTGAGTACCTTCGCGGCGTGATTCGCCGCATCGCTTCGTTGCTTCTTTTGGGGGTCGGAATTTCCGCCGCCACCGCCCAACCCGTCGGGGATTCGACGCGCCACGTGCGCCTCGACGACATTTTGGTCGTGGCTGAACCCGTGGACATGGCCTACGACGTGCTGCGTGAGGCGGGGCGCCGGGCCAAGGCGCTTCCGAGCTTTCAGTGCAGCACCGCCGTCAAATCCAGTGCGGGGTCCGGGCGCGGAATTCAGCTTCGGGAAGCGCTCAGTATCAGTCGATTCGCCGCCCCCAACCGCTACAGCGAATCAATTTATTTGGCCGACGAGCACAATTCCCAGGGGCTGAGCGACGGCCGGAGCGTACAACTGCAGTTCAGCGTAGGCCGCGACGAGGGCGCGGTGCCCCCGCAGCGGGGCCAATCCCTCGGCACGCATTTTTTGGAGTCCTACCCCGACGGGCACCTCGACCTGTACGCGCGGACCGTGGAGCTTCCGCGCTTGATGGCCACTGCGGTTCCCTCTCCCTTGGCCGCCGACGCGGCGCTGCAGTACCGCGCGCGGGTGCTTCAGGCCCAGAGCCGGGGCAGTTTTGTGCGCTGGACGATTTCGGTCGAGCCCCGCAGCGCGGCCGGTCCGGGGGTGCGCGGAACCCTAGTGGTCGACGACAGCGCATTTACGCTGGTTTCGGCCGATTTGGAGCTGCCCAAAGAGGCCCTGGTGCGCCACCAATCCGCGCGGGTGCGCCAGACCTACGGTTGGGCCGACGGGTATTCGGTGGTGACGTCGCGGCGCTTTGACTTGGTCGAAGCGGGCGGAGACAGTGCGCGGACCGAAGTTCGCCACGAGGGGTATCATTTTGCGGTGGAATTCCGCCCGAAGGACCTTGGAATGGCCGCCGTGGAATACGCCCCGGAAGCGTTTGACGCGGCCCCTGAAGTGTGGGCGCTGGCCCGAACCATTGCCCTAAACCCTGGCGAAGCGCGGCACATTTCGTACCAGGACAGTCTGACGCTGTACTACGATTCCGACCGCTACAAAGACAGCGTTGACGCGGTCTACAACAAATTTCACTGGTGGGAACCCCTGATTGCCGGCGCCGGCTACCGCTCGACCCGAAAGGGATACAGCTGGTTTGTGCTGCCGGTGGTCGCGCAGATGCGCTTTTTTGGGGTGGGCGGCTACCGCCACAACCTGGGCGGAAGCTTCACCCGCACGTTCAGCAGCCAGAAGCGCCTCGAATTTGACGGCAATTTGGACTACGGAATCGTGAACCGCGACGTTCGCGGCGACCTCACGGCGACCTACCTGTACAACCCGCGCCGCTTCGCGGCGCTCCGCCTCGAACTGGGCGACAACTACGACTTTGTCAACACGTACCAACCCATCTTGGGCACCTTTGCCCGAGGGAACTACGTCCGCAAAACCTACTTTCAGGGGGCCCACCGGATTGAGCTCCGCAACGGCCTTTACCTGCGGTCGTCGTTTGACTTTTCGCGCCGGGAGGCCATCACGAACCTCAAGCTCGAGGACTGGTCCAACCAGCTGTTTGGCGAACTCAACGACCCCGTCCCCTTTCGAACCTACACCATCGCCTTGGTCGGCGTCGACCTGAGCTACACCCCCGGGCAGCGCTACGTGCTCAAGGGTCCGCGCAAAATCGTGCTCGGCAGCGACTGGCCCACCTTTACGTTTCAGGCCCGCCAGGGCATACCCGGCCTGCTGGGCGGAATGGTCAACTTTACCTCGCTGCGCTTGAACGCCAACGACTTTCGCCAGTCGCGCTTTTGGGGCACTACCCACTGGAACCTCGGCGCGGGCACCTTTTTGGCCAAAGAGCTCGACTCGATCCGCTTCATCGAGCACCGCTTCTTTCGCGGTTCGGACCAGCTTCTGCTCAGCAACCCCACCACGAGCTTGCAGGCCCTGGATTCCACCTACCACACGGCGCGGCCGTGGGTCGAGGCCTACGCCATCCACCACTTTGACCGCTCGCTGCTCGACCGCATCCCGCTCGTTCGGGCCCTGCATTTGGTTCCGGTGGTCGGGGGCGGAATGCTCTACGTCGCCGAAGCCAAGGTGTTCCACGCCGAGGTTTACGGGGGACTGGAACTCCCGATACGGCTTTGGGACCAGCGAATGCGCGTGGGCGCCTACCGCATTTGGACCGACCAAGGCAACCCGCAGGTTCCGGGATTCCGCCTGAAATTGGGCGTGGATTTTTACGACAGCTACCGCGGACGGTGGAACTATTAGCAAGGTTGGCTTGTTGGCCGATTGGCTCGTTGGCTTATTGGCAAGGTTGGCAAGGCTAGCTGAGATTGGCTCGTTGGCTTATTGGAAAGGTTGGCAAGGCTAGCTGAGATTGGCTCGTTGGCTTATTGGAAAGGTTGGCAAGGTTGGCTCGTTGGCCCAGAGCGGTGCGTGCATTAGGCCAGCGTTGGCCGCAAAGCATCTTTAGTATAGGGTGTCAAAGGCTCTGACGAGCAATAAGAAACCAGTGAAGAACAGAAGCGGAGGCATGCCCCGAAGGGGCTTAGCTGCGAAGCAGCTTTTGCGCGGAATGCCGGAGGCATGGAGCGCACATGGCGGAGCGCCGAAGGCGGAAATGACATCCAAAAATCAGGGTATAACCGGATTTTACTTTTTTCGTAGCAATCTAAAACGGATATACAATTGAATAACAACGTTTTAAGAAATTCCGCGCAGCTATCTAAGTAATGTGGTACGCACCACTAGTTCAACCGAGCAAGGCAGGCGCGATGGACGCATCGCTTTGTAATTTTGAACATCATTGTGCGACCCATCACTCGGAAGTGCAACCAATTGTACTCCACCGACATCTTCATAGTTATGAAAGACCCCATTATCCTTGCCCTTCTTGGCCTTTTTGCGAGTGCGTCGGCAACTGCCCAATCGCTGTACCGCGTGCAACTCCAAGCCGACGGCGCCACCGTCGAACATGTCGGTTTTGCCGCTCCCGACGCCGACCTGGCCGACGGGTTTTCGGCCACCTACCACCTCCCGAAAACGGTGCCCGGAACCTACGCCACCCTCGACTACGGCCGGTTTGTGAGCGACTTCACGGCCGTGGACGCCCAGGGCAAGGCCTTGAAGGTCAAAAAGATGGGCAACAACAGCTGGAAGGTCAGCGGTTCCGCCGCGCCCGTCGCGGTGCGCTACACCGTGGCCAGCATCATGGAGCTCAAGGTTAAAAAAGACAAGATTTTTGAGCCGGCGAGCACCTTTCACGACGACCAAAAGGGTTCTGTGCTGAACGGCGGCGGAGTGTACGGATTCTGGACCGGTCAAGAGCGCGGCTCGGTAACCGTCGACCTCGGCACACCGAAGGGCTGGTTCGCCGCCACGTCGCTCGAAGGTGAGGCGGGCAACGGCCGCACCGTACTGCGCGCTGACAGCTACCACGCGCTGCTCGACAACCCCGTGCTGCTGACCAAGCCCGATACCGCCGGATTTTGGGTAGCCAACACCCGTGTGACCATCGCGGTCCTCGACCTCAACGGAACCCCCCGTGCGGCCGAGTTTAAGCGCGAGCTCGAGGCCGATATGGCCGCGGTCGCGCGCTTCTTGCCGCAGCTTCCGGTGGACCGCTACACCTTTTTGACGATGGTGGGCGACTTTCGCTGGGCCGGCGACATTTTGTTCAGCGGAAAACCCAGCATCGGCGGAATTATCAAGGTTGCCAAATCCTTGGGAAGCCAAGGTTTTGGCGCGCTGGAGCACAACACTTCGTCAGTCTACTACCTCGGCGACTTTGGCTCAGGTGAGCGCATGCCCGACGACCTTCGCGTCGAAAAGCAGCTGCTCGACGCCGCCGTGCACGAATTCATGCACATCATCACGCCACTGGGCCTGCACGCCCCGGCCATTCACGACTTTGACTACGCGAACCCCAGCATGAGCCAGCACCTCTGGCTCTACGAGGGCGTGACCGAGTACTTTGCGCAACTTATTCGCTACCAGGGCGGACGCCTCAGCGAAAAAGAATACCTCGACGCGATGCGCGGCAAAATTGCGCAGGGCGAAAAGTTCCCCAACAGCAAGTTCAGCTTCACCGAAATGTCGCGCAACGTCCTCGACAAGCCCTACGCCGACGCCTACCTGCACGTATACGACCGTGGCGCCGTCATGGCTTGGCTGATCGACGCCCAAATTCGGGGTGCCCATGAGGGGCGACGCTCGCTGATCGACGTCATCATGGCGCTGCATGCCCAGTACGGCCCCACCCGTCCGTTTGACGAGGCCGGATTTTTTGACTCTTTCTGCGAGGTGGCCGAAACGCCCGGACTTCGTGAGTTTTTTGCCAAGCACGTCGAGGGCCGCGAGCCGCTTCCCTACAGCGAAGCGCTGAAGCTTGTAGGTTTGGAGTATTCCGCCAAAGGCAGCGAAATCAAGGCCCTCAACCCGCTCGATGCGGGTAAAAACGACCTCAAGGTCAAAGCCAGCAACCTTGGAATCGTCGTGAAAAAGGTCGGACCGAACGAGTGGGCCGGACTGCAGGTAGGCGACGAAGTTTCGATGATGGACCTGGTCACGGCCCGAAACGAAGCCCAAAACGGAGTGATGAAGCTGCCCGTTACCCGCGGCGGAGCGACGGTGGTTTTGGACCTTCCCGTGAAAACCGAAACCGTGGCACGCCCGCACGACCTTAAGGTGGCACACGACGTACTCTGGCAGGGCTTTAGTACGCGGCCGTAATCCCAAATCAGCCAACCCGCAGCGAGCCCCACCGCGCGCTGCCCGGTGCCGGCGCTTGGAATCCGATGGATTCTAGGCGCCGGTTCGTGCAATTGCCAGTCCCTAAGATGTCGCGCCTTATGGTACTTTTTACTCAGTTATGGTATAAAAAACAATTTCAAAACATTATTGTTGTAGATTTAACACTCAAATTATTTTTTTACCATAACCATGAAAAAACACCTTACTCTTCTGGCGATGGCGTTGATCGGATCGGCATGGGCCCAGACGGCTCTTCCGATTGATTTCGAATCAACTCCTCCCGCATTCACCGTATTCGGCAACAGTACGTACTCGATTGTTTCTAATCCGAACGCCGCGGGGATTAACACCTCATCTACTGTACTTGAGACAGTTCATGGCAACGAAACCTGGGCTGGTCTCTTTTTTGACGTGACCAACAAGCTGAACTTTTCCACCGACACAGTGATCCAAATTATGGTATGGGCTCCGGCAACCGGAACCATGCGTCTAAAGTTGGAAGACAAGACCAACGGCAGCGTGTTTTGGGAGGCCGACCAAGCGGTAACTGTAGCTTCTCAATGGACCCAATTGACGTGGAACTTGAGCGGAGTAGGCACACTGTACGACCGTATTGTGCTGTTCCCAGGTTGGGGCACCACCTCAGGTACGTACTACGTGGACAACATTCAGCAAGGCTACGGAGTTCCAACCCCACAAGTTGCGCTACCTATTGACTTCGAATTGAATCCGCCGACCTTTACCGTCTTCGGCAACAGCACCTACTCGATTATCGCTAACCCCGATGCAACTGGTCTGAACACGTCAGCCACGGTTCTTGAGACGGTACACGGCAACGAAACGTGGGCCGGTATGTTCGTAGATCTCACCAACAAATTGGACTTCACGAACGACACTATGATTCATGTAATGGTATGGGCGCCTACGACAGGAACCATGCGTTTAAAGTTGGAAGACAAAGCCAATTCTTCGGTCTTCTGGGAGGCCGACCAGCCTGTAACAGTTGCTTCTCAGTGGACGCAGGTTTCTTGGAACCTGAGCGGCGTGGGCAACTTGTACGATAAGGTAGTTCTCTTCCCAGGCTGGGGCGTAACCTCGGGCACCTTCTACATGGACAACATCGCTCAAGGAAATGCATCGGGTATCGGAATGGACGAGGATTTCGCGAACGCGGTAACCGTAGCTCCGAACCCGGCCAACGACCTCGTAAACATTGCTTTGACTGCAGAAAATGGCCACTTCACGGTAGCTACACTGACGGGCCAAACGGTTGCTAGCGGAGTGCTGACCCAAGGTCAGAACACCGTGTCTACGGCAACGTTGGCCAACGGCATGTACCTTGTTCGCGTTTCAAGCGAGGCGGGCAGCACAGTTCAAAAGCTGATGGTTCGTCACTAATCAACACACTCAACGTGTTGAATGTGGCCCGGGCGTTTGCTCGGGCCACTTTTTTTTATCCTGAACGGAATTTCAGGTCACCGCTTGGGCGGAAAGCTTTAATGACCAGTTACTAGCAGCTAGTTACCGGTTAGGCCCACACCACCTTTTCGACCTTGGCCGCCAGGCCGTGCACCAGGTCGTGGTAGAACTGCTCCACCTGGTTGCGCTTGATTTTCAAGCTGGGCGTGATGAATCCGTTGTCGATTTCCCAGCGCT
>JACCDS011689729.1_pt1 | contig 14149 bp, 9 predicted proteins | sample 7446441 | NCBI WGS metagenome assembly JACCDS01 (sample SAMN15323445, study PRJNA562643) | freshwater metagenome | isolation source: river surface water | place: USA:Blue River Watershed | collected 2017-08-17 | reverse complement strand
GAATTTGTGTTGCCGCCAGAACTGGTGCCCTATTTCTCGGAAAAACCGCTGTATTTGCCGGACTGCTTCCAGATCAATGACCGGCAGCGGGTCATCGGCCCGCGCCCAAGTCGCAGCGCTTGTGGCTTGCCCGAAAACAGTTTTGTATTTTGCTCGTTCAATAACAATTTTAAATTCACCGACGAAATGTTTGCCTGCTGGATGCGGATTTTAAAGCGCGTGCCGGACAGTGTGCTATGGCTGGTGGCCGACAGCGACTGGGTGCGCGACAATTTGCAACAAGAAGCGGTGGCACATGGCGTCAAGCCGGATCGGCTGTACTTTGCGGCCCGGGTTCAGCCGACTGAATACCTGGCGCGCTTTGGCTGTGCCGACCTGTTTTTGGATACCTTCCCGTTCAATGCCGGTACCACCGCCAGCGACGCGCTGTGGGCCGGTTTGCCGCTGCTCACCCTGGTCGGCAAAACCTTTGCCGCACGCATGGCCGGTTCAATTTTGCAGGCGGTGGATTTGCCGCAATTGATCACCTGGAACTGGCAGGAATACGAAGACCGGGCGGTCGAACTGGCCAGCGCGCCGCAAGCCATTGCCGCCATGAAACAGCAACTGGAACAAAATCGCCTAACCTGCAAGCTGTTTGACAGCCCGCGCTTTGTGCGCAATCTGGAAAGCGTATATGAAAGGATCGCCGTGCAAGCTGCCGCCCCGGAAATGAAACAGACCCCGATTAATCAGGTGGTCAATGTTGATGTGCTGAACCTGATGCAGCCCGGCTATGCCATGGTGGTCGAAGTCGGTTCGTCGAGTGGCGTGCTGGCGCAGGCCTACCGCGACAAGTATCCCGGCTGCCACTATGTCGGTATCGAAATTGACCCCGATTACGCCGAAGTCTCGCGCGCTCATTGCAGCGAAGTCATTACCGGCAATGTCGAACACTTGCCCGACAGTGTGTTCGAGCGACTCGGGCAGGCGCAATGCTGGGTGTTCGCCGATGCACTCGAACACCTGTACGACCCGTGGGCCTTGCTGAAAAAAATCCGGCGCTATGCCAAGGGGCCGGTAGAAATTATCTCGTGCATCCCGAATGCCCAGCATTGGGGCTTGCAGTCGGCCATGAATGGCGGCAAATTCTTTTACCAGGATGCGGGCCTGCTCGACCGTACCCACATCCGCTGGTTTACCCGTCTGACCATTTTCGACCTGTACCGCTCCACCGGCTATCAGGTCGTGGCGCTGAATGCGCGCATGTTTAATCTGCCGCCCGACCCGGTTCGCAGCGCGATTCGCAATATGGCGCTGGCCTGTGGCAATGATCCGGATCAGGCCGAACAGGATGCCATCGTGTTCCAGTATGTGTCGCGCGCCATGATGGTGCCCGAAGGAGTATGACATGAGCAGCGACCCGGTACACCTGTATCAAATCGTGTATAACGAAGCGACGCTGGCCGCGCTGCCGCAAGGCTATGGCATGCTGGACAACCGGGCGCACGAGCGTGACGACTGGCGCGAATACTGGCCGATCCGGCATTTTTTGCTGAACCAGCCGCTCGACGATAACGCTTTTTATGGCTTTTTCTCACCGCGCTTCGCTGAAAAAGTCGGCCTGTCGGCGGCGCAGGTGGTGCAGTTTGTGCGCCAAGCTAAAACTGATATCGACGTTGCCACTTTCAGCCCGCAGCCGGACATGGGTGCGTTCTTCCTCAACATTTTCGAGCAGGAAGAATTGTTCCAGCCCGGTTTCATCGCTGCCAGCGAAGCGTTTTTGCAGCATTGTGGCCTATCGCTCAAGCTGGGCAGCATGATCATGGATTCGCGCCAGATTGTGTTTAGTAACTATTTCGTGGCCCGCCCGGCGTTCTGGCGCGCCTGGCTTGAAGTCAACGAAGTGCTGTTTGCCGTTTGCGAAGGCCCGACCACCGAATTACAGCAAGCGCTGACCTATATGACCGCCTACCCCGGCAGCGTGCCGCGCAAGGTGTTTTTGATGGAACGGATCGCCTCGCTGTTGCTGGCGATTCAGCCCAAATGGCGCGTGGCGGCCTACAATACCTTTGATTGCGCCTGGTCGGCCAGCCGCCTAAACCAGTTCCGCACCGAAGCCGTGATCAGCGATGCGCTGAAAATGGCGATCCGCGAACAGGGCCATCCCCAGTATTTTGATGCCTATGTCGCGATGCGCGACAAGCTGCGTTAGGCCGGGGCGCTGGCATGCATATGAACCCAAGTACCTTTTGATTCCTTTGACCCTTTAATTCCTTTAATTCCTTTAATTCCTTTAATTCCTTTAATTCCTTTGATTCCTTTGATTCCTTTGATTCTTTTTTGATTCCTGCGCGCCCAACACCTGTCAACCCTCACCCGACCCCAAGCTCGCCATGGCCAACATCCTGATTATTTTGAATGTCGAAGACATTGCCCCGGCCCTGCAAGTGGCCGCCACGCTCGACAATTACCAAACCTACACCTTTGATCCGATCCTGCTCGACCGGATCATGGTATCCGGGCTGGCCAATGCCCAGTTGATCACCTGGGACAACTGCCTGCAATACGGTGCGCTTGATAGCTGGGCGCATCATGCCGCATTTGACCTGGAAGCCGAACTGGTGGCCGCCGCGCGCGAAGTGGTGCCGGAAGTATCGATCGAATCGTGGCAGCATCTGAACCTGTATTACCTGTTCATGGCCGTTAAATGGTATGGCGTGATGTGGCAGGCACTGGGCAGCCAGTTTGCCGGGCACAAGCTGCACCTGTTTTTGTGTGATAACCCGCTCGCGTATTACTTCAATTCATTCGTGCCCTCGGTGTTGCTGCTCAATTATGCCAACAGCAATGGCATTGAGTTTGCCGGTTACCCGTATGGGGCCAAGCCATCGGTGGCCGATGTGGTGCCCGGCCTGTCGGGCGTGCGCAGCCCGGATTCGGGCGAAATGATTTTGACCCACCTACCCACCTGCATGTATGACATTGGCTATTTCAATCGGGAACTGGCCGCCTGCGGCAAAATCATTTTGAATCTGGATGCCAAATATTTCAATATGCCGGTCAATGCGCATCAAACCTTGCCGGTGACGCGCTACGAACAACTGCTGCCCGAACTGGACCCCGAGTTGGCCGAGCGCCTGCCAGTGTTGTATAGCCACTTATTGGCCCGGCTCAATGAGTTATTGCAGACTCACATTCCCACTAACCACTACCGAATCCGTCAGTCCGAACACATCGCACAGGTGTATGTCGCGCAAATGTTAAGCTGGGGCAGACTGAACCAGTATTTTGCCGAAACCAAACCGGCCAAACTACTGCTGTCCGATCATGATACCGATTTCCATGGCCCGTTGATTGCCTTTGCCGAACAATACCATTTGCCGGTGCTGTACGTGCCGCATTCCAAAACCACGTCCGACATCTTTTTTAAATACAAAAATCTGACCTGTTACAGTCACCCGATTCAGGGTGATGTGATTTTGGCACCGGATGGGCGCAGCGTGCACAATCCCAAAATCAATTTCCCGGAAAGTTTTCAATACATCAACAATGTTCGACCCGCCATCAAAAAAGTCGCGCTGTTGCTGCAAGTGATTTCCCTGAACGGGATCTACGTGACGCGCTATGGCCCGTACATGGAGGGCGTCAAAAAAATGGTGGCCTGGTGTCGCAAACACCAGCTTGAATTTACCATTCGCTGCAAACCGAGCTATTCGATCATCAAATTGCTATCCGAAGAAACCGGGGTCGATGGTGCCAGCCTGATCAATACCGCCAACTTGCCGATGGCCGACTACGCGGCAAGCACTGACCTGTGCTTCATGTACGATTCGCCGACTTCGGCTGAGCTGGAATTCTTGACCCGTGGCGTGCCGGTAATCAACCCGATCCCCAAGCCCTTGGTCAATATCGAATCGATGGTGTGCAACCCGGCCGTCATCCCGCGTGACACCATGGAAGAAATGCTGCGCGTGGCCACCATGCTGGTGCAAGATCCGCTTGCTGCCGAACAATTCCGGCGCAAACAATTCCGCGAATACCTGAATCTGTTCGAAAACGCACAACCACTGCGCCAGTTTTTATAACCAGTAATTGACCGCATGCACCGCGCCGGTGTGGCAAGGGAGGCGATATGAGCGATCTGGCAAAAAACATCCATCTGCGGCTGCTGCATCAGGCCGCCTTGCCTGTGCAACTGGCGATACTGGCGATTCGCAATGAACAGGGCGTGCGGCGCTGGATGTACACCGACCACCTGATTAGCGAAGCCGAACACCTGGCCTTTATCGAGCGTTTGAAGAGCGACGAGCGGCAAATCGTATTCGTGCTGCAAGACGATGCCGGGGAAGTGCTGGGTCTGGCCAGCGTCAACGCGATGGACCGGCGTCACAAAAAATCCGACTGGGCCTACTACCTGACCCAAAGCGCACGCGGTGGCCTTGGCTCGGCGCTGGAATTTCGTTTTATTAATTTTATTTTCGATACGCTCGGGCTGGACAAACTCAATTGCGAAGTGATTGAAGGCAATGACCCGGTGGTGCGGATGCACAAAAAATTCCTGTTTCAGGAAGAGGGCTTTCGCCGCTCCAACCTACTCAAGGATGGCCAGCGGCTCGGGGTGCATTTTCTTGGATTGACGCGGGATGACTGGCTGGCTGGGCGGGCCGGGTTGCAGGAACAGTATGCGGCTGTTTTTGCCAAGTTTGCGATTTTGATTGAGTGGGACGGGTGCTTATAATTGCCTGAATGGATATCGGTTTTTGAATACTGATTCCGGTTATCTCCGCAGCGTGGAAACATTCTTGACACAGTGTAGTCGTTAGGTTACAGTCCGCCATGCATTCGATCAAATTACTTCCCGAATTTTCCCTTTGGCTTGATAGTCTGAAAGACCGGACTACCCGGCTTCGCTTGGTGCGGAGGTTGGATAAGGCGCAACGCGGCAACTTGGGCGATGTGAAATCGGTCGGAGATGGTGTGGTTGAAATGCGTGAACATTTTGGGCCGGGTTGGCGCATGTATTACACCCAACGCGATGGCACCCTAATCATCATGCTGGGTGGGGGGGGACAAGGCGACCCAAGCTGCTGATATCGCCAAGGCGATTAAATTGGCAGCGCAACTTGAGGAGTAAATGATGAGTAAGCATATTTCCATTCGTGATCTGCCAGAGTTTGACCTTGCCGGGCAACTCAAGGGCAAGGAAGATATCGCCGCCTATTTGACCATGGTTATTGAAGAGGGCGATACGGCAGAACTGACGCACGCGCTTGGTGTGGCCGCACGGGCTCACGGCATGAGTGCCGTTGCCAAAGCATCTGGCATAACGCGCGAAGCACTGTACCGGGCGCTGCGACCGGATGCGTCGCCGCGCTTCGATACCATTAGCCGGGTTTGTGCCGCATTGGGGGTGCGGTTGGTGGCGCAACCGATTGGCTGAAACAAAAAAGGCTGCCACTGGCAGCCTTTTTTATGCAACAGATACGGCACAAACTATGTTAATCCACGCCATGCATCAAACGCTTGAGCAGTGGATTGAGCACCATGATGATCAGACCAGCCACGATCGGAATCGCGGTAAAGATCAGGAAGAAGGTGGACATCGAATAGGTTTTCGAGATTTCATCAATCATGCCACCGGTCATGCCAGCCAGTTTTTGGGCGATGGCGGTCATGATGAACCAAATGCCAAACATCAGACCCAACAGCCGTGGCGGGGACAGTTTGCTGACCAAAGACAGCCCGACTGGCGAGAGGCACAGTTCGCCCATGGTATGTAGCCAATATGCCAAAATCAGGAAAATCATGCTCACCGATGCGGTTTTTGCACCGCTCGGAATGCCCATTGCGCCATAGGCCAGCACGCCAAAACCCAGACCGAGGAAGACCAAGCCAACCCCAAACTTGATCGCGCTGCTCGGCTGCCAGTAGTCTTGCCACATTTTGGAAAACATCGGGGCCAAAATCACGATGAAAAATGAATTGAGCACGCCAAACCAACTGGCCGGGATATCCGACGTGTCGGCGGCAAATTCACGGCCGAGCATCCACAACACCAAGCCCCAAATTACCAGCAGCGACACGATCAGCGCCAGATTGGCCATCAGATAACGGCCATAGGTAGCGGCCACCAGCTTGACCAGCAGCCACGACAGTACTAACGTCGGCACCACCGTCATCAGGGAGTTGCACACCTTGAACCAAAACCCGGATTGGCCTACCAGTACCCGGTCGGTATAATCGGCAGCGAAAATGGTCATCGAACCACCGGCTTGCTCAAACGCCATCCAAAAGAAAATCGTAAAAAAGGCAAAGATACCGGTCGCAATCAGGCGGTCGCGTACCACATGCGGTGCGTCTTCCTCATGCGCCGCAGAGTCGGCGATGGTCTGCTTCTTGGACAGGCCAATATTGCCAAAGATGCCCTGGCTGAGATAGAACTGGAGTGCGCCCAGGCTCATGAACAAACCGGCCAGACCGAAACCGAGCGACCAACTGACTTTTTCGCCGATATAGCCACACAGCAAGATACCAAAAAACGCCCCGGCGTTAATCCCCATGTAAAACAGGGTATAGCCTGCATCGCGCCCTTCGGCATCGTTTTTGCCATACAGTTGGCCGACCACGGCCGAAATATTCGGCTTGAACAGGCCAGTACCAAGCGCAATCAGGGTCAGCCCGGCGTAAAAGGTGGCCACCGTTTCCATGGCCAGACAGATGTGTCCGGCAGCAATGATGAAACCGCCGATTACCACCGAGCGGCGGCTACCCAGCAATTGATCGGCAATCCAGCCGCCGATAATTGGAGTCAGATAGACCAGAAAGGTATAGTTGCCATACAGTTCCAGCGCGGTTTTGCGCTCCCAGCCCCAGCCGCCCTTGTCGAGCGTGGTGACCAAAAACAAAACCAGCAGTGCGCGCATGCCGTAGTAGGAAAAGCGCTCCCACATTTCGGTGAAAAACAATACAAACAAGGCCTCAGGATGGCCCAAAATAGTGGGCAAGCCTGATCGATTCGGATTAGTCAAAGGTTTCTCCTGTCATTCTCAATGGTTTGGCAATGGTTTTGCCATGGTTTTGTCGTAGTGTGGCAAGGTTCTGGCAGGGACTGGAATTGGTCCTTGCCGTGGCCCTTGCCGTGGCTTTACCGTTGCCGGAAAATCAAACAATCCGGCAGTATCGGATAGAGGGTATTTCCTGTCAAGGTAGAACGTGCTGTATCGAAGATTGTTTTGTGGTAATTGTGCAAACAGGGCCGAAAATTCGGGGAAATTGTCGCACCTTGCCACATCACGGCTGGCGCAGCGCGCGCTGGTAATGGCACGGGCAGTGACAGGCAGTGGCCAGGCAATACCACAGCACGGGCGCAGATTTTTGGCGTGCCTGTTTTTTTCGCATGATTCTGGCGTATCATGGCTTCATGCAAATTGGCAAGCGGACGCTGTTTCGGACGAGGGATGTCGCATGGAGCACATGGGTTTCAATCCGGATTGGTTATTGTTGGGCATGGCCCCGCTGTTTCTCGCTTGTATCGGCTGGGAGCTGGTTTATTGGTTGCGGCGCGGGGTGGCAAAGTATGAGTGGGTCGATAGCGTTTCCAATGTTTGTTTGGCCTTGATGCATCAGGCGTCTGATTTTGCATTTAATTTGCTGTTGGTGAAAACCGTCTACACCTGGGTTTGGCAGAATGGCTTGCACGCGATTCCGAATAGCGGCTGGAGCATCGTGTTGCTATTTATCTTGCAGGATTTCCTGTATTACTTGTTTCACCGCGCGCACCACCGGATTCGCTGGATGTGGTGCTCGCACGTGGTGCATCATTCGAGCCAGCGCTTAAACCTGTCCACCGCACTGCGCCAAAGCCTGACCTACCCGCTGTCGGGCATGTGGGCCTTCTGGCTGCCGTTGGCCTTTCTCGGGTTTAGCCCGGATTGGGTGATTTTGGTGGTGGCGATCAATCTGGCGTTTCAGTTTTTTGTGCATACCGAAGCCATCGGCAAGCTCGGGCCGATTGAATTGGTGTTCAACACGCCGTCCCACCATCGCGCCCATCATGGCAAAAATCCCGAATACATCGACCGCAACTATGGTGGCATTTTGATCATTTGGGATAAATTGTTTGGCACCTTTGTTGAAGAGAAGCAAACGCCGGATTATGGTATCGTGCGCCAGATTCACAGCCACAACCCGTTGACCCTGACGTTCCATGAATGGGGCGCGATGTGGCGTGATGTTTGGCAAAAACGGGATCTGCGCTATCTGTGGAAGCCGCCGGAATGGGGTGAGAAATTGGGGCAAACAGGTGGCGATTGAGCGAAGTGGCGGGTTCGATAAATGAGTCGGATAAATTAGTTGAATAAATTAGTTGAATAAATGAGTTGGATAAATAAGCCGGATCAATAAGCCGGATAAACGAGGCACCAACGTGGGGTTGGCTATGTCGTGGTGGTGGATTGTTGGCGCAATTGTCATCTATTTCTATCTGATTTTTCAGGTAGCGCACTTTGCCGAGCGCAGCAATGCACGCCCGCTCTCGGCCGGTGTGTACACGCTCGCACTGGCCGTGTATTGCACCAGTTGGACCTACTACGGCGGCATCGGACGCGCGGCCGGGGGCGGGATCGCGTTTTTTGCCGTGTATGTCGGCCCCATTCTGGTATTCTGGCTGGCCCAGCCCTTTTTGCACAAGCTGTTGCGGGTTTGCCAAACCCAGCGCATCACCTCAATCTCGGACTTTTTAGCCGCGCGCTATGGCAAAAGCCCGGGGCTGGCGGCATTGGCGGCTTTCATTGCCATGCTGTCACTGGTGCCGTATATCGCGCTGCAACTGAAGGCCGTGTCCGACAGCATGCTGGTGTTAAGCGAATTTCCCAAGGCACACAACCTGATGGTGGCAGGGCCGTTTTGGCAGGATCCGACTTTTTGGATTACGCTTTTGCTCTCGCTGTTCGTGATCGGCTTTGGCACCCGGCGTGCCGATGCCTCATTGCAACATCGCGGCCTGATTAGTGCGGTAGCGCTTGAATCGCTGATCAAGTTGGGCGTGTTTTTGTTGTGTGGTTTTATCATTTGGCAAGAAGTGGGCGGCATGGCCGCTCTGGCACCCCGGATTGCGGCCCATCCTGAATTAAACGTCATTCTTAGTCCGGCAGCCTTGCAGGGGGCTGATTTTTGGTGGATTGCCCTGCTCAGTGGTTTGGTCATCTTTTGTTTGCCGCGCCAGTTTCAGGTCATGGTGGTGGAAAACAATGATCCATCCCATTTGCGCACCAGCCGCTGGATGTTTCCGCTGTATCTGATTCTGATCAATCTCTGGGTCATTCCGCTGGCCTTGATTGGCAAACTGACCTTTCCCGGCGACCTGTATCAGGGCGACATGTATATGTTGGCCCTGCCGCTGACGTTTGACCATCAGGCGTTGGCCATCGCGGTATTTTTTGGCGGCCTCTCTGCCGCTACCGCCATGATCGTGGTGGAAACCATGGCATTGGGCACCATGGTGGCCAATGATCTGTTGATGCCGTGGCTGATCGGACGCCACCTGATGCAGCGCGGCACCCCGCGTGACGTGGCACGCTGGGTGATACCGGTGCGGCGCATCACCATCGTGGCGCTCTTGTTGCTGAGCTATATCTTCATCCGGCTAATCGGCAATCACAACACCCTGGCCGGGATTGGCCTGATGTCCTTTGTCGCCGTCGCGCAATTTGCTCCGGCCCTGTTGGGTGGCCTGTATTGGTCACGCGGGCACTGGCGCGGCGCAGCCTGGGGTTTGGTGCTCGGCTTCTTGCTGTGGGCCTATACCCTGTTGTTGCCAGCTTTGGTGCAAGCCGGTCTGATCGATGCCGGGTGGTTGAGTCAGGGGCCGCGCTGGTTGCAGCCCGCCACCCTGTTTGGCATTGAACTGGGGCGGGTGGCGCACAGCACCGTGGTGAGCTTGCTGGTCAATACCACGGTGTATATACTGGTGTCCTATTATTCCCGTGCCAAGCCGCTTGACCAATATCAGGCGGCACTGTTTGTCGATGAACAGCGCTTGACAACCGGCGTCACCCTTAAAAGCAACTTCAACAATGAACAACTGCTGGAAGAGTTGCGCCAGTTCATCGAACCAGAACGCCTGCTGCACGCCTTGCGCGAGCTAGAACAGCAGCGTGGCGCACCGATTAATCTGTTGGCCATGCCGGACCGGGAAATGCAAATTTGGTCCGAAACCTGTCTGGCCGGTGCGCTCGGGGCGGCCATGGCGCGTGTGGTGCTGGTCGCGACCTTGCGCAATGAAGAGGTTAGCCAAATCGTCACCATGGGCATGTTGTCCGAAGCGACCAATGCCATCGAATCCAATTGGGAAGCGATGCGCACCACGCTCGACAATGTCGAGCAGGGCGTGTGCATGTTTGATGCTGATCGAAAATTGCGGGTGTGGAACAGGCGCGTGTTTGAATTGCTGTCGCTGCCGATAGAATTGGCTTGCGTTGGCATGCCACAAGCCCGCTTCATCGAATTGCAGGGCGGGCAGGCGGTACTGCCCGGTTCGGGCAGCGCGCAAATGGCCAATGGCAAATTCATCGAATGGCACTGGCGCGTGCTGGCCAGTGGCGGCATGGTTGGCACGTTTACCGACATCACTGCCCAAAAAGAAGCAGAAAGCCTGCTCGAACGCAAGGTGGCCGAGCGCACCAGCGAAGTGGTGCTGCAAAAGCAGGCACTTGAACAAGAGCACGAAAACGTGCGGCGCGCCCATCGCAACATCTCGCTGTTAAGTGAAATCGGGCGAGAAATTACCGCCTCGCTCGATCACGAAACCATCATGCAAAGCGTATTTCGCCACGTTGGCCAATTAATGGAAGCGGAAGCCTTTGGCATTGGTTTGCTCGACGAAGTGCATGGCATACTCGATTTTCCATTCAACATGGAGCGCGGCCAGCGCAGCGCACGCTACACGCGCAACATGGCCGATCCAAACCAGTTCGCGGTCTGGTGCATTGCGCATCGCACCGAAGTCATGGTCAATGATATCGAAGTCGATTATGCCAAATACATCGACAAATCCGGCATAGGCCAAATTGGCCCGCCCGACCAGAGTGGCATACAGGTTAGTTCGCTGTTGTTCGTGCCGCTGCTATTAAAGGGCAAGGTGTTGGGCCTGATTGCGGTGCGCAGCAGCAAAAAACAGGGCTATCAAAACGTGCATCTGGACATGTTGATTACCCTGGCCGCCTACACTGCGGTTGCGCTGGACAATGCCGACGCCTATTTGCGCCTGCAAAGCTTGCAGGAAAAACTGCTGGCACAAGAAAAAATGGCGGCGCTCGGTTATCTGGTCGGCGGCATTGCGCATGAACTCAATACCCCGATTGGCAACAGCCTGTTAATGGCCAGTTCCCTGCATGAAATGAGCCAGAACTTTGGCCTGCAAATTGAAGAAGGTAAAATGCGCCGCAGCGACTTGGTGACCTTTAGCAGCGATGCGACCGAGGCCGCAGGCATGATCATGAGCAATTTGCGCCGCTCTGCCGATTTGGTCAACAGCTTCAAAGAATTGGCCGTCAGCCAGCAAGGTGCTGAACGCATGCGCTTTAACCTGCAACAGGTTAGCCTCGACATCGTGGCCAACATGATGGAAGCGATTGAGTTGGAACAGCACCTGATTACCCTAGACATTCCCGACACGCTGGAACTGGACAGTTATCCGCGTGCGTATGGCGATGTCTTGGCGCATCTGATTAACAATGCGCTGCTGCACGCCTTCGCCGGACACAGCGGTGGAAAAATGACCTTGATCGCACGCCAGATCCTGCCCGGCAAGCTGCAAATCCAGTTTGCCGACGATGGTAACGGCATCGAAGCCGAACACCTGCGCCGCATCTTTGATCCATTCTTCACTACCCGCCTTGGCAGCGGCAAAAATGGCCTTGGTCTGCATATTGTGTACAACCTGGTCAGCTCCCTGTTGGGCGGGCATATCAGCGTACAAAGCACCCTGGGCAGCGGGACGATGTTTACGATTGAATTGCCGACCCGGGTGTAATTGCCCTTGCTGTGGGGCCGTCGGGTGGCGCTTATGAGAATGGATATTCTGCAATTTGCTGAGTCTCTTTCGAGCGCTATCTCGTTCCAACACCATGAGGATCAGCGCAGGCAAAAAAAAGCCCGATCACGAAGACCGGGCTGAAGTCTATTTTTCCAGGAGGAGAATAGAGGAGACAGGCAGCATTATGCGGATCTGCTCGCTATTCGTCCAATTTATATTTGAAATGTGTGGTATGTGAATTTCATATAACTTGGCGCGCCGCTATACCTCATGATCAAACATATGATGCAACTGATCGCACCATTCCTCGGCATCATGTTCGGAAATGCCCAGCACATCACAGGCCGCCAAGCCGCCCAGATTCCATTCCGCCGTTTCATGGACGCCACGGTAGAGTTGGATCGCCCGTTCGGCCAGCACACACATGGCCAGCAGGGCGGCTACGGTTCTTGGGGTTTGGCTTTCCTGCATCAAATCATAGTAATGGTGGTTGCGAATGGCCAGCGTAATATCCGGGGCCAGACCCCAGCTTCGGCTCATGATCGCACTGATGGTGGTATGGTTGGTGCCGTGGTTACGGTCTTCGATGGTGGTGATCTGGCAATCGAGACTGGCGTGGGCCTCGCGCAGGGTTTGCGCGTAATCGGGGAAGCGTGAAAGCAACATCGGGATGCCAATATCGCAAAACAGGCCAAACGTATGGGCAATATCGGGCGGGCAGAGCCGGGTGCTGCGCGCAATTTTGGCCATGGCAAACGAGCGGCGGGTGGCGGTATCCCAGAAACTCGACAGGGCCAAGCCCTTGCCGTGCATCGTCTTTCTGGCAATTAAGCCCAAAATCAGTGAATAACATTGCGATACGCCGAGCAACTTGGCTGCTTGCTCCACCGTTTCGGCCTTGCGTGGCAGGGAAAAAAATACCGAGTTGGCCGATTTAAGCAAGGAGGCCGACATGGCCACATCGCGCGTGATCAATTGCGCGATTTTTCGCGGGTCGGGGTCATCGCTCGCCATTTCGTTTTGCACATCGGCCAGCAAACTGGGGCGCGGCGGGATACGAATCGATTGTACCAGCGCATCAAGCGCGTCTTCGGTCAATAATTCGGCAGGTTGGGACATGATTGATACGATCTTTCATCGAAAGGGCAGCCAGATTGGGCATATGCCTTGGCTGTTGCGGCCAGCCCGATTGGCGATGCCTTATTTCTCTTTGGAAACTTTGGTCGGCGACAATGTGACAGTGTATGCGGTATTTTATCCTGACTGTAGCATAAAGTTTGGCGCGTCGCCAAAAAATGCTGGTTGGTTGTGGTTGGTCGTGGTTGGTCGTGGTTGGTTCAACGGCCTATGCTTCATGGGTGTAACCGTTCGGCTACCCGTGCTTGCAGGCGCGCACCTGGGCCAGCAGATGGTTCAGCGTTTCCATGATGAACTTGTCCGGGAACAGTGGGCATTGTACTGCGTTCAACAGCGCTTGCGCCAACGCTGGCGTTGCTGCGGGAACTTGTGCTACATTCCCGGTTTGTCTTTCCTTGGAGTAAGCCCATGCGCAACAAGATTTTTCAGGTCGATGCGTTTGCCACCGATCTGTTTGGTGGCAACCCGGCAGCGGTGATGCCTCTGCCTGCCTTTTTGCCGGATTGGCAGATGCAGGCGATTGCGGCGGAAAACAATTTGTCGGAAACGGCCTTTATTGTGCCGCAGCAAGCTGACTATGCGCTGCGCTGGTTTACCCCATTGGCCGAAGTGCCGCTGTGCGGCCATGCCACGCTGGCCAGTGCCGCCGTGGTGCTGGAGCGGCTGGAACCACAGCGCAGTCAAGTGGTATTTCATACTGCCAGCGGTGCCTTGACGGTGCGCCGCATGGCCAGCGGTTATGTCATGGATTTTCCGGCCCGCCCGGCCCAGGCCATAGCGCCCGTGCCCGAATTGACGGCGGCGCTGGGTGTGGCACCGGTAGCGCTGTTTTGCAATGACTTTAATTATTTGGCGATTCTTGAAGATGAGGCGGCGGTGCGGGCGGTAACGCCCAATATGGCCCTGCTCGCGGCGCTGGCCCTGCCCGGCATCATCGTCTCGGCCCGTGGCAGTGGCGAGCATGACATCATCAGCCGCTACTTTGCCCCGGTCAAG
>JACCDS010223895.1_pt1 | contig 14153 bp, 13 predicted proteins | sample 7446441 | NCBI WGS metagenome assembly JACCDS01 (sample SAMN15323445, study PRJNA562643) | freshwater metagenome | isolation source: river surface water | place: USA:Blue River Watershed | collected 2017-08-17 | reverse complement strand
CATACAGTTTTTGACCAAGACCGGCCAGACCTGCAATGACGAACGGCAGGAATACATCCTGCTGTCGGACACGCTCGGCGTATCGATGCTGGTGGATGCGATCAATAACCGCAAGCCCGCCGGTGCCACCGAATCGAGCGTGCTCGGACCGTTTTATGTGGAGGGCGCGCCCGACCAGCACAGTGGTGCCGACCTCGCGCCGGGCGAGGGACCGGGCGTGCAGTTCAGCGGCACCGTGCGTGGCATCGATGGCCAGCCGCTAGCCAATGCGGTGCTGGACATCTGGCAGACCGCGCCGAATGGCCTGTATCACATGCAGGACGCGCAGGCGGCGGAGTATCACCTGTGCGGCAAGGTGCATACCAACGCGGACGGCAGCTACCGTTTCCGCACGCTGAAGCCGGTGTCGTATCCGATTCCGGTGGATGGGCCGGTGGGGCAGTTGCTGGAGAAGCTCGGCCGTCATCCGTACCGGCCCGCGCATGTGCATTTCATTGTGTCGGCGCCGGGCTATCAGCCGGTGGTGACGCAGCTGTTCACCGAAGGCGACAGCTACCTTGAATCCGATGCCGTGTTTGGCGTGAAGCATTCGCTGGTGATCGAGTACGAACAGGACGGCGACGAATGGCGCGCCCATTACGATTTCGTGCTTGAGCCGGCTGGCTGAGGAGACGCCGATGTTCTTTCTCGTACTGGCGACGGACAAGCCGGGCATGCTGCCGGTGCGCAGCGAGGTGCGGCCGATTCATGGCGCGTATCTGCGTAATCCGCATCATCCGGTCAAGGTGCATCTCGGCGGGCCGACAATGACCACAGGCGGTGACGCCATGAACGGCACGCTGCTGGTGGTGGAGGCGCAGGATATCTCGGCGGTGTGCGATTTCGTGGCGGATGATCCGTACTCGCAGGCAGGTGTGTTTCAGTCGGTCGAGATCCGTCCCTGGGCCTGGACGCTCGGTGCGCCTGCGGGCGCGCCATCGGATGCGCCGTCAAATCAGTCGTCAAATCCACTACCAAAGCCGCAATCGGGCAGGGGATTGAACCAGCCATCAGGCACCATAGCCGGCGAGGTGCGCCGTTGAACTGGCAGCAGCATCCGGACCGGCCGGCCGACGGTACGCGCCTGTGCGCCGTGGCAGAGATTCCCGACCACGGTGGACACGAAGTCGCTTTTGGCGAGGGACGTGAGAACTTCAGGGTTTTGCTGCTGCGCGAAGGCGAGCGGGTCTGGTCCTACCTGAATTTCTGTCCGCATTTCTCGTTGCCGCTGAATTACGAGCCGCAGACCTTCGTCACACTCGACGGGCTGATCATGTGCGCGCATCACACGGCGTTTTTTAATTTTTCCGATGGCCGTTGCGTTGACGGACCCTGTGTCGGCGATGGCCTGGTGCCAGTGCCCAGCTTCATTCGTGACGGTGACGTGTTTTTTGGTGAGCAGCACTGAGCGCTGCCGCTTGCTGGCCTAGAATCCAGCGTGCGGGTGGCCTGCGGCCGTCCGCGTTGCCGATTGTTCTGATGCGCTCGCGATTGCCGGGCGCGAAGAGGTCTCACCATGCGCTTTGATGACCGCGCCGATGCTGCACGGCAGTTGTCGCTGCGGCTGGCCGCTTATGCCGCCGAGCATCCGCTGGTGCTGGCGATTCCGCGCGGCGGCGTGCCGCTGGGTCGCATCATTGCTGATGCGCTCCATGCCGAGCTGGACGTGGTGCTGGTTCGCAAGATCGGTGCGCCATTCAATCCGGAAGTAGCGGTGGGCTCGGTGGGTGAATCCGGTGCAATCCATCGGGCCGGTCCTGCGGCCGGCTTTGGTGCTAGCTTCGCTACGAGTTTCGATACAAGCTTTGGTACGAGCTTTGATGCGAGCCTCGGCGCAGGCGAGGACTGGCTAAGGTCTGAGGCCGAGCGGCAGCTGGCATTGATCCGGCGCAGGCGCGCCGCGTATTCCGCGCTGCGCTCGCCGGTTGCGGTGGAAGGACGCACCGTGATTCTGGTCGATGACGGGCTGGCCACCGGTGCGACGGCGCGCGCGGCGATTCATGAGATCCGTCGGCAGTCGCCCGCCCGACTGGTGATGGCAGTGCCAGTGGCTGCCGACGATGCCGCGGCGGCAATCGCGCCGCTGGTCGACGACTTCATCTGCCTGCAGATGCCGGCGGATTTTCGCTCGGTGGGGCAGTTCTACCGGGATTTCGATCAGGTCGACGATGCGACCGTCACGCGGCTGCTGACACCGGATTAGTTTTTCCCGGCAGCGGCCGTGGCACTCCGCTGTGACCGCCGTTCGCCGACGCAGGCCATCGTTTTGTCCCAGAACACCGCGCCGCTGCCGCCATAGCGTGACGGCAGCCGCATCATCTTGCGGTGCGAGCGCGCCAGCGCACGCTCCAGCGCTTCATCCATCATGCCGAGCTGCTCCAGCGCCAGATAGGCTTCACAGTTGGCATCGATTTCATCACGCGTCGGGTCGGCCGCATGCGCGCATTCATGATAGAAAATGAAATCGGGCATATGCGGATCGTTGTCCCGGATCCCTTTCATGGTGACGTAATCAAAGAAGATCACCGGCCAGCCATCCTTGTCGGGCCGTACCACGGCGGCTGCGCCGCCAAGCGCCGGATGGCGGTCGCCCGACTCGCCATGGCCGAGCCATTCCTCCGGCACCGTGCGGCGCTCGCCGTTGCGCTCGATGACGCACTGCACTTTCACGCCGTCACTGCGTTCATAGGCCTGAGCGGTGCCGGCCATGCCAGCGGTCAGCGCAAGCACCAGCACCAGCGCTGCGAACAGTCCGGGCGACGGTGCTGACCCTTCTAATGATGCTTTTACTGAAGCTTGTACTGACGCTGGTACTGAAGCTTGTGCTGGCGAAGCGGATTGCAGACGTACCGCTGCACGCCGCCAGCGGGCGTGCAGCAATTGCGCGACGGCGTATTTCATCACTTGCAGGCGTTTCTGCCGCCCCAGTTGCCGCGCGTGATTTCACCGTCGAGCTTGACCGGACGGAACCAGCCGCTCTCGCGCGAGCCGGCGAACTTGCCGGTGCCCCCTTTGCGCTGGTACCGGCCTTCCGCCTGTCCACGCCCCTGGCTGAATGCATAGGTCAGCACATCACCGTCCACGTCCTCGACTGCGCACAGCCCGTCAGCTTCGACGGTGTTGTCCGGGTAGACGACCGCACCGCCGGTACATTGACCAGAAAGATTATTGAATTTGGAATTTTCTTCGGCACTCATCTGCGTCGATGAACGGAAGTGAATGAAGCGGGTCTTGTTGCCCATGTCGACGGTCGATTCACCGATGTCGACGCTGGTGTAATCGCCGCACTGGTCTTCCTTGGCGACGGCATTCAGGGACAGCAGCAGCAATGCTGCCGGCAGCAGGATGGCTTTCATGGGGGGCTCCTCTCGTGTTGGTGATGATTTTTATGTTTGTTATGTTTTTTGTCGTGTTGCTGCGGCAGTGCAGCACGGCGTGGCATTGCAATTGCCGCCAGTAAAGTTTGCCATTTTCCGTTCAAGCTTGCCGGGCGCCGGCTCGCTACGTGCGGCGCGCAGGCAAGTCCTCGGGTTGTTGCAAGGGGGTTGGCGAATGAACCGCCGGCGTGCGGTTCAGCGCGACGTCCGTGGATGACGGCGCGGCATGGCGCTCAGCAGGGTGAGATCGCGCTCAGGCGCAGACGCGATTCCTGCCGCTGCCCTTGGCGGTGTAGAGCGCCTTGTCGGCGCGGGCGAGCATCGCATCAATGTCGGCTTCACCAGCTTGTTGCGCTGTGACGCCGATGGACACCGTAAACCTGACCAGCCGGCCATCATTGAGCGGAACAGTGCTGTCCGCGAGTTCCTCGCGCAGGCGATCCATCACTGTGATGGCACTGCCCAGGCCTGTATGCGGCATCAGGATGGCAAATTCTTCCCCGCCGATGCGGGCGACGATATCAATCGATCGCATCTTGGCTTTCAGCGTCTGCGCCAGCGCGATCAGCAACTCGTCGCCGATCGCGTGGCCGAACTCATCATTGACATTCTTGAAGTGATCGACGTCGAGGATGGCCAGCGAAAAGCTCGACTGCAGCCGACTGGCGCGCGCGATTTCATTACCGGCCAGTTCGTAAAAATGCCGGCGATTGCACAAGCCGGTCATGGCATCGCTGTTCGACAATTCCTCCAACCGCCGCTCGAGCTTTTTACGCTCGGTAATGTCGAACACGATACTGCGGCTCATCACCGGCTTGCCACTCGGGTCGCGGATCAGCGTGGCGTTGACGAGCACCGGCCGCGTCGCGCCATTCGCATGTACCAGTGAAAATTCCAGTTCTTCGATATGGCCTTGCGCGAGGAATTGCGGGAAGGCGTGCTCGAACAAGGCCTTGCCAGGCTCGGTAATGAAGCGCGTGAACGGCTGGCCGATCACTTCATCAGAAGACCGTCCAAGCCAGCTGAGCTCCGTCTGGTTAATGCGCACGAAACAGCCGTTTGCATCCAGCGAGTGGTAGCCACAGGGCGCCTGATCGTACAGGTCGCGAATTTCATTCTTCTCCAGCGTGATGCTTTTCAGGTGGTCGGCGATGCGCTCTTCGCTGGCGACGATATCTAGGAAGCTGTGATACAGGCCTGAAAATTCCGAGATGCCGACGGGCGGTGTCGAGGCATCGGCCGGATTCTCGCGCGCGCCCACCATGCGTGCGAGCCGTCGCGTTTGCCGCGCGATGAACTGCGAGCTGACAAAGGCAATGCCCAGTCCGACGGCGGCCGCGCCCACGCTCAGCAGAAACATCATCAGCAGGGTGTGCCGCGATTCGCTTTTCAGCACGCGGTCGGGAACCGCGATCGATGCATACAAGTCGCCGTGAAAAACCGGATAGATCACCGACGTGATAGCTACGCCGTCGAGCGTGGCGCCCTGATAGATCTTGGCATCCTTGCGCTTGGTCGCGGCGATGAATGAGCTGCTCGCCGGGCGGCCAACGTACTGCTCTGCTGCGACCGATCGCGCCACGATCGTACCCTCCGGGTCGACTATGGCCGCCATCCAACCGGTTGGCAGTTCCTGTGCCTTCAGCAGCTCGGTCAGCGCGTCCGTCGACAGCATCATTCGTAAGACATGCGTCACCTTGTCATGGCTGATGATCGGCACCGAGACAGCAACGAGATAGCCGCGCAGGGACGGCGCTTCGAAGGGGCCTGAGACGTTCGGCTTGCCGGTGGCGAATACCTGCCGGCCGATTTCCGGATGCGGCGCACTCACGGGTTGGCGCTCGTAAGGTTCGCTGCTGATGAATACTTGCTCACCCGCTTCATTGACCAGCGCCGCTGCGAGGAATTCCGGATTGGTCTCGACCAGCTGCCTGGCCTGTTCGTGCAGCGCGGGCCAGTCGCCCTTGCGCGCACTGGCGCTCTGGCTTAGCACTAGCAGCGTCTGTACCGCAACGCTGAGGTGTTCATGGGTGACTTGCGCGATCTGGCTGGTGCGGAAGCGCAGCTCCGCTTCGACCAGGGCCTGCTCCTTCGCGCTGATATGCACCAGGGCGAAAATGAAAAGCATCGTCAATGGCACGATTGCCGACAGTACTGCGATAAGGGACCACGTTCTTATCTTCAGTGCCATGACTGATTTTTATTATGAGACTTGGTCCAGTATGCGCCGGGAATAAATTTAAATACAAGAATATTCTGCGAGCAATAAGCTTATGGATATATAAGCGCTTTTAAATGAATTGGTTTTGTAATGGAATGATTGTTTCACGCAATACCGATTCGCTCCGATTTTCATGTGAACGGGCAGGTGATGTAGCGCGGGCGTCTGCAGCCAGAGTATTGCGCGGGCCGGTAACGGAAAAGGCAGGGCCGTCAGCCCCAGGCGCGCACGCGGCCGGTGTCGACGTGCACGAATTGCTCGTTCGGATAGTAGCCCACGCCACCGGCTTGCAAAGACAGTGCAGCATCGCGCAGCTCGGCCAGCGGCACGCCCGGCAGGCGGATGTCGATCGCGCGGCCTTCCATGTGCAAACTGTGTTTGGCAACGCCGCCGCCGCGGTTTTGCCGCAGCTGGCCATTGGTCAGCGGACTGCGGTAACCGGAAATCACCTCGAAGGGCGGCAGGGATGATCCGCCAAGCGTTGCCCTCAGCTGGTGCAGCAGATCGAACAGTTGCGGATCCATGCGACCGACGGTGCCCGCATAGTGGTCACGCAAAAACCGGTTCAGCTGAGACAGTGCCGCGGGCAGGTAAGCGCCTTCGGCAGCGTAGACGACGTTGATACGCTCGTGCGTGTGCGTGTGCTTGAACGCCAGTGCCCGCTGCAGCGCCTTGCTGGTCTGTCCCTCGGGCGGTGTCATGGCTTGCGCGGACAGCGCCGACGCATGAGCTACGGAGGCGCTGAGCTCAGGCAACGTGACGCCGGCCAGGAGCAGGCGGGCAGTGTGTGACAGAAAATGGCGGCGGTCAGCGCGGTGTCGATTCATGACAGTCGGGTTAGTTCGGTCGGGCGGCAGGTGCGGGGGCCGCGGAGGGAGACATTCTGCCGGCTTGTAGTGCGTTGCGCAGCAGCTGGTCGTGCCCGTAAATGTCGTCATAGAAAAAGATGGGGCCTTCGCGCTGTTTTACAACCGCCGTGCCGTACGCTATCACGACGGTCACCGGGTTTTTCAGGCGAAGGGTGCGTGACTGGCCGGCCGCCATCGCCTGACGGATGGATTCCCGGGGCCATTCCGGATCATCCTGAAGCACGAATTCGGCCAGTGCCTGCGGGTTTTCGACCCGGATGCAGCCGTGGCTGAGATCACGCCGGTCGCGCTGGAACAGGCTGACCGACGGCGTGTGGTGCATATAAATTTGATCATTGTTCGGAAAAATGAACTTGACGTTGCCCAGCGCATTGCGCGGACCCGGCCGCTGGCGCAATTGCGCATCCCCACGTAGCACCGCCGACAGCAGCTCGTCGCTGAGCCGGGTGACGACCTCGCCGCCCCGGCGGACGAACTCAAAGCCTTCCTTGTCGAAATCGGCCGGCTTGCGGCGCAGCTGCGGTACCAGCTCGCCGCGCGCGATTGACGTTGGCACTTTCCAGTACGGTGCGAACTCGATCTGCCGCATCTGTTCATCCAGCAGCGGCGTTCGCGTATTCAGCGCCTTGCCGACGATGACGTTCATTTGCAGCGCCACGGTCACGCGGTTGCCGTCGATTTCCAGGCCGCGCAGCACAAACTCGGGCAGGTTCACCAGCAGCATGCGCTTTTCATTCAGCAGCGGTGTCCAGCGCAGGCGTTCCATGGTGAGCGCGATCTGTTCGGCACGCGCCGCCGGCGGCACGGCCAGCCGGTCGAAGGTGGTTTTGCCGATGACGCCATCCGGCGTTATGCCGTGCCGGGTCTGGAACTGGCGGACGCCATCGACCAGCGCGCCGTCATAGCGGTCTGGCACGCCGGTGCCGGAGGGCAGGTCGCCCAAGGCCATCAGGCGCTCAGCCAGTAGCGCCGTACCCGCATAGCGTTGGCCCGGCGCGAGCTTCTTGCCGGGTATCGGTGGCAGCGGTGTGTTCCATGCGGGGTTGCCGGCCAACGCGCGGTAGCGCGCCAGCCAGGGCTTGAGCACCTGATAGAGCGGGAAGCGCGGCGTTGCCGCCTTGACCGCGAAATCCAGATTGCGTGCGGCGATGGCCGCGTTCAGGGTCGCCGGGATGTCCAGCGCAGGCGCAGCCTTGATGTTCGCGTAGACCTTGCCGGGATCGATGCGGCCGTAGCGCAAGTCATGCAGGTAACGGCGCATCGCATCGTTGAGCGCGAGGGCGAACGCTGCCTGTTCGGATTCGGGCAGCGGACGATTCTGGGCCGGTGAATGCAGCACGGCCGTTAATGGGGCAGACAGATAGTCGGCCGGATTCAGGCCATCCTCGCCTGCCTGTTGCAAGATCTGCAAGGCTTGCTGCGCCAGCGCACCGGGTTTGCCGTTGGTCAGCCAGCGCACGGCAAGGTCGTCGCCTTCAGCAGCCAGCGCGCGTAGCGCGAACAAGGGCAGCAGGGCCAGCAGAGCGGCGATGAGCTGCGGGCGGAGCCAGCGACGCACCCAGGGGCTATCCATGACGTTCTCACCGATGGTTAACAAAAGTTAAACGATATGGATATTGTTCCTAAACCATCGTGGCATCAAGAGGCGAGTGACCTGCAAGGGCAGCGTGCCGCACGGCCTGGCGGCTGCACGGTGCCGGGCAATGAGCACTGGACGGCCCCCTGCAGGTTCGGCCAGCTGGCGACGATGTAATTCAGGCAAGGAATGCGCCGGGGGATTTTCTGCGCACCCCAATCTGGTTTACGCTGGCGCTACGCTGAGGGCAGCCCCGTTGGGCGACTCGCAGCGTCTGCCAAGCGGCATCGCCTAAAAAAACAATATCTCAGGAGGAGACATGGCATTCGAATCAACAGACCGCAGTGATGGCCCGATGCCGCCGATGGCCGTGTTTTCGCTGCTCGCACGGGGCGCGAGCGACATGCGTGCTACTGGCTTTCTTGGCGTCGCCTATGGCGTGGTGTTCGTGCTGATGGGCTATGCGGTGGCCATTCTGTATCAGCATGTCTGGCAGCTGACCATGGGGCTGACCGCCGCATTTTTCCTGCTGGGGCCGTTCATCTGCTGCGGCATCTATGAACTGTCGCGCCAGCGCGAGCGCGGAGAGCGGCTCGACTTCGGCGCAACTCTGACTTGCTGGATGCGTAACTGGAAATCGGTGGCGTTTTTTGCCGCGATCCTGTCCTTCTTCATCGTCATCTGGGTGCGCGTCTCGGTGGTGCTGTTCGCGCTGTTTGCGACGCATAATTATCCGCAGTTGAACGATATGCTGAGCAAGATCATCTCGATGGATAACCTCGAGTTCATGGCCGTCTGGACGGCCGTGGGCTTCGTGTTCGCCTGCCTGGTTTTCGCGATGTCGGTGGTATCGATGCCGATGATGCTGGACCGGGGTTCGGACACGATTGAGTCAATCGCTGCCAGCGCGATCGCGCTGTGGAACAACCCCGGCGCGATGCTGTTGTGGGCATTGACGATCACGGTGCTGATCGGCGCGAGCCTGATATTTTTCCTGCCGCTGCTTGCGCTGACGGCGCCGCTGGTCGGCCATACGACCTGGCAAATGTACAAGACACTGGTGCCCGAGCGCCTGCCGCTGGCCGCAGATTCAGCCGCTGACAGCGGCGCACAGCAAGAGGCTTCCTGAGCGGCCTTGCGAGGCCGGGCTGTTGCGCCCGTCATCGACCGTAGGCCCGGCGATGACGCCCGTCGTTACTTGAATTCGAATTCCACCCACTCCATCGCTTGCGTGCCGCGGTTGCTCATCGTGAGGGTGCGCGCTGATTCGCTGAAGCTGAACTGTGCCGGCGTCATGACGACATCAACCGCTGCCTCGCCGTCGCGCTGATCGGTGATGACCCCATCGGTCAGGGCGACCCGCAGGCTTGGTCCGTGCAGGGTCACGGGCCCCAGCGACTGGCCGGGCTGCAGCACGATGCGGTAAGCGCGAACACGCTCGTTGTCGACGACGGTCGTCAGCCCTGCTCGTGGCGCAATCGGCGTGGTCGTGCTGGCGTTTCCGTTGCCGGGCGGCTTGAGCAACTCGATGCCGATCGCGCGGAAGGTGCCCGGCCCGAGGTTGATGAAGCGATGCGTATAGGCGCCCTGAGTGGATGCGTTGTAGTAGCCGACCAGCCCGCGCGTGATCGGCATATCTTTCGCCTCTTGCCCGTAGATCTGGTTTCTGAGGGTAACGCTGGACACCATCAGGAAGGGATAGTCCAGTGCATGTTCATGGAAGAGGGTGCGCTCGCCTTCCGGAATATTGACGTCGATGACTCGCACCCAGGCATTGGTCAGCTTGGGCACGTGGCGCGGCTCTTCGTGCGCCGGGACCACCGGGTCATCGGCCGCCAGGGCCTTTAGAGAAGCCAGGGAGCTCACAGAGGTCAGGGCGATGCAGGCGGCGATAAAGACGGCTTTGCTCATGGTCGCTCCCTTGAAGGTGATAAATTTTATTTTAATCGAGAGCGGGCATGAATTGACTTGCCGACGCAAGCCCCCTAGATTGGGCGACGTGAACGCACAGCCACCCGGCGCTGATGGCGTTCGCCCGCCCTGCACATAACACCAAGGACGACAGGGCGCGTGCCGATCGTTCCGGAGACTACGATGCTGCGCATTTTTGGGGTCATGGCATGCCTGGCATGCGCGCTATTGTCTGACTTGTCGTTGGCCGCTGATGTCGGCCATGAGCCGATGGACGGTCTGCAATTTCGCTGCACTGCGACGCAGCGTGTGCGCATCCGGGCCGACATGCGCGCGCTGCTGCGGCAGATGCACGTCGCTGAAACCCTGGTCCGCATTCACGAAAGCCCGTCGGGCGACGCACTCACCTACACGCTGGCCACGCCGGACGGCGATACCAGCACGCTGGACTTTACGCGGCGCCCCGAGTACCGGGTGCATGAAGAAGCCATCAAGCTATACGACCGGCGGCACCGCGCTCGCAGCGTCAGCACGGTCAGCCTGAAGGAAATCCTGCTGGCGCTGATGCAGCATGGCCGGCTGACCGAATTTTCCGGCGCAAGCTGCTCGGTCGACGCGCTGGTCGAGCATTTGCAGGTGCGCCAGAATATTGTGGCGTGGGTCGAGCGGACGGCATGGAACTGGCCCGATGGTGGGTACGCCGAATGGAACAAGGCCCACTGGGCAGGTGCGGGAGTGCGAAACCCGCGCAAGTTATTCGACGCGTTCGAGGACGTTTTCCTGAACCAGTCAAAGTATGCCTTTGGCTGCTATGCGGCGATCAAGCTGGCCTACGCCTTTGGCGTGATGGATTTCTATCATCGTGTGCACAAGGATCCGAAGACCCTGGCCGCGATCCAGCAGCGACTCAACGCAGACGGGCATCCACTGTCGGATATCGAGCCGTATGCGATGTGGAATTTCGAGAGCGACTTCGATGCTGCGAGGGCGGCCGCGCCCGGCAAATTGCTACATTTGCAGCAGGGGGTCAGGGTCCATAATTTCGTGCCCGGCGACTGGGTATATTTTTTCAATACCGATGCCCGCTCGTACAAGAAAACAGGCTACGAGGGCAGCAACGGTATTTACCTGGGGCGCGGCTTCTTTTCTGATTTTTATAACGACGCCGAGCATCACTACACCTACGAGCAAAAGCTGGACGAGGTGTACCAGTGGCGCCATGGCGTGTTCAGCCAGTCGCGTGATTATGAGAAGGCCGAGCTGCTGTCGAAGGAGCGGCTGACCAGCCTCTCCGGCAGTCCGTCGGCCGGCGGCCTGGTGTTGCCCGTGCGCGCAGTACCGAACCTGTTTCATTGATGGCCGCTGCAGGGCCTGCCGGATGGCAGGCGCCGGCTTGCCAGCTTGGTAATGTGGGACGCTGAAGCTCATTACGGTAAAGCGCAGTGGGGTTAAGCAAAGTACGGTGAAGCGCAGGCGCTGAATCGTCACCATGGAGGAGGACCATGAAATCATCGGAAGCAGGAGCCGCAATGCGCTGGCTGCGCCGCTTGCTGGCACTGGCGTGTGCCGGATGGCTGGCGTCGGCGGCGGCCGGGCCGCTGAATGGCGAGCGCAAGATTGTGTTGTCCAATGCGGCGGGCGAGCGGCACGTGATTGGCACGGTGCAGTTCTCGGAGGCCGGCAACGGCATGAGCGGATTCGAGGTCAGGATGAACGAGTCGATGCAGGATTACTTCCTTGCGATGCGTCCCTTCCTCTGCCTGACGGGCGCGGTGCAGCGGCTATGCTGGTTTCCGGTGAAGAACGAGGCGTCGCTGGTCAGCCCGTCCGACCTGCTGCCGCTGGAATATGCGCTGATGTTCATGCGCACCCGTACGCACGACCTGCACGTCAATCCTTTCAACGGGCTTTATTACAAGCTGCGGCTGGAGGGCGAGCGGCTGCTCGGGCAGTTGTATGAGGTCGATATGGCGCCGTTCATTGCACCGGACATCCTGCCGCCCGAGCAGCGCCAGCGTCCGCTGAAGCCGGCCGATTTCTACGAGGCCGACCCCGGCTCGAACTGGCTGCCCGTGATGACCATCGAATGAGCCAGGCGGCGCGGAACCCGGGTTGATGCGCTCACTTGGGCAGCATGGATCTCAGTACATTGTCCTTCAGCAGGTAGTGGTGCGCCAGCGCGGCGCTGGCATGCAGGCCGGCCAGCCAGAGCAGCGCATCGGCGAGCGCCGGATGAAGGTCAATCAGCAGCTCGGCGATGGCGGGCGATTGCCCGAAGGGCGAGGCCATGAGGTCGCTGCCGAGCAGAGCGACTGGTTCGCCGCTCAGCCAGATGCCGAGCACCGCCGTGGCAGGTACGGCGAGCAGCAGCAGGTAGAGGCCGCCCTGGACAATGCGCGCGGCCAACTGCATCCAGCGCGGGGGGCTGACCGCGCCGGGTGGCTTCGCAAACGCCATCAGGACGAGGCGCAGCAGCGTCAGGAAAAACACGATGACCCCCAGCGTCTGATGGACCTGAACGGCGGGATCCGCCGATGCGGCGGCGATCTCGTCGATGTCTTCAGGGCCTAGAAGAAAGGCGATGACCACGATGATCGCGGTCATCCAGTGAATGATTTGCGTGAGCGGAGAGTGGCGTTCAGCCATGATTTATCTGCGGGCGACGATAATGACTCCGTTTTACGCTGGTCGCATAAGCTGAACCTGAAAATGTCATGCACTGCGACGGCCGCTGGCGGCGACAACAATGCCGCTGGAGTAAGATGCGCGATCACCCTGGTCATCACTGACGGGAAGCCCGATGCCGGTCGATCGGTAGGTCGACCGCCGGCCCCAGCCGGGGCCCGGATGCGAAGAACAAAGCGCGGACCTCGCCGGTGTCGTGCTAAACCTTGATATGAAAGTGAACTTCCGATGGCTGAGCAAACCCTGAGCGATGACCTCAACGAGATTGAGGATGACCAGAAAAAAGAAGATACGGAAGATACGGATGACAACGGCACGGACAACAGTGGTGTGACCGACAACGGTTCTGACGATAACCCGGTGGGAAGCGATAACCCGCCCGGTGACGGCATGGTTGGGATCACCAGCACTGACGATAACGGTCCGGATGACCATGGCTTCGACGACGACGCCACCGAGGACGATGACAACATCAAGGGCACAGACGGCAATGACGCGAAGCGCGGTGCCGGTGGTGACGATTCGATCCAGGGGGGCCATGGCAACGATGACCTTGAGGGTGACTCAGGCGACGATGATCTGAACGGCGATGACGGCGACGATTCGCTGCTCGGAGGAGTTGGTCTGGACATGCTCGTGGGCGGTCTGGGCGACGATGACCTCGACGGTGGCGATGATGACGACACGCTCGAGGGTGACGACGGCACTGATCGCCTGAAAGGCGGTATCGGTGACGACAGCCTCGATGGCGGCAACGGTGATGATGACCTGGTCGGCGACGTGGGCGATGACAGTCTTGTGGGCGGCGATGGTGACGACAGCCTGTATGGCGGCGATGGCGACGACACCGTGAACGGCGGTCTGGGCGATGACCTGATCATCGGCGGCAGTGGTGCAGGGGATGATAAATATAGCGGTGCCGACGGCATCGATACGGTCAAGTACAGCAGCGCGGTGGCGGGCATCATGGTCAACCTGAAAGCTGGTTTCGCGAAATCGATATCGAAGGACGCCGGTATTGGTAAGGACTCGCTGGACACAATCGAGAACGTCATCGGCGGCGACCACGACGATATTCTGATTGGCAGCTCGCAGGACAACCGGCTTGAGGGCGGCAAGGGTGACGACAACGTCAAGGGCGAACTTGGCGATGATGTGCTCGTTGATGGCCTGGATTCGGGTGATGACCGTTACAACGGCGGTGCGGGTGTGGATACGGTCGATTATTCAGGGGCAGCGGCGGGTATCCTCGTCAACCTCACGACCGGTCGCGCCGGCTCATTATCGGTCGATGCGGGTGTCGGCAATGACAAACTGGCGGCGATTGAAAATGTGACGGGCAGCGAGTTTGGCGACAACCTCACTGGCAGTTCACTGGGTAACCTGTTGAACGGTGCTGGCGGCGATGACACGCTGGTCGGTGGCCTGGGCAAGGATACGTTGACCGGTGGTGCCGGTGCGGACGTATTCAAGTT
>JACCDS011072494.1_pt1 | contig 14156 bp, 8 predicted proteins | sample 7446441 | NCBI WGS metagenome assembly JACCDS01 (sample SAMN15323445, study PRJNA562643) | freshwater metagenome | isolation source: river surface water | place: USA:Blue River Watershed | collected 2017-08-17 | reverse complement strand
TAGGGCGTAATTGTTTTCGCCTCTTATGGTTTGAAGGTTCAGATTTAAGTGCTCTACCAACAACGCACTACCTGCTTACACCGCTTCCATTCATCCCGTCTATTCCGATCAACCCCTCTTGCTGAAACGTTTTGTATTCCTACAAAGTTACAACTCTTTTTTCATCTCCGTTGCTCTTATTTTTTACGGACTTTATCTGATTTTTGAATAATCCTTATCTACCCTGATTCCCTTTCCCTAAATTTGTCACATGGAATACGTTAACCTCGGCAAATCAGGACTACCCATTTCTCGTTTATCCTTCGGTTCTTGGATCACTTTCGGTAATCAAATTCAAAATCAAATATCCGAAAATCTAATGGACATCGCATACCATGCAGGTATCAACTTCTTTGATAATGCAGAAGTTTATGCAGCAGGACAATCAGAAATAGTCATGGGTGAAATCCTAAAGAAAAAAGGTTGGAGTCGCGATTCCTACATTGTTTCCAGCAAAGTTTTCTTTGGCGCAGGCGCTAGCCATCCCACGCAAAAAGGACTACACAGAAAACACATAATCGAAGCATGTAACCAAGCTCTAAATCGACTACAAGTTGAATATCTTGACCTGTATTTTTGCCACAGACCCGATAAATCTACACCTATTGAAGAAACTGTTTGGTCTATGCATCAGCTCATCATGCAAGGTAAAATTCTTTATTGGGGGACGTCTGAGTGGAGCGCCCAAGAAATTATGGAAGCCCATATGGTATCTCAGCGTTACAACTTAATTGGACCTATTGTTGAACAACCACAATACAATATGTTAGTTAGAGATAAAGTAGAGGTTGAATACAAACAAATTTATAAAACTATAGGGTTAGGAACCACCATCTGGAGTCCATTGGCTTCAGGTTTATTAACAGGGAAATATCTAAATAATCTTGAATCCAGCACACGTTTACAGCGTAACGAGTTAGATTGGTTAGCAGAACGTCTTTTAACGTCTGAAAACCATCTAAAAGTACAAAAACTGCATGCCTTTGCCCTGGAATTGGGTGTGAGTTTACCTCATTTAGGAATTGCTTGGTGTTTAAAAAACCCAAATGTTTCAACTGTAATTCTTGGAGCTTCCAAAGAAGAACAACTTATAGAAAACCTAAAAGCGCCAGAAATACTTCCATTGCTAACTGATGAGGTCATGCAAAAAATTGAAACTATTCTCGAGAATGCGCCCATACATCCTCAGTATTAAAATTAATTAATAATTCTAATCACCTCTCCCAAACACACGACACAACAATTTAATTCTTGATCCAGTTGATGGTGTGTTGCCTACCCCCACATGATACTTCAAACAGGTAATTACCTTTAGATATATTGTCGGGTAACTCCATTTTGATATTTTTGGATGGATGTTGAATAGACTTCGTCATTATTTCTTGGCCCACGGAATTAAACATTCGGATATGAACCAAACTCAAGGTCGGATATGGAAGTTCAATAGTAATTTCATTTCCAATAGATGGATTTGGATAAATTTGAACGGCTGGTTTCAATATGATCGAAACCGCTGATGTCTGTGTGTTTTCTTTAAAAACCAATAAGAAACGATTTGACATTCTACTTGCAGGTTCGGCACTAACTGTAAATGAATATTCCGATTCGCCCACATGGTTCAAACGTTCCTCTGTATTTAAGTAACGGTCCAAAACGTACACATCTCTTTCTATTTCAGCAGAAAGATCAAATTTAATGGTGTACTTTGAATCACGAATTTGAGTGAAGTTAAACTGAATGGAATCCCAAATATTGGGCACTTTTCTTGATTCAACACTCAACAACTTACCATTCGATAGAACTGCGAAGTTCTCATCTAAATTGGTTGGTTTTAGAGCATCTCTCTCATCATATTCGTTTTTATAGGTAGAATCGAAATGAATGAATAAACCGTCTAACGGTTTTGCATTAATTGATTTCAAAGAATCTGACTGCCACAACTGTAGTTTTAAAGTTGACATTGCAGGTTGTGTTCTCCAAACAGATGTCAAGCCATTTCCCTTAGATGATTCTGTAAAAGACAAGGATGCCGAACTATTAGAAGAAGTCTTAACGAACATTGCTTGTCCTGGTTGCAATAATCGACTAGCAGATGAATTCGAAGTAGCAGTATTATTAACGACATCTACTGTTACGTATCCACCACGAGTTGAAATAGTTGGGTCCCAAATGTAATAGAATGACTTATTCAAGTTGGTAGAACCATTCAACACGGTTTGCATATCCACTGATGATTGATAAGGATTTCCAACTAAGCTGTAACCATCTGTAGTGGAATTCAAATTTGTGACATTAACTGTTCCTAAAACTAAATTTCCAGTTGCTCTTAATGTGGTATTTGTTGGAGTAGGGGTATTGGTTGCTAAACTAACTGTTCTATCTCCCCGAACCATCAACCGATATGGTGTCCCAGCAACCAAATTGGTATTGTTGGTATTATTTATTGCCGCCCACGTCTGATTGGAATTGTTAAAAGTAAACATGGATGGATTGCCCGTTAATGTTGAATCAAAACCAAGTGATTTATTTGACCCTGTAATATGTGTTCCTAAACCGGCAGCATTTGAGCCATTTTCTTGCCAATTTGCATAAATCGTGGATGTAGAATTTACAGATGAACTAACAAAACGGAAAGCTCGACGAGCCGGAACATACCTCTCAACATTAACCAAACCACTAATTGAAGCACCTGAAGCTGGGACCTCATTTAAAACACCGGTAGAACTAGAAGTGCTTTTAAATGTCAAATAACCATCTGTAATAAGCGTTCCAGAAGTAAGAGTAAGTGAATTTGAAATGGATGTTGGACCTTTCAAAGTTGCACCTTCTGAGTTTTCAATTCCCAGTTTTGCTAATTGATTTGTACCGCCCAAAGACTGGTGAACTGAACCATTTAATAGCAGCTGTGAACTAGATCCAGAAGCTACAATTGTTCCTGAATTCAAGACATCTCCCAAAAGTTCTAAGGTTATGTTATTTGCAATGTTTAATGTTTTACCAACCGGGATTTGCAATGCACCTGAAATAGTCCAATTACTTGTCAAATTAAAGGTAGTTGATCCAGCAGTATTGTCTAAAATGAATATTTTATCGGAACCAAAGTTAGTCGGATTTCCTCCTGTACCATCGGGATAACCTGTCCAGTTAGAAGTAGAGGTAAGAGCTGACGTTGAACCTGTTTTTATATAATATTTCACATAAGGCACCCACTTAGCATATAAGGTTAAATTGGCTCCTGTATTATATGTACTCCCAGCTGTGTAATTAGTTCCCCCTCCAGATGGCTGTGTATTCCAACCAGCAAAGTAATATTCATCGCGCTCTAAAGTACCAGAACCTGCGAGAACAACTGAGTTACCTGAAGTGAAAGATTGGCTAGAAGGAGCTGCTCCTGAAGTATTATTATTGCCTAAATACGTAACAGTATAAGTAGATGAGGCAACAAACACTGGCTCAATTGTCAAATTACCAGAAATAGTCAATGTGTATGGATTGTTCGTTGACAATGTAGAATTTTGATCTACGTCCTTCCAATATGAAAATTGATAGCCTGTATTAGCTGCTGCAGTAACTGTAACTTGTGTACCTGAAGAGTAAACATCCCCATAAATACTCGCACCCGAGGTGGTGCCATTGGTTGTTGATCGTGCTTTCAACATATAAACGGGTGAAATTTCAGTTTCTACAGAACCCCTAGTAGGAGCAGTTGTGCTACGAGTTGTACCTAATTGATCGCTTGTTACTGCATTGGATGAAGCACTACTCCCGGCAATATTTACCCAAGAACCAGTACTAGGATTTTTGTATCCGAGGGATGCTGTTCCATTTCCGTTGGTATATCCGGTAACTACCCCTTTATTTCCAGTATTATTAGGGAAAGACCCCAATTTTAAGGTTGCTGTTTTATTTGCTGTATTGGAAACTAATAACGGCTGATAAACCAAACCCGTACCTATTTCATTGCCATCGCCATCGGTGATTTTCGTATAAACACCGCCTGCAAAAATGGTATTGTCGGAACCATCCGCTTTACCCGTATAGAGAATATTCCCCGTGGAAGTTGAAGTATTAAACTTATTTGAAGAAGAGTGGTGAATGTTGTAATAACCATTAACGGAAGAACCCGAGGAGTATGCAAAATCATCCAAAGTAAATGCTGAAGGTGAGGTAGTGCTGCCTGAGCTTCTGTAGTAATTATAAGCGAATATACAATTGACTATATACTCTACATTTCTGTTAGAAATAGCACCAGCAGGATAATTACCATACGCAACATTACCAGTAAACGTCGAATTTGCTACGTACAAATAAGACATATAGTTATTAATCCCGCCACCCAACTCAGTACTTTTATTATTGGAGAAAGTACAATTATTAAAATACAAATATCCACCCCCTTTGTTCTCACAGCCGCCCCCGCCACCAGCAGAAAATTCAGAGCGATTTTCTGTAATGGTGGTTTTCTCAATAAACATGACGCCCCCATTATTTAGAAATCCGCCACCATAACCGGCAGAGTTTCTGGTAATCATACAATTATTCAAGTACATTTTACCGGTACTCTGATTACTAATCCCTCCGCCACCATTTCCCAATTGATTAGTTCCTACTGAACTTCTACTATTGCTAATTGTCACATTATTAAGCACTAACTTATCTGCGGCATTGTAAATTGCTCCTCCAGATCCATTGGACCCAATGTTACCACCTTTTATCACTAAATCATTGATGGTTATTATTTTACTTGATCCAGTAATATAAAACAACCGAAATCCTGAAGCTGTTGAAGTACCATTCGAGCCGGTATTGTTTTTACCACCATCTGTAACACCTGTGACAGGGACTGTGAAGGTATTTCCGTTTCCATTGATAGTAATGCTTTTATTTATTGAAACGGCACTGTAGTTGTTTCCAGCACCTGGAGTAAAACCTGATACTACAATATCATTTTGAATTTCAATTATGTCTGTTACCGATGTTGAACTATTTGAAATAGCTGATACGAACTCGGCATATGAACCTACATATCTAGTTGTTTGGGCATCCAACGATAGATTTAATGCACAAATGAAACCAATGAAAATAATCCGAACTCGATTTAAAACTCGTGTTTTCAATAGAAGTGAAAGCAAATGTTTTTGCATGAGTAGGCTAAATTTTTAAAGTAGTTGAAATTCTAAACGTGAATTTAATGTCAAAAATCGTGCATATTTTGTGAACTTGTAGATTCATGCAACACAAATGACAAAAGAATACAAAAAAAGGGCTTCTAGCGAAGCCCTTTTTTTGTATATTTAAGTTTTAAACTCGATTATTTTTTGGTTGTTGAACGCATTTTATACATTCCATAAGCAACCGCGCTTCCAACTACTGTGAATATGCCACCATCAACTGGTACATCCACAACATCATCGTCGAAACCTGCTTGAGAGAAAGCAAATGAAATCAGACAAAAGGACATAAGAAATAAGAAATTCTTTTTCATAAGTTCACAAAATTAACAAGAATAATTATCATTCACCAAATTTTTTTTAAATAATTTTCGTTCATTGTTCGTAGTATCTTTGTAATTGTGATTAGAAGACTCACCTTTTTGCTTTTGTTTTTTGTGGGATGTCATGCCCATTTGAAAGCGGCTGACCCTATTCTCAAAGTTTCATTGCTTATACAAAAAAGCAAATATACCGAAGCAGAAAAACTTCATGCCAAAATATCGAATCTGCCGGAATCAAAAATAAATCCTTATTACGAACTCAACTCTGCTCTGCTTATTCTAAACCGGACCAGTACGCCTTCAAATCATGCCTTAGGCGTTCAACACCTACTTGAGGCTTGTTTTCTCAAATCTAACATCCCTTACAATTATCCGAAAAACAGCGAGAAAAAAATAAAATACTTTCAAAAGAAATATCCCGTTTCACTTAATCGCTTCGAAAGTTTGTACCAAGAGCAACTGAATGTTTTTGTTATGATGATACGACATAATAATTGGCCCGTTGATTCTACCTTAAATGCCATCAAACAAGAACCGTATTTTCAATTCACTTCTCTGTTAAATCCTTCTCAAAACCCGACATTTGTACAATCAGCTACCCCATCATTTTACAATAACTTATTTGCCATAAACTACTTAAATTCTGTTCGGATACATATTCAAACCAATCACGACAGTTGCAATCAAAAGAATTGGAAAAGTTTTCTCAACGACTATCCTAGTATTGATTCTTTTTTGAAAGTTAACATGGCGCTGTACATTAGTCTGATACATAAAAACGCTTTAAAAGAAGCACTTGCTGAAGGACCACGTTCAAAATCAACACATAAACTTCAACATTATTGGGAGTACTTAATTTCTGAACCAAACAATTTGGATCCGTTTAATCAGAAAGAATTCACCTTCTTATCAGAACTAAAAACTTGGTCAAATCAACTTCTTGACACTATTTATCAATGGGATTTTAATCTAGCCATTGATGCAAATACAAAATCGCAATTTTTAGAATACCAAAAAACCTATCCCCTTAGCCCATTCGCCGATAGTGCTTATAAATTGGCTGAAAATTTAGCTTTTATTGAAGCTAAAAATACCAATTCAGAAAAAGGTTACACTGATTTTCTCAAGTCATATCCTAATGGGCCTCATTTTGAAAAAGCAAAATATGGACTTCGCTATTTAAAAGTAATACCGGTACCCTATTTATCAACATCGGAATCAGGTCCTTCAAAATACTTTTTCGTTGATTCAGCAACCTCGGAAATCTGGATTGACAGTATGTATGATTTTGCATATCCGTTTGCACAACCGTACTACAAAAAATGGTTAACAAATGGCTCTACCTTGATTCCAGGATGCGCCTTGGTCGGACAGAACGATAACTTTTTCAATATGGAATTTCACTACATTGAAAAAGATGGTTCAAGAATGACTCCCAATACTTACGAAGAAATTATACAATTCCATAGGCATTATGCATTCATTAATAAAAACGACCGATGGGGAATTTTAAATTCTGAAGGCAAAGAAATAATTCCTCCAAAATTTCAACAAATTCATTTTGATACAACAAGATGGATTGGGTTTATTTTCAATGGAAATAAATGGGCAATTTTTAATAAAACAGGTAAATTAACCACGGGTTTTAATTATTCCGACATTCATAATTTATTGAAACCAGAAGCCGATCGTCGAATGGTTAGACTCAATGAAAATGCGGTTCAAGTAATTCAAATAGACTCGAATTTCATTCCTATTTTAAACGACGAAGGTGCTTATCAAATTATAAACCACGCAGGTCAACCGTCTCAAAGAATCAAAACTACGTATAACTATATCGGTGTAGTTCAACACAATATCTATTGGGTTCAACCGAATGAAAATCAAACTTTTTTTATTGATAAAACCGGAAACGTTCTCACTGATACTTTTATTGAAATCAAACAAGACCGATTCTCAAATCATATTTTTTATGGTAAACTTCTGATTACCAACAAAAAACGCCAATCTGATGAGACCTGGAAAATCATAAAAACGGATGCAAAAAACGGGGTAAGTATTTTAAACACCACTTTAGCAAAACCAAGCCATATTATGGCATTACAAAATTCAGGAGTCGATTATTTTGTGCTATACATCGATGAAAAGGCACTGGAAATAAACTATCATATTTTAAATTCAGAGGGTCAAGTAATAAACAAAATGACCTTACAAAAGAAATCAGCCAATGCCGGAGGTAAGTTCATTTATAAAAGCAATAAATTAGCTTTAATCGAAATCACATCCCCTAATTTAACTAAAAATGAGAAATTAAGAAAACTCAAACCTTCCATAACACGTTATCATTGGATCCAACCTCATACTGGTAAAATTTCTATTGAGTATTTTGATCAACACAGTAGTGTTTCATTACTTAATGATTCGATTGTATTTGGGCCAAGAATAAATAATTCAAGCATCCAAAATGGCAATATTATTTCTAATACATCTAAGAACATCTGTTTTAATATTATTCAAGATAAGGAGTTAACATTCTATTCCATCAAAAACAGAACTGACACGGTCTGGCAAAATGGATTAGTTGAGTTCAATCGTTTTGACAATACACAGTACATTTTAATTCAAAATGCACAAGGTAATTTAGGACTAGCAAATAGTAATGGTCGAATCATTGTTGATCCTAATTTCCAATCGATTGAACCCACCATTTATTCAAAGTATTGGAAGGTTCTAATCCATAATAAAAACAAAACCGCCGAAGAAGAACCCCATTGGGGCATCATCGACGGTAATGGATATTTAAAACTTAAGCCTGACTTTGAGGAAATAATTGATGATGAATTCTACAATTACTGGTTAGTTCCTTACAAAGACAAATTGGCTTGGACCGATTGGACTGGGCATTTATATGCTGAATGATTTCTCGGTACAAAGATTTCATTGTGGTAAATTTTGAGGTAACGTTAGACGTAAATTTTTAGTTGTTTGTAATACTGCCCAAATGGTGAATTTACTCAAGCACAAATTTGGATAATCAAGAACAAGCTATTAATTTTTCAAGCTTCCTTGTTCATCCATTTTGCGTTCATCCAGCCAATGATTACAAATGGGACTATACAATCAATTAATGTTGCAATCATATCGAAGGCAGGATACCATACATTATTCGTATAGGGCAGATAAATATATCCGATTAGACCAATAAACAAAGCAATTCCAATTGATTTTTGGAGACCCAATGGACCTATCCATTGGAATAACATCACAATTAGAAAAGCAGCAAACAAATCTGCACCCAAACCACGAATCAAATAAGGTAACATATCGGGGTTTCTTGGAGAATAAACAGTAACAAAATACCAAGGTTGACCTTCATACTGCTTCCACGCAGTTTCTAGTTTATCCATGGGCGTTGAAGGATCAGGTTGTTGAATCATGTACCTGCCTTCTTTCAGTTGCATTGAGTCCAAAGCAGTGGCAATTGCAGCCTGTTTACTCGTATATTGCTGTGAATTTTTATGAAAATTTCCAGCTGCATGTGAGATAAACTGCCAAAAGAATAACAATACTCCAATGGCTAATGTGGGTAATATAATTTTCTTCATAACCCATGCAAGATATGCAAAAGTAATTGGGAAATTCTAGCTATTTCGTATTCTTGGTAATGGTGACGTCTCGATTACCTCGGGAGAAAGAGTAATATCTTCTGCAATCCAATTGATCCCAACTACCATAATTAACAAATGTTCTTTGAGTGGCATCAACAGGCTGTATGTCTATTCTTCCATTGAGTATCCCCCACTCACATTCATTACTAAAATGAATGGTATCCTTAATTACGGATGTGTAATATCTTCCTTTACGATTTCTACCGTATGAAGTGCCCCAAACAGAATAGACGTCATCACTACTTCTAGGTGTAAAACCACCTAAAATTCGGGTTCTAACGTATTCATTCGTCCAATCGTAAATATCAGCGCGAGCGTTATCCTGTATAATTTCTACTGTTGACTTAATTTCATGCACATTTTGTTCATACTCGTTTTCACCCCAAAATGTTACGTCAATGAAGCCTGTAAATTTGTAATACCCCATGTAGGTGGGCTCCATTGTAATTTTGAACGTATTTCCTTGTTTAAAAAAATCACCCGACCAATTTACAGTAATTGGGTTTCTTCTATCAATTCCGTCAGCACAAGTATGATAAGTATCTTGACCAAAATGCACGATGAACCACTTTTGATTTTTATTGGATGTATCTAAATCGGCAATAGGAATCTTCATGTCGATGTTCTCCATTCCGTGAAGAACACGTGAATAATCCATCACCAAATCAACAAGTTTAGAGGTTTGATAATCCGCAAAATAATTATCTCCAACAGAATCCTCGAAAGTTTCAACAACAATTTTACATTGTGCGAAATAAATCACACTGAACATGGCTAATGACCATCGAATTAGGTGCTTCAGTGGTTTTAGATTGGATTTTTTTTCTGGGGACATTAGAGCGATTGAGAATTTTGAAAGTGCATACAAATTTAGCAATTGTTCTGAAAATGCAAGTACGCGAAATGGGTTAGCTCCAAAAATGGCTGTATATTTGCATTTTATTCAAAATTAATAGTTGGTCCCGTAGTAGAATGGATACTACGTGAGTCTCCGGAACTCAAGATACAGGTTCGATTCCTGTCGGGACCACTAACTATTTCATCTGATGCTTTATTAATTTTGAAATTTTTTGGGCATCACCGTTCCAAATATGTCCGCCGTCGGTGTAATGAAATGAATCATGGTAATTACGCAGATTAATAAATTGAATCTGTTCTTTTTTTGAATAATCCGCAATAATTGAATCGAATTTAGGGGCGAATTTATTTTCAATTGCAGACAATTCTCGGTGCACAGGTAGTTGAATAATAACTACTTTTCCATCATGTCCGAGGTAATTCACAATTTCGTTCAAATAAAATAAACGACTTTCAGAGATATAACCAGACTGATAAACTTCTTTTTTCTTATTATAGATCAATTTTTCCTTAAAGTTACTTCGAAAATTAGCCTGCATCTGTTCATAATTAAAAGAAACTACATACCTTCCATTATCATTTACACGATGAGGAGCAAAGCAATTTCGAACCACTTCACTCCATTTCGTGGGCATATAGGCAAACAAATATGATAAATTCACATTTCCCATGCTACTTGGCTCAATATAGTTTATAAACGAAGAATTTCCGGACTCATTGACATCCCCCGGAAAAGAACATAATGACCATGGATCTACCGTAATCAAATGAATTTTTTGCTTGTCTTTATTCTTGTTTGGAGAAGTTAAAACATGACTTACATTCTGACTTTCAATTGGATGAAATCTCTTAATTAATCCAAAATAAGTTGAATCAAATGGTGTGAAAGCTTGGGTAAATGCAAAATTATACATATTACCCCACACCGAAGGATCTAATGCTTGAGCAGCTCTGCTTGTGCCAATAATAAGACCTTCTGGGTGTACTTTTTTAATTTTTGCATAATATGGATCAATTTTTGAATCATATTTCACCAAAAGAACAATTAAGAACGCACCCAATACAAGACAAATAGGTGTGAAAAATTGAATAAGATGTTTAATAAACAACCTCATTAGAACTGAAAATAAATAAACGATTGTTCATTACCACCCCACCAAATTATCATGATAATCAAAATATAATAAAATGCTGTCTTGACCCACTTAGGATATTGTTTACCCCAATTTTCAATACCAAATGCCGAATCCCGACCATTCCATTCCACAATTATAAACAGTATCGTTAACAAGATAAAGTCTGTGGGACGAACTTCAGGCCAACCCCAGAATTTAGGATTGACCATTCTTTGAACAATATGAAAAGCTTGGTCAGTAGATTCCACTCGAAATAATAAAGCAGCAAAACAAACCAAAACAAATGTTAGTAACACATGATGTAATTCATTCAATTGAACGGTTTTAGAATACACTTTAGCAAAAGGACTTTGAACGCCAGAAAAGAAGATAATAGGTAAAAACATAAATCCCCAAAAGGCACCCCAAACTATAAAATGACCTTGCGCGCCATGCCATATCCCTGATATTACGAAAGTAATCAACACGGCTAAAAAGGCACCCCATTGTTTAAAATTTCTCATAGTAAAAGCCAAAGGAATAAACACATATTCGTTAAGCCAAGAAGTCAATGAAATATGCCATCGCCGCCAAAACTCAGTGATGTTGCGTGAAAAATATGGAAATAAAAAATTCTGACTTAAATCAAAGCCTAATAATTTACTCGTTCCCACTGCAATATCAGAATACCCTGAAAAATCACAATAAATTTGAAATGTATACAATACAATTCCTAGTAACAATGTAGAACTATTATACGATGAATAATTTCCAAAAATATCATTTACAATTGCTGCTGCATTGTCAGCGATGACTATTTTCTTAAATAAACCCCATAGAATTTGTTTACATCCATTTACAGCTTTGGAATAATCAAATTTCCTTTTCTGTTCGAATTGAGGCAACATTTTACCCGCACGTTCAATGGGTCCAGCTAAAAGTTGAGGAAAAAATGAAACGAATGCAGCATAAGTAATAAAGTTATCGGTTGCTTCTATTTTCTCATAGTACACATCTATTGCATAGCTTAATGTTTGAAACGTGTAGAAACTAATTCCTATTGGGAGAACCACATTCAAATTACTGACAGATATTGAGTTACCGAAAAATTGAAAAACTTGAATGAATGTTTCTTGAAAAAAATCAAAGTACTTAAAAAATCCTAAAATACTGAGATTCACAATTACACTCAACCACAATAACAGTAATTTATTACCATTCTCAGTGGTTTTTGAAATCCATAATCCCACATTAAAATCAGTAATAGTGCTTGTCAATATCAATGCGAGAAATCGCCAATCCCAGAAAGCATAAAAAATGTAACTCGAAATGATTAAAAATGCATTTTGAAGAGAAGGCATTTTTGCCGCAATCACCCAATGAATAATAAATACACATGGTAGAAATATCGCAAAGTCCAAAGAGTTAAAAAGCACAGTTCAAATTTACTATTTCATCGAATGATAAGAATACAAATGTTTAAACACTAGGTTTAATCCTTAACAATCCTGTGCCACTCTACTCCTGCACTTGTTTCTAGAATCAGATAGTAAACGCCCGATTTCAAACTGCTTAAATCAATTTTTAAATCCTTTACTTTATCTGCAAATGGGTCTACTTTCACATTCAAATTCTCCTTTGCTTGTATATCTAATACACGACAACCACGAATTTCGAAATTTGAACTAATACTGATTTTATCTTTTGTTGGATTCGGGAAAACCCTACTTTTGGACGGCAATTTTTCAGAATCTCTAGCACTTAAAATGGCTCCTTTTTCAAATATCCGGGCGTAATAAATACCTCGCCCATGAGTAGCTACTGCTAGTGTACCATCGATTTCACGATATGCAATCATATCAACCACCGCATGACCAATCTCCCCTGGACCTTGATGCACCCACTCCGTTTCAAGTCCTTTTAATGTATCTGCAGCATACAAACCCACACTGGTTCCAACCATATACAACATTCCATCCTTTACCGGCACGAAGGAAAACCACCGAATCGAGGGTCCATCACCTGTTCCGTTGGCATTCGCTTCTAAATTTCCGCCAATCTTCTCCCAATTATCGCCGCCATCGATGGATCTAAACAAACTATAAACTCCATAATTTGAGTAACAAACCACCAACTCGTTTCCATTCTTGGGATTAACAGCAATGCAACTAACATTCGCACTTCCAGTTACAGAAGGGGTCTTCAGAGTTTTAAACTTCATCGAACCCGTATCCGCATTTTCAATGGAATATAGATATTTAACATTATTTCCAAAGTAGATTTTATGGGATGGATTTTCGGTAGACACCGCCAATGCCGTTATTTTTTGAGAAATCACCTTGATTGAATCCACCGATTTTCGCCATCCCAAAGAAATAGAATCGGTTGAATTATCTAATACCACTTCATTGAGTCGATCGTTTCTCCAAATATGCCTTCCTCCCGCCATATACATGACTTTGGAGTTTTTTGGATCCAAAAGAAAAGGATTAATAAATTGGTAGTTGTTTCTGGGAACACCAATGGGGTCAATGCGCCTTTTTCTAATAACCTTCCCATCTCCATTCAATTCCGCCTTAACCGTATTACCCAATTGTTTAGAAAAGTAAGCAAACTTTCCACCAGGTTCTACGGCACAATACGAACCATCTCCAGGATATGCCACATCCCACATCGCTTGTGGCGAACGATCATTAACAATCATTTGATTATTATCTTGTGCTCCTGCAATGAGTAAATCACTCATATTGGTTGCTGGATCCAAGGCCACTGTGTACCACTGCGTGGTCAAATAACCATTATTTAAACTTTTCCAATTAACGGATTTTGCTAAACAGTCGTCGGTTTGAAACAACCCTCCATCGTTTCCACTCAATACTTTTTTGGGATCTTGGGGATGAAACATCCAAACATGTTGATCGGGATGTTGATTGGGCCACATTTCAAAATTTGGCAGCGACGTTTGCCAAGCATAACCTCCTA
>JACCDS010681139.1_pt1 | contig 14158 bp, 16 predicted proteins | sample 7446441 | NCBI WGS metagenome assembly JACCDS01 (sample SAMN15323445, study PRJNA562643) | freshwater metagenome | isolation source: river surface water | place: USA:Blue River Watershed | collected 2017-08-17 | reverse complement strand
GGCTTCGAGCACGCGCCGCGCACTGCCGAACAGCAGGCGGCAGTGCGCCGCATGGCCGAGCGCTTGCACAAAGGCGACACGCTGTTCGTGCCGACGCCGGAAGCGCACTGCGTACGCGCTGCGATCACGCTGCAATCGCCGGTCATTGCGCCGGCGCTGCTCGCGCCGCCCGGTGCCGCCACGCAGCCGTCGACGACTCCCGCGACCAAGGCTGCTTCGCATGCCGAGCTCGACATGACGCTCGTGTTCCGCTGTGCCCAGCCGCAGAAGCTCGCCTCGCTCGACGTGGGGCTATTCGATGCGTTTGCGCAGTTGAAGCGTATCGAGGCGCGCGTCGCCGCCGGCGGCAGGCAGAGCGCTGCCGAGCTCACTGCGCGCAAGCGCCGTCTCACGTGGTAGCGCCGTGACTGCGCCGGTGGTGGAGATACGCGATCTGCGCTACGCCTGGCCGGGCCAGCGCGAAGCGTGCGTCGCCATCGACGCTTTCGACGTCGAGCGCGGCGAGCGCGTGTTCATCCATGGCCCGAGCGGCAGCGGAAAAAGCACCCTGCTCGGCCTGCTGGGCGGCGTCCTCGTCGCGCAACAGGGCACGGTGACCGTCCTCGGCACGGCGCTGAACGCACTGCGACCGGCGATGCGCGACCGGTTCCGCGCTCACCATGTCGGCTTCCTGTTCCAGCTCTTCAACCTGATCCCCTATCTCTCCGTCATCGACAACGTCGTCCTGCCCTGCCACTTCTCGGCGCGCCGCCGCGAGCAGGCCGGCGCCTCCGGCGCGAGCCTGCGCGAAGAGGCGATGCGGCTGCTCGCGCACCTCGATATCGAGCGCTCGCTGCTCGCGCGGCGGGTGACGGAGCTGAGCGTGGGGCAGCAGCAGCGCGTGGCCGCGGCGCGGGCCTTGCTCGGACGCCCGGAGATCGTGGTGGCCGACGAGCCGACCTCGGCGCTCGATGCGGACCGGCAGAAGGCCTTTCTCGATCTGCTGCTCGCCGAATGCGCCGCCGCGGGCAGCACGCTGCTTTTCGTGAGTCACGACCGGCGGCTCGCCGCCGCGTTCAGCCGCGAGGTCGATCTGGGGGCCGTCAATCGCGCGTATCGGACGGGCGCCGCGGCATGATGCATCTCGTGCCGCTGGCAATTCGCAGCGCGTGGAACCGGCGCTACACGCTCGGGCTTACGCTCATCGCGATCGCGTTGAGCGTCGCGCTGCTGCTGGGCGTGGACCGTGTCCGCCGCGATGCGCGCGCGAGCTTCGGCCAGTCGGTTTCGGGCACGGACCTTATCGTCGGAGCGCGCACGAGCCCCGTGCAGCTCATGCTGTATGCCGTCTTCCGCATCGGCGAGGCGACCAACAACATGACGTGGACGAGCTACGAAAAAGTCGCGGCGCATCCGCTCGTCGCATGGTCCGTCCCGCTCGCGCTGGGCGACAGCCATCGGGGTCATGCGGTCGTCGGCACGACACCGGCCTATTTCGAGCACTTTCGCTACGCGGGCACGAACCGGCTCGCGTTCGCGAGCGGCAAGCCGTTCTCCGGCGTGTTCGAGGCGGTCATCGGCGCGGACGTGGCGGAGCGGCTGGGCTACCGCGCGGGCGACCGCGTCGTCCTCAATCACGGCGCGGGCGACGTGAGCCTCGCCGCGCACAGCGACAAGCCGTTCACGGTGACCGGCGTGCTCGCGCGCACCGGCACGCCGGTGGACCGTTCCGTCCACGTGCCACTGGAGGGCATCGAAGCGATACACCTCGACTGGCAAGGCGGCGCGCCGATCCCGGGCGTGTCGATACCGGCCGAGCACGTGAGCAAGTTCGACCTGCGGCCCAAGGCGATCACTGCGGCGCTGGTGGGCTTGAAGAACCGCGCGGCCGTTTTCCGCGTGCAGCGGCAGATCAACGACAGCAAGGACGAAGCGCTCAGCGCAGTGATGCCCGGCGTGGCGCTCGACCAGTTGTGGCAGATCGTCGGCATCGTCGAGCGCGTCCTGTTCGCGGTCTCCGCGATGGTGGTCGCCGTCGGACTCGCCGGCCTGGTCGCGGTGGTGCTCGCGAGCCTGAACGAGCGCCGTCGCGAGCTTGCGATCCTGCGTTCCGTCGGTGCGCGTCCGCGCGACGTCTTCGTGTTGCTCGTGACCGAAGCGGTCGGCGTGACTGTCGCCGGCGCAGCCCTGGGCACCGTGTTGCTTGCGGTGCTCACTTTCGCGCTCGCGCCGCTCGCCGCTGCGCAATACGGCCTCGTCGTGCAGCCGGTGATCGCCACGGTGAGCGAGTTGCGCTTGCTCGCGGCAGTCGTTACCGTAGGCGTCTTGGCGAGTTTGATCCCCGGTTACCGGGCGTACCGTCTGTCGCTCGCCGACGGGCTCACGCCCCGCGTGTAAGGAGTTTCGATGCGTTCCCGTGCAGTCGTACTGTGCCACCTGATCGCCGCGCTGCTGGTATCCGGCCTCGCGGGCGCCGCCGAGAAAGCGGATTACCGCGTCGGAGACCGCCTGCCGCAGGCGCCTGCCGCCACCGCGGGTTCGACGTACAAGGAAACGCCCTGGGATGCGCTCGTGCCGGCCAACTGGAATCCCGCGAAGGAGTTCGCCGCGGTCAACTTCGGCAGCCTCGACGATAAGGATCCTCGGGCCATCGCGGCGCTCGAAAAGCTGCGCGCCGCCTGGGACAACGCGCCCATCGTGCCGGCGCTGAACGGCGCGCGCGTGCGCATTGCGGGCTTCATGGTGCCGCTCGAAGGCCAGCAAGGCATGGTGAGCGAGTTCCTGCTGGTGCCGTACTTCGGCGCATGCATCCACACGCCGCCTCCGCCGGCGAACCAGATCATCCACGTGTTTCCGTCGCGGCCGTACAAGAGCGAGCAGGGCATGGACGCGGTGTGGATCAGCGGCGTGCTGGAGACCACGCGCGCTGCGACGGACATGGGCAACGCCGGCTATCGCATGAAGGCGGATCTCGTCACGCCGTACAAGCGATAGCGGAGGCGCGCTTCCCGCGCCGTACCGTCTTCTCCATGCATTCATTTTCAACCTGTCGCGGGAGTACGTTTTGAAGAACATCGCTTTGAGCATTGCCCTAGTCGTGCTGGCGTCGGCGGCGTCTGCGCAATCGGACGTCGCGGCGGACGCGGCCAAGGAAGCCGGCGCCGTCGTGACGGGCAGCGGCCTCGTGTACCGCGCGCTGAAGGAAGGCAGCGGCGCGAGCCCGGCTGCGCGCGACACCGTGCGCGTGCACTATCAGGGCACTTTCCCCGACGGCCGCGAGTTCGACAGCTCGTACAAGCGCGGCCAGCCTGCGGAATTTCCGCTGAACGGCGTCATACCCTGCTGGACCGAAGGCGTGCAGCGGATGAAGGTGGGCGGCAAGGCGAAGCTCACGTGCCCGCCTGCGATCGCGTACGGCCAACGCGGAGCAGGGCGCGTCATACCGCCCAACGCGACCCTCGTGTTCGAAATCGAGCTGCTCGGCATCGGGCGCTGATGGACGCGCCGGGCACGAGGCGCACGCCGCTCTCCAGGATGCAGCGATGACCACCAACATACTGCTGATCCTCGCGGACAACCTCGGCTGGGGCGAGCTCGGCTGCTACGGCGGCGGCGCATTGCGCGGCTCGCCGACGCCGCGCATCGACGCGCTCGCTGCCGAGGGACTGCGTTTTCTCAACTTCAACGTCGAGAGCGACTGCGTGCCCACGCGCTCGGCGCTGATGACGGGGCGGCATCCGATACGCACCGGTGCGCTGCAGTCGGTGCCCGCCGGGCTGCCGCAAGGCCTCATCCCGTGGGAGGTCACGCTGGGCCAGCTCATGCAGGCGCGCGGCTATGCGACGGCGTGCTACGGCAAGTGGCATCTCGGCGACCGTCCCGGGCGGTATCCGCACGAGCGCGGCTTCGACGAGTGGTACGGCATACCGCGAACCACCAACGAAAGCATGTTCACGAGCGCTGCCGGCTTCGATGCGACGGTCGTGCCGATGCCGTACGTGATGGAAGGGCGCAAGGGCGGGCCGGCGAAGGAGCTGCACGTCTACGATCTCGAGGCGCGCCGGCGCATCGACGGCGAGCTGGCCGAACACGCCATCGATTTCATGACGCGGCAGGCGCAGGCGCACAAGCCGTTCTTCGCCTACGTGCCGATCACGCAGCTGCATTATCCGACGCTGCCGCATCGCGATTTCGGCGGCAAGACCGGCGCCGGTGATTTCGCGGATGCGATGGCCGAAATGGACCATCGCGTCGGGCAGATGCTCGACGCTGTCGCTCGACTGGGTATCGCGGACGATACGCTGGTGCTGTTCGGCAGCGACAACGGCCCGGAATTCCGGCGCCCGTGGCGCGGCACGGCGGGACCGTGGACCGGCACGTATCACACGTCGATGGAAGGCGCGCTGAGGGTGCCGTTCATGGCGCGCTGGCCGGGACGCATCGCGGCCGGGGGCGTGACGAACGAGATCGTGCATGTCACCGACCTCTACGTCACGCTGGCGCGCGTCGCGGGTGCGGAGGTCCCCGGCGACCGCCCTGTCGACGGCGTCGATCAGCTCGATTTCTTCCTCGGGCGGCAGCCGAAATCGAATCGCGAAGGGTTCGTGTACTACATCAAGCAGGAGCTGCGGGCGGCGAAGTGGCGCGACTGGAAAATGCATCTGGTGTGGGAGCCGGAGCCGAACCAGGGTCCCGTACATCTCGAAGCGCCGCGCATTTGCAACCTCACGCGCGACCCCAAGGAAGAAACCGACGTCGCCACCGAGTCGAGCTGGGTAAGGACGCCGATGCGGCGCCTCATCCACGAATTTCAGCAGACGCTGAAGCAGCACCCGGCGATACCGCCCGGCGCGCCCGACGATTACCGGCCGAAGTGACGCACCCGTGCCCGCTATTCGACGATGAGAGTCGCTTTCATCGTCGGATGGTAGGTGCAGACGTAGCCGTGGGTTCCCGGCTTCGCCGCCACATAGCGCCAGCGCTTGTCCGCACCGATGGCTCCCGAGTCGAAGCTGCGATCGCTCGCGGTTGCCGTGTGCGGGAACGCGTCCTTGTTCACCCACACCACCGTGTCGCCGCGTTTGACGGTCAACGTCGCGGGCGAGTACTGCATGCCCTCGATGACGACGGTGTGCGTCGCCGCCTGGGCGCCCGCGTGGAGGTGGAGCGTGCAGCAGAGCGCGGCACACCAGGCGGCAGCGGGCTTCATCGCGTTATTTCCTCAGCGACGCCTGGATGTGCTTCGCGTGCTCGAGATGCGCGACGAAAGCCGGGCGCACTTTGACGAGCAGCGCTTTGAGCTCTTCGTTCTTCGCATTCGGGATGAGCGTCTTGTCGAGCGCATCGAGCACGGTCTGGTGATACGTCACCTCGTTGTCCACGTAAGCGCGGTCGTAGTCGGAGCCCTTGAGCGACGCGAGCTTCTTGAGCGTCTGCGCGCCCGAGCTCTTGAGCCCCGTGCTCGTCGGACTGTCCTCGGGCGTCACGTGGAGCTTGGTGACCAGCGCCGTCGCCTGCCGGTTGACGCCGCTGTGGTCGGTCACCATGCGTTTCGCGAAATCCTTCACTTCGGCGCTCGCGGCTTTCGACTGGGCCTGCTTGCCGGCATCGATGTCGACCTGGTTGGCGGCGACCACGATGGCGGCAATCTGCGCATCGTTGGGCGCGGTCGACTGCGCGCCGACAGGCACGGCGGCGAGGAAGAGCGTGATGGCGATCGTGTGGCGTAGCGTGTTCATGAGAGCTCCTGGAAAGTGTTAAAGGTCGTTGGGGCGGGCGATGCGCTCGAGCACGCGGCAGACGATGCGGTCGCAGCGCACCCCGTCGAAGGCGTAGGCGTCGGGCAGCGTCATGTCGATTTCCGCGGCGAGCCCGGCGCGCAACAGGCTCTTAGCGCGGAAGAGGCGCGTGCGCACCGTCGCCTCGGGTATGCCGAGCGCCTCGGCGGTTTCTTCGACGGTCATTTCCTCCACCTCGCGCATGATGAACACGGTGCGAAACGCGGCAGGCAGAGCGTCGATACGGCGTTCGAGCAAAGCCCGCAACTGAGCGCGCAGCGCGGCGTCTTCGGGCGATGCACGGCGGTCGTCGGGCACTCGCTCCTCCTCGGGTTCAAGATTGTCGTGGTCGCTCGAGGCGATCGGTATGATTTCCGCGGCGCGGCGGCTCTTGCGCAACCGGGTGAGCGCCTGATTGATGACGATGCGTGCGAGCCAGGTAGTGAGCTTCGCATCGCCGCGAAAGCCGCTCATGGCGAGATAGGCGGTGAGGTAGGCGTCCTGCAGCGCGTCTTCGGCGTCGCTGTCGTTGCCGAGGATGCCGCGGGCGATACGGAAAAGCCGGCGGTTGCAGCGCCGCATGAGCGCTTCGAATGCGCGCGTATCGCCTCCGGCGATGCGGCGCGCAAGCTCGGCTTCGCTCACATCCGCGCCGTCTACGACGATGTGCTCCGGGATCACGGTGCCTCCATAAGTATCGATGGCACCCATTGGATGCAGCGACGCGGCGCCACGTTCCCGCCCGGCTGCCTTGCGGCCGGAACGCAGCTCAGCGGCGGTTCGCCGGCGCGTCGATGCGCCACAGCACCGCGGACCAGCGCGTGGCGATGAGGAGGGTCACGAGGATGCCGGCCGCGCAGTAGAGGCTCGCTGTCATCGGATAGCCGCCCCACGCGATCAGCGGCCCGGCGAGCAGCAGTCCCGGGAGGTTGCCGTAGATCGCGAGCATGCGTATGCCCATGACGCGCCCGCGGAATTGCTCCTCGCACACGCGCAGCAGGATCGCCGACATCGGCACCTGGCCCAGGCTTTGCGCAAATCCCGCCAGCATGAGGGCCCCCATGCCGCCGTACAAATGGTTCATGTGGGCGAATACGAACAGCATCGTGTACCACAGCGTGCAGCACACGACCATCATGCGCGCCGGGCTGATCGCCGCACCGAGCCGGCTCATGGCGATCGATCCGATCAATGCGCCGGAGGCGGCGCTCGCGACCATGTAGCCCAAGCCCGTGCGGTCGGTGTCGTAGATTTCTTTTGCGACGTACGGGAGCAGGCCGGTGAACAGCGGGAATGCCGTGAGGTTGAGCAGGAACGCGAGCAGCATTACGGCGAGCAGCGCCGGCGTGCGGCGCACGTATGCCAGCCCTTCCTTGAGGTCGCGCCACGGCGATGCGGTGGACACCGGCGGTTTTAGCGTCTCGGCGCGCGCGGCGGTGGCCGCGCTGCGGCGAGCGCTCGCCTTGCGGGTCAGCGCCACGCTCAATCCGTAGAGCGACGCGACGACGGCATACGCCGGTCCCATGCCGAGCATCGCCACGAGACCGGCGCCGGTGAGCGCGCCGGCGATCTTCGCCGAGTCCTGGGTCGTGCGCTGTATGCCCATGGCGCTCATCAGATGACTGCGCGGCATGGTGTCGCCGATGAGCGCGGCCCGCATGCCGATGTCCGACGGCTGCACGAGTCCCATCAATGCGGCGATGACGAAGACGTAGACCGGGGTCAGCGCCCCGGTGAAGGCGAGGGTCATCAGGATTGCCGCCTGCGTGGCGTAGAAGCCGCGCATCGTCGATAGCACCAGCCCCTGGCCCACGCGATCGCCGATGACGCCGAACATCGGCGCGAGGAGCGTGCCGAGATAGCGCAGCGAGGCGAAGACCGTCAGCAGCAGCACCGACTGCGTTTCCACCAGCACGTACCAGCCGAGTATGAGCGTCTCCATCTCGAACGCCCACGACGTCGCGATGTCGGCGGGCCACTGGTAGCGGAAGCTCGGAACGTGAAACGGAGCGAGGGCCGAGGCGCGGGCCGTGCTGCTCAAGATGCGGACCCGGAAGGGCGAGCGATTTTCATGGTGCGGGCAAAGTATCAGCAGGCCGCCGGAAATTCAATCGAACATCGACACGGCTCCGGCTTCGCAGCAGGCGATGTCGGCAGCTCGCACGGAAACGCCAGGCTGCAACCTGCGATCCAAAGCGCACCTCGCGAGCCATGCGGTTTACCGTTCCCATTGCCTCAACCCCGGCTGACCAGCGCCTCCCGGATCGCGCAAAGCGGAGAGCGCATCTGCACGCGCGGGGTGATAGCACTCATCGCCGACGCATGGACCGAGCCTCGCCCGCCGGTGTCGAGCCGCGCGCGGGTTTGCCCTATGATGGGCGCCATCGTGCACCGTCCTATTCGACACCGCTACGCCATACCGGCTGGTTTGCCGGCGATCGCTGCCGGCCTCGATGCCGGGCCGCGCCGCTGATGGCGCCCGTCTGGCTCTGGATACCGGTCACGCTCGGCGCGGCGATCGCGCAAACCGCCCGCAATGCCGCGCAGCGCCATCTCACGCCCGTGCTCGGCACGCTAGGCGCGACGCTGGTGCGGTTCTTGTATGGCCTGCCTTTCGCCGTTGCGTGGCTCGCGATCGTGTCGAGCGCAGGCGGCTATGCGTTGCCGCGGGCGAACGGCGTGTTCGCGGCGTGGGTGCTGGTGAGCGCCATTGCGCAAATCGCGGCCACCGCGCTGCTGCTGCGCGTGATGGCCGAGCGCAATTTCGCGCTGGGCGTGGCTTATGCGAAGACTGAAGTCATCCAGATCGCGGTCTTCGGGCTCGTCTTCCTGGGCGATCCGCTCACCTTCGCCGCGGTGCTCGCCGTATTGCTCGGCACCGCCGGGGTGCTGCTGCTCGCGCCGGCGGATCGCGAGCAGCCGCTGCGCGCGATGCTGTCGGGATGGGCCACGCGCTCCGCGATGCTGGGCATCGCATCCGGCGCCGGCTTCGGAATCGCGGCCGTGGGCTACCGCGGCGCGGCGCTCGCGCTCGGCGACACGCCTTTTCTCATGGCTGCGGCCTACACGCTCGTGGCGGCGCAGGCGCTGCAGACGCTGCTACTGGGCGCCGTGCTGCTCGTGCGCGATGCGGCCGTCGTCGCGCGCGTGCTGCGAGAATGGCGCAAGTCGGTGTTCGCCGGCTTGATGGGCGCGACGGCCTCGGCATGCTGGTTCACCGCGTTCGCGCTGGAACCCGCCGCGTACGTGCGCACGCTCGGGCTGGTGGAGATCGTCTTCAGCTACGCAGTCTCGCGCCACTTCTTCCGGGAGGCGGTGAGCCGCAGCGAGATCGCCGGCCTCGCGCTGCTGATGGCCGGGCTCGTGATCATCACGCTGAGCCGGTGAAGGTGGCTGCGCAGCGATTTCGCTGCGGACTTCGCGGTATTCAGGCCGGTGACGGTCACGGGACGCTCCGGTACGCGTGAGGGAGCGGCGATGGATGACCCCTCGCCCAGGCTTGCGCGATGGGCGCCGCGCAATGTGGACGCGCCGCGTCCGCCGTTACGGCTCCGGTGTCGCGAGCTCCGGCTTGCGCACGACGAGCGCCACGCCCACGATGCCGATCACCATGCCGGCCATCGCCTTCATGCTCAGCGTTTCGCCGAACAGCACGTAGGCCATGAGCGCCGTCGTGAGCGGCGTGAGGTAGAAGAGACTGGAGACGCGGGTCGCTTCGCCATGCTCGATCAGGAAGAACAGCAGCGAAATCGCGCCGATGGAAAGCACGAGCACCAGCCAGCCGAGCGCGAAGACGAACTCGCCGGTCCAGCGCACCGACATCGTTTCCGTGAGGTAAGCGAACGGCAGCAGGAGCAGCAGCGCCGCGCTGAATTGAATCACCGAGCCGGCGCGCAAATCGAACTTGGGGCAGCAGCGCTTCTGATAGAGCGTGCCTGCGGTGATGCTCGCGAGCGCGACGATCGCCCACGCGATGCTCAACGCGCCGAGGCCGCGGAGCGACAGCTTGTCCCAGAGCACGAGCACGACGCCGGCAAATCCGAGGACGAGGCCGGCCCATTGGTGCGCGGTCAGCCGCTCGCCGAGCAGCGGCGCCGCCGCGAACGCCGTCACGACCGGCTGCAGCCCCACCATCAGCGCAATCGTTCCGGCCGGCATGCCGTGATAGACCGCGGCGAAGCAGCCGGCGAGGTAGCCGCCCTGCAACAGCAGTCCCGCGACGGCGATGTGCGCCGCCTCGCGCGGCGTCGCGGGCCAGCGCGCGCGCAGCACCAGCGCGAGCGGCAGCATGAGCAGGATGACGAACACGAAGCGCAGGATGAGAAAAGTGAAGGGCTCGGCGTAGGGCACGCCGGCTTTGGCGCCGATGAAGCCCGTGCTCCAGAGCACGACGAAGAGCGCAGGCGCAAAAGCAGACCAGCGATGCAACGACTGAGTCATGATCGTCGGGGGGTGAACGAAATCGGGCCGCTGCGCGCAGGCGGAAGAAAGCCGCGGCGCGCCGGGTGCGGATGATAACCCAGTTCCACACGCTTCACGACCGGGTGTGCGTGTTCGCGCGGCCGGTGCTACGCTGCGGGCGCAGCGCTTGCGGCAGGCCATGGGACAAGGAGATACATATGCAGCTCGATCAGCTACCCGCAGGGCCCAGCGTGCCCGACGTCTTCTACGTCGTGGTCGAAATACCGGCGTACGGTCCCGGCATCAAGTTCGAGCTGGAGAAGCGCTCCGGCGCGCTGCTCGTGGACCGCTTTCTCGCGACGCCGATGTACTACCCGTGCAACTACGGCTTCATCCCGCATACGCTGTCGCTCGACGGCGATCCGCTCGATGCGCTCGTCGTGACGCCGGTGCCGCTGATACCGGGGATCGTCATCGCCTGCCGCGCCGTCGCCGTGCTGGAGACGGAAGATGACGCGGGCGTCGATGCAAAAATACTGAGCGTGCCGATCACGAAGCTCACGCCCGATTACGCGCATGTGAAGGAACGGGGCGATCTGCCGTCGAATCTGCTGCAGCAGATCGAGCACTTCTTCACGCACTACAAGGATCTCGAGCCGGGACGGTGGATGACCGTCAAAGGCTGGCACGACGCCGAAGCGGCGCGTGCGGAAATCATGGCAAGCCTCGCACGCTACGAGGCGGATCCGTCCAAGCCGAACTTCTAGGCCGCGACCGGCACGCCGTTCGCACGTCCTCGACGCGATGAAAGCCTATTCGATACTCGATCTCGCGCCGATTCCCGACGGTGCGACGGCGGCGGATGCCTTGCGCAACACGCTCGACCTCGCGCAGCACGCCGAAGCCTGGGGCTACGGCCGCTACTGGCTCGCCGAGCATCACAACATGCCGGGCATCGCGAGCGCGGCCACGGCAGTCGTCATCGGTTACGTCGCGGCGGGGACGCGCGCGCTGCGCGTGGGCTCGGGCGGCATCATGCTGCCCAACCACGCGCCGCTCGTGGTCGCGGAGCAGTTCGGCACGTTGGCGTCGCTGTATCCGGGCCGCATCGATCTGGGCCTGGGCCGCGCGCCGGGCACCGACCCCGTCACGATGCGAGCTTTGCGGCGCGACGTCATGGCGGCAGAGCAATTTCCGCGCGACGTGCAGGAGCTGCAAAGCTATTTCGCGCCGGAGCCGGGGCAACGCGTGCGTGCAGTGCCGGGCGCGGGCCTCACGGTGCCGATCTGGCTGCTCGGCTCCAGCCTCTACAGCGCGCGGCTCGCCGCGGCCCTGGGGCTACGCTTCGCCTTTGCGTCGCATTTCGCGCCCGATGACCTGATGGCGGCGATGAACGCGTATCGCGGCGGCTTCGAGCCGTCCGCGCAGCTCAAGGCGCCTTATGCGATCGCGTGCGTGAATGTCTATGCCGCGGACACCGAAGCGGAAGCGCGGCGGCAGTTCAGCTCGCTGCAGCTTGCCTTCCTCGACCTGCGGCGCGGCCGGCCGGGGCAGGTGCCGGCGCCGGTGGACAACATCGATACGAGAGGGTCGCCGATGGAGCGCGACGGCGTCGCGCACGCGCTGAAGTACTCGTACGTCGGCACGTCGGAGACGGTTGCAGCCGGGCTGCGGTCGTTCGTGGACGCGATCGAGCCGGACGAGGTGATGGTGACCGGTCTGTACCACGACCACGGCGCGCGGTTGAGGTCGTTCGAGCTCGCCGCCGCCGTGCTCCGGTCGATGACCCGCTGAGCGGGCCGGCTTACGCTACGGTCAGGCCGACCGTCGTGCGCCACACTCCGGCTTCGTCGCGCTGCAGGCTGCCGCCCGCAAGCGTGCTATGCCGGACCCATGCGCGGCGCTCGCCGTGCACGATGCGATAGTCGAGACGCCCGGCGCGCGGGGCGGTGGTCGTCACCATGAAGCGCCCGTCCGCGTCCGTCATCGTGCGTACGTCGCCGTGGGCCAGCTCTATCGTCGCGTGGGGGAGCGGCAGGCCGTCCGGTCCGACGACGCGGCCCGAAAGCAGCAATTCATCCCCTGTGGGCAGGGCGGAACGGTCGACGCTGCCGTGGCCGGGCAGCACGGCGGCGGCGAAGGCGGGCGCTGCCGCGCTCGCAAGTCCCGCAATCATGAGTTGTCGGCGGCGCAACGATATCGTTTTGCGTTTCATGGTTTTCTCCTCCGGTGCGAGACTCGTCGGGCGTGCCGCGCGGGCACGGCGGCGCGGCGCCACAATCTTACAGCAATGAGCGCGGTCGAAGTCTCGTTGTCGCTCCGCTCCGGATTGGAATACCATGCCGGAACGCGAGCGGCCCAGGAGAGCCGCGCGGTCTCCGAGGCGATAAAAGAAGAAATCCGACCGACATGCGGTCACGACAGATACCAAGGAGGCGTATGAAGCTGCTGTACTTCAATGATTTCCGCCTGGGCGTTCTGAAGGGCGATGCCGTCGTCGATGTGACGTCCGTGGTGCAGAACATTCCGCACACCGGTCCCGGCGATCTGATGAACGGTCTGATCGCGCGCTTTCCCGATTTCCGCGCGCGCCTCGACAAAGCGGCCGCCGACGGGAAGGGCGTTCCGGTGACGCAGGTGAAGCTGCGCCCGCCTTTGCCGAAGCCGGTCAACGTCGACTGCATGGCCGTGAATTACATGGAAGACGGCACGCGCAAGGCGCCGGCGCCCATCAACGCGTTCCACAAATCGCCGGGCTGCGTCGTCGCCCACGGCGAGACCATGGTCCTGCCCGACATCGCGGCAACGATCTTCGAGGGCGAGGCCGAGCTTGCCGTCGTCATCGGCAAGCGCGCGAGCCACGTCCCGGCGGCGAGGGCGATGGAGCACGTGTTCGGCTACGTCAACTTCATCGACGGGTCGGCGCGCGGCGTGCTGCCGGAAGGCAATACCTTCTACCAGATGAAGTCGCGTGCGACGTTCGCGCCTATCGGTCCGTATCTCGTCACTGCGGACGAGATCAATGATCCGCACAAGCTGCAGGTGAGGCTGTGGGTCAACGGCACGCTGAAGCAGAACTTCAATACCGACGACATGGCCCACAAGATACCGCGCTGCATCGAGTGGATCACGTCGATCCACGAGCTCGAGCCGGGCGATATCCTGGCGACGGGCACCAACCATCGCGGTCTGTCGGCATTTCAGGATGGCGACAGGATAGAGCTCGAAGTCGACGGGCTGGGGCGGCTCGCCGTCGGCGTGCGCGACGATCTGAAGCGCACGTGGGCGCGCGAAACGCGGCTCGAGCGCGAGGAAAAAGGCTTGAAAGGCACCACGCCGCAGCTTAGCGGGAAGTACTCGAAGGCCTCGGCGTAGCGGCAGCATCTCGCGCGCCGCCCGATGCGGCGCGCGGGCCGGCTGCCCCGCTTTTCTCCATCAGCTTCGCATGCTGGTCCACCGGCGCCGGGCGGGCGATGTGGTAGCCCTGCACTTCGTCGCAGCCGTACTGCTGCAGAAAATCCATCTGCGCCTGCGTCTCCACGCCTTCCGCGACGACCGCGAGATTGAGGCTGTGCGCCATGTTGATGATGGCGCGAACGATCGCCGCATCGTCGTCGTCGATGTCGATGTCGCGCACGAAGGAGCGGTCGATTTTCACCGTGTCCACGGCGAAGCGCTTGAGGTTGGAGAGATTCGAGTAGCCGGTGCCGAAGTCGTCGATCGCGATGCTCACGCCGAACTCGGCGAGGGCCTGGACGCTTTGAACGGCTTCCCAGCGGTCCGCGAGGAAGCTTTCGGTGATTTCGAGCTGGAGCATCGCGGGGTCGACGCCGATGCGCTCGACGATCTCGCGCACCATGGCCGGGATCTGTCCCGCGCGAAACTGCTTCGGCGAGAGATTCACGGCGATCGGCACGGGCGCGAGCCCGGCCGCCTGCCATCGCGTGATCTGGCGGCACGCCTCCTCGATGACCCACCGGCCGACGGGCACGATGAGCCCG
>JACCDS010118011.1_pt1 | contig 14165 bp, 15 predicted proteins | sample 7446441 | NCBI WGS metagenome assembly JACCDS01 (sample SAMN15323445, study PRJNA562643) | freshwater metagenome | isolation source: river surface water | place: USA:Blue River Watershed | collected 2017-08-17 | reverse complement strand
TGAAGCGTCGCCTGCGTGAGGGCGCCAAACTGATCGTGGTCGACCCGCGCGTCACCGAGAGCGTCTCCGGCCCGCACTACAAGGCCGACTACCACCTGCAACTCAAGCCCAGCACCAACGTCGCTGTGGTCAACGCACTGGGCCACGTGATCGCCACCGAGCGGCTCTACAACGAAGCCTTCATCAAGGAACGCTGCGAGGTCGACTCGTTCCAGGTCTGGCTCGACTTCGTCAGCAAGCCGGAGAACTCGCCGGAGGCCATGGAAGCCGTCACCGGCGTGCCGGCCGAGCAGATCCGGGGCGCAGCCCGCCTCTTCGCCACCGGCGGGAACGCGGCCATCTACTACGGCCTCGGCGTGACCGAACACAGCCAGGGCTCGACGATGGTCATCGGCATCGCCAACCTCGCCATGGCCACCGGCAACATCGGCCGCGAAGGCGTAGGCGTGAACCCGCTGCGTGGCCAGAACAACGTCCAGGGCTCGTGCGACATGGGCTCGTTCCCGCACGAACTGCCGGGCTACCGCCACGTCTCGGATGCCGCCACCCGCGCCTTGTTCGGCAAGGAGTGGAACGTCGCCCTGCACGACGAGCCGGGCCTGCGTATCCCGAACATGTTCGAGGCGGCGATGGATGGCACCTTCAAGGCGCTGTACTGCGAGGGCGAGGACATCGTCCAGTCCGACCCGAACACCCAGCACGTCGAGGCTGCGCTGCGCGCCATGGAGTGCGTGATCGTTCAGGACCTGTTCCTCAACGAGACCGCCAAGTTTGCCCACGTGTTCTTCCCGGGCTCCAGCTTCCTCGAGAAGAACGGCACCTTCACCAATGCCGAGCGCCGCATCTCGCCGGTGCGCAAGGTGATGAAGCCGCTCGCCGGTTACGAGGACTGGCAGGTGACCCAGATGCTCTCCAACGCGCTGGGTTACCCGATGAACTACAAGCACCCGTCCGAGATCATGGACGAGATCGCACGCCTGACGCCGACCTTCCACGGTGTCAGCTACGAGAAGATCGACCGCCTCGGCAGCATCCAGTGGCCGTGCAACGACGAGCATCCGGAAGGCACGCCGATCATGCACATCGACGAGTTCGTGCGCGGCAAGGGCCACTTCATGCCCACCGCCTACGTGCCGACCGACGAGCGCACCGACCGCAAGCATCCGCTGGTGCTCACGACCGGACGCATCCTCAGCCAGTACAACGTCGGCGCACAGACCCGCCGCACCGAGAACTCGCGGTGGCACGACGAGGACATCCTCGACCTCCACCCGGCCGACGCCGAGACGCGTGGCATCAAGGACGGCGACTGGGTCGGCATCGCCAGCCGCGCAGGCAGCACCGTGCTGCGCGCCCGCGTCACCGAGCGGGTACAGCCGGGCGTGGTCTACACCACCTTCCACCACCCGTTCTCGGGCGCCAACGTCATCACCACCGACAACTCGGACTGGGCGACCAACTGCCCCGAGTACAAGGTGACCGCGGTCGAAGTGACCAAGGTCAGCCAACCGTCCGACTGGCAGCAGCGTTACCGCAAGTTCAGTGAACAGCAACTCGAGAAGCTGCCGCATCACCAGAAGGAGACGGTGTGATCGACGACCGTCCGGGCCCCGCCGTGCAAGTCGACGGTGCGGGCACGGGCGCGTTGGCCGTGACCGAGTCGCGGCCGGTGTGGCGCGTCGACGCTGCGGGCGCCTCACAGGCGCGTGAGTGGCTGGCGAGCGAGGTCCCGGTGGCGTTGGCCTACAACGGCATCTCGCACGCGGTGATGCTGGCAACGCCCTGCGACCTCGAGGATTTTGCGTTGGGCTTCTCGCTGAGCGAGGACATCATCGACAGCCCGGCAGCCTTCCGCGGCTGCGAGGTGGCGCAGGTGCCCGGTGGCGTCGAGTTGCAGATCGACATCGCCAGCCGCGACTTCGCCGGCCTCAAGGACCAGCGCCGGCAGATGGCCGGCCGGACCGGTTGCGGCATCTGCGGCGCCGAGAGCATCGGCCAGGCAGTGCGCCTGGTCGCGCCTGTCGCATCGCGGCCAAAGGTGTCGCTGGCGCGTGTCGGCTCGGCCCTGCAGGCGCTTGATGCGGCACAGAGCATCCGCAACGACACCGGCGCCACCCACGCCGCGGGCTGGGTGGACGCCGAGGGCCGTTTGCAGCTGTGTCGCGAGGATGTGGGCCGCCACAACGCCCTCGACAAGTTGATCGGCGCGATGTTGCGCCGCGGACTCGCAACGGAGGGCGGCTTCGCGCTGATCTCCAGCCGCGCCAGCTACGAGATGGTGCGCAAGGCGGCCCGTGCCGGCATCGGCGCGCTCGTGGCCGTGTCCGCACCCACCGCACTGGCCGTGCGCGTGGCCGAGGACAGCGGCGTGGCACTGGCCTGTTGGGCGCGCGGCGAGCGGCTCACCGCATACACCTTTCCGGAGGCCTTCGGCGCCTGAGCGCCGTCAGCAATCCCCCCGTCAAGCAACGAGAGACACGCAGAGGAGCAGACATGGACGTCCACCACCTGGCCAAGATGGCCAACCAGATCGGCAGTTTCTTCGAGGCCTACCCCGACCGCGAATTCGCCACCCGCGAGATCGCCGGCCACATCCGCAAGTTCTGGGAGCCGCGCATGCGCAACGCCATGTTCGAGCAACTCGAATCGGTCAAGGCGGAGCTGCACCCGACTGTCTACCAGGCCATCCTGCGCCTGCAGACCACCGAAGCCGCACTCTGAGCGGCCGCACACCGCGCACCCGGCACCGCCCTGAGCGCTAGCCGGGGCGCAGACGCAAGAGCCGCTCCGCGGCCCCGCCCAGCCCCGCCTCCAGCAAGGCCTGCGCAGGTTCGCCGCAGGCGGCCACACGCCCGCCGACCACCACCACCGCGCGGTCGGCCAGTCGGGCCAGTTCCTCCAGCGAGTGCGTGACGTAGATCATCGGCGTGCCGGTTCGCTCGCGAAGGGTCTCGAGCCATCCCATGATCTCGTCTCGACGCGCGAAGTCGAGCGCCGCCAGCGGCTCATCGAGCAGCAGCAGCGAGGGCTGCACCGCGAGAGCGCGGGCGATGGCTACCCGCTGGCGCTCGCCGCCGGAAAGGCTGTCCACCCGTCTCCGCAGCAGCGTCTCGAGCCCCAGCAGGGCGTGCAGCCCCGGCACCGCTGCGCGGGCAGCACCCGCATCCGCAAGCCAGCGAAGGCCGTAGGCGATGTTGTCCGCCACGTCGAGGTGGTCGAACAGGCTCGCCTCCTGGAACACGTAACCGATGCCACGCCGCCATGCCGGCAGCTGAACGCCGCGAGCGTCGTCCTGCCAGACCTGGCCGGCCATGCTCACGCGGCCCCGGACCGCCGCCTCCAGACCGGCGATGGCGCGCATCAGCGTCGTCTTGCCCGACCCCGACGGACCGAACACGACGCTGATGCCGCTCGCCGGCAGGCAAAGGTCGACCGCGAGCGAGAAGTCGCCGCGGCTCATGCGCAAAGAGAGTTCGAGCGCGGGCTCGGCAGCAGAGCTCAAGGCAGCACCCGCATGCGCCGGCGCCCGAGCAGCGCGAGCCCGAGCAGGATGAGGAAGGAGAAGACCAGCAGCGCCGCCGCCAGGCCATGCGCCGCGGCGTAGTCCATCCCCTCGACGTGACCGTAGATCTGCGTCGACACCACCTGCGTGCGGCCGGGGATGTTGCCGCCGATCATGAGCACCACACCAAACTCGCCGATGGTGTGGGCAAAGCTAAGGATCGCGGCCGTGACCAGACCTGGCCGCGCCAGCGGCAAGGCGACGCTGCGGAACGCCTGCAGCGGCGTGGCGCCGAGCGTCTGCGCAACCTCGAGCGGCCGCCGCCCCATCGCCTCGAAAGCGTCCCGCAGCGGCTGCACGGCAAACGGCAACGAATACACCACCGAGCCGATCAGCAGGCCGGCAAAGGTGAACGACAGCAGGCCCCAGCCCATGCTCAGGGTGAAGCGCCCAAGTGGACCGTCAGGACCCATCAGCACCAGAAGGTAGAAGCCGAGCACGGTGGGCGGCAGCACCAGCGGCAGCGTCACCAGCGCCGAGACCGGGGCGCGCCAGCGCGACGACGAACTGGCCAACCACCACGCCAGCGGCAGGGCGAGCAACAGCAGAACCACCGTGGTGGCTGCGGCCAGTTGCAGCGTCAGACCGATAGCGGCGAGGTCTGCGGCGGACACTTTGGGTGCGCTAGATCTGGTAGCCGGCGGCGCGGATCAGCGCCCTGGCAGCGTCGCTGCGCAGAAAATCGAGGAGCGCGGTGGCGGCGGGGTTGTCGCGGCCGTTCGGCAGCAACACCGCCTGCTGCACGATCGGCTCGTGCAGTTGCTCAGGCACGAGCCAGGCAGAGCCTTCGCCGATGCGCCCATCGACCTGCACCTGCGACAGCGCGACGAAGCCCAGCGGCGCGTTGCCGGTGGCGACGAACTGATGCGCCTGCGTGATGTTCTCGCCCGTCACGAAGCGCTGCTGCAGGCGCTCGAGCAGGGACAGGGACCGCAGCGTCTGGACCGCAGCCGCGCCATAGGGAGCGAGCCGCGGATCGGCGATGGCGAGCCGCTCGAAGCTGTCGCCGCGCAGGACGTCACCCTTGGCATCGACCAGGCCCGGCTGCCTGCTCCACAGCACCAGACGGCCGATGGCGTAGGTGAAGCGGGTACCCGCCACGGCATGGCCAGCCCGCTCCAGTTTCGCCGGTGTCTCGTCATCTGCGGCGAGAAAGACCTCAAACGGCGCCCCGTTCTGGATCTGCGTGGCGAACTTTCCTGTCGAGCCGTACGAGGCCACGACCCGGTGGCCCATCTGCTGCTCAAAGAGGGGCACCAGCTTCTGCATCGGCGCGGCGAAGTTGGCCGCCACCGCAACCTGGACCCCGCCGGCAAGGGCGGCGCTTGAGATCGTCAAACAGGTCAGCCAAAGCGCGAGCAGGCGGCAAGACGTTTTTTGCAGCATGGGTTTCCCGAGACCTTTGGAGGACGCCCATTCTAAGGCTGCGCCGGACATCGCCGGTGGCGGGCGCGAGGCCGCAAAGAGACGAGAGCACTGTGTGCCGCACCGTACAGATTCGGTGTAATCTAGCTTTCGTATCAATACAGCAAGCGGCATGCCGGACCGGGTCTGACCCCGCTGTCCGTCAGAGGGCATCAAGCCCCATGCAGATGCCGCACGGAGAAAAGCTGTTGCTGCCGGTCATAGCGGACTTGCGTCTGGACCCACAGGTTGGTGGTCCGGTCGTTGCTTTCGTGAAAACCAGCCTGCAATGGAGGAATGCATGATTTACGCCCATCCCGGCGAAGCCGGCGCCAAGATTCAGTACAAGGCCAAGTACGACAATTTCATCGGTGGCAAGTGGGTCGCCCCGATCAAGGGCCAGTACTTCGACGTCGTCACGCCGATCAGCGGCAAGGTCTACACGCAGGCTGCCCGCTCCACCGCCGAGGACATCGAGGCCGCGCTTGACGCCGCCCACGCCGCGGCCGACAAGTGGGCGCGCACCTCGCCGACCGAGCGCTCGAACATCCTGCTGAAGATCGCCGACCGCATCGAGGCCAGCCTCGAGAAGCTGGCCTATGCCGAGACTGTCGACAACGGCAAGGCGATCCGCGAGACGCTGAACGCCGACATCCCCCTCTCGGCCGACCACTTCCGCTACTTCGCCGGCGCCCTGCGCGCCCAGGAAGGCTCGATCTCCGAGATCGACGAGACCACCATCGCGTACCACTTCCACGAACCGCTGGGCGTCATCGGCCAGATCATCCCGTGGAACTTCCCGATCCTGATGGCGGCGTGGAAGCTCGCGCCGGCTCTGGGTGCGGGCAATGTGGTGGTGCTCAAGCCGGCCGAATCGACCCCGATCTCGCTGCTGATCCTGGTCGAACTGATCGCCGACCTGCTGCCGCCGGGTGTGCTCAACATCGTCAACGGCTACGGCCGCGAAGCCGGTCACCCGCTGGCCACCAGCACCCGCATCAACAAGATCGCGTTCACCGGCTCCACCAGCACCGGCCGTCTGATCGGCCAGGCTGCTGCCAACAACCTGATCCCGGCGACGCTGGAACTGGGCGGCAAGTCGCCCAACATCTTCTTCGCCGACGTGGCGGACAAGGACGACGGATTCTTCGACAAGGCCATCGAGGGCCTGGTGCTGTTCGCCTTCAACCAGGGCGAGGTCTGCACCTGCCCGTCGCGTGCGCTGATCCACGAGTCGATCTACGACAAGTTCATGGAGCGCTGCGTCGCCCGCATCAAGGCGATCAAGCACGGCAACCCACTCGACACCGACACCATGATGGGTGCCCAGGCGTCGATGGAACAGGTCACCAAGATCGAGTCGTACCTCAAGCTGGGCAAGGAAGAAGGCGCCCAGTGCCTGACCGGCGGCAACCGCGCCCATCTGGCGGGTGACCTGGCCGGCGGCTTCTACATCGAGCCGACCGTGTTCAAGGGCCACAACAAGATGCGCATCTTCCAGGAGGAGATCTTCGGCCCGGTTCTGGCCGTGACCACCTTCAAGACCGAGGAAGAGGCTGTCGCCATCGGCAACGACACGCTCTACGGCCTGGGCGCCGGTGTCTGGAGCCGCAACGGCAACGTCGCCTACCGCATGGGTCGCGCCATCAAGGCCGGTCGCGTGTGGACCAACTGCTACCACGCCTACCCGGCCCATGCGGCCTTCGGTGGCTACAAGCAGTCGGGTATCGGTCGCGAGACCCACAAGATGATGCTCGACCACTACCAGCAGACCAAGAACCTTCTGGTCAGCTACTCTGAGAGCAAGCTCGGTTTCTTCTAAGCCGCAGCAGTCGGTATCAGAGATGCATCGGGGGCCGGCAACGGCCCCCGTTGTTCTTGGCGGCCGGCGACGGCCCCAGTTGTCATTCAGACGGAGTAGACCCCATGGTCGACAAGGTTGTAGCCACGCCCGCGGCGCTGGCCTTCATCGAGACACTCAAAGCCAAGTACGGGCCCAACATGATCTTCCACCAGTCTGGTGGCTGCTGCGACAACAGCGCAGCCAACCTGTACATGGAGGGAGAGGTCATGGTCTTCAATGACGTCAAGCTCGGCGAGCTCGGCGGCCTGCCTTTTTACATCAGTGCCTCCCAGTACGAGTACTGGAAGCACACGCAGATCATCATCGACGTGGTCGAAGGCGGCCACGGCGGCACCTTCAGCATCGAGGCCTCGGAGGGCAAGGCCTTCATGGCCGACTCGCGCCTGTTCACCGACGAGGAATGGGCTGAGCTGGTCAAGGCCGAGCCGGCGCTGGCCGACTAGCCACACCGCGGTCGCTCTATCTCACGCGGATGCGGATCTGCCGCGATGCCACCGGCGGGTCCTGCGGCACGTGGGTGTGATCGCCGAGGATCAGTTGCAGGGTGTGATCGCCCGGCGGCAGGCTGATCTCGGCCTCGGTCTGGCCCTTGCCAAAGTGCTTGTGCTGGTCGTCGAAGGGCACCGGCTGTCCGGCCGCCGGTAGCGGCGCGTCAATGACCAGATGGTGGTGGCCGGTGCCCGGCATCTCGACGCCGGCCGGTGCCACACCCATGCCCTTCAGACCAAAACGCACGGTGAACGGCGAACTCACCGTCTCGCCATCCTGCGGGCTGATGATGTAAGCCTCGGCAGCGGCAACTGCAGCGGCCGGCAGCAGCAAGGCGGCGGTCAGGCAAGCGGGTGAGAACATCCGGAAGGTCGACATCGGGACTCCTTGTTTCAGGTGGATAGATGCTTCGAGCACCGGGATGACCGGCGTCACAGACACATGACTGTGACAGCAGCGGCCCCCGTTTGTGTTCCCGCGCGGACAGGCACAATACGCGCCGGAGACTGCCAAACATGACACCCGAACTCTCATTCGACACGCTCAGGATCCTGATCGAGAGCGACCACCTGCCACCGTGGGCGCATGGCCTGCTCTCGCTGTTGCGCATCAGCGTCATTCTGCTGCTTTGGTGGCTGGTGACAGCACTGGCGCGGCGCGTCATCAGGCTGGCCATCACCGGCATGGAATCGACTGCCGAGTGCCCGGAGGACCGCCGCCGCATCCAGACGCTCGGCCGCGTGTTCCGCTACATCGCCTCGGTGGTGCTGGGCGTGGTCACCGTCATGCTGGTCCTCAACGAGCTGGGCGTATCCATCGCGCCCATCCTTGCCACTGCTGGCGTGGCTGGCGTGGCCGTGGGTTTTGGCGCGCAAAGCCTCGTCAAGGACTACTTCACCGGCTTCGTCATGCTGATCGAGAACCAGGTCCGCGTTGGCGATGTGGTGGAGCTGGGCGGCAAATCCGGCGTCGTCGAGGAGGTCACGCTGCGCTACGTGCGCCTGCGCGACCTCGAGGGCGCAGTGCACTTCGTGCCCAACGGCACCGTCAGTACCGTGTCCAACCGCAGCCGCGAGTATGCCTACGCGGTGGTGGACGTCCCGGTCGCCATGGACAACGACATCGACCGCACGCGGCAGAGTCTGGCGCGGGCCGGCGAGATGCTTTGCAGCGCCGCAGAGTGGCAGGGTCGGGTCATCGGCACGCTCGAAGTACTGGGCATCGACCGGCTCGGCGAGGGCGGCATGGTGCTCAAGGCACGTGTCCGCGTCTCGGCGATGGAGCAGGCTGCGGCGCGCCGCGCGCTGCTGCAGATCATGGTCGAGACACTGCGTCAGGACGGCATCCGCCTGCCAGCGCAGACCGCGGTGATCAGCGGATGAAGGACCAGTTCTTGTAGAAGATGTGGTTGGTGCGCAACAGCACCACGCCCAACCAATCGACCAGACGCGCCATCAGGCCGGTGAACGGCCCCGGGCGCACCACATCGATGAAGGCGCAGTAGCGCGGCGCCTCAGTCTCGTTGAAAGACTGATGCATCAGCGTGTCGTCAAAGATGAACATCTTCTCTTCGCGCCAGACGTTGACGTGCTTGCCGACCTCGATCCAGGCCTGGTCGCTCTGCACGTCGTTCAGGTTGTAGAGCACGCGGATGGTCATGCGCAGCGGCCCGAAGTGGCGGTTGGTCGACTTTCGACGGTTGAACACCGACACGCCGATGGTACGGATCAGCGGGTAGCGCTGGTGGAACTCGGGGATGTCGATCGGGCCGTCGATGTTCTGGCCGTACCACTTGAAAAACAGCATCTCTCGGGGGTTGTCCTGCAGCCGGGTCTCGATCTTCTCGACCAGACTGTGCCGCTTCATGCTGTCGATCAGGCCACGGATCTCCTGCTGGTGGGATGCCGGCAGATCCTCCAGCCGGTAGACGCCCTTGTTCCAGAACGGCAGATGAACGATATCCATCAGGATGTTGAACGGCGACAGCATCCAGGTACCCAGACCGCGCCCGAAGAAGTACTGGTAGATGGTGTAGCCGTCGAGCTGGCTGTTGCGGGCGACGTCGTAGAGGCCGCAGAGCAGGTAGAACACGGCGAGCCCAGGCACCATCCAGGCGATGGCTGCATAGATGACTGAGCGGACGGCGATGGCCTTTAGCGTCTTCGAGTTGAGCCTGACGCGGGGCGAGGGGGTGGCAGACTGCATATGGCATACCCTGTGACTTTGCGCACCGCGCACTATACTCCGCAGCCACATGCCGTACGCCCTCCGAACCTTGGCACTGCTCGCCCTGCTGCTTTGGCAGGGTGTCGCCGCAGCCGGTATGCAGATCCAGGTGCCGGCGCGCAGCTGGCTGCTCTACGACCTCTCGGCGCGGCAGACGCTGGCCTCGGGCAACCCCGAGCGGCGCTTCGAGCCGGCCTCGCTGACCAAGCTGATGACCGCCTATCTGACGCTGCAGTCGATCGAGCGCGGCCAGCTGGACCGCGAGCAGGCCATCACCCCTTCGCCCACTGCGGCGAAGGCCGCCGGTGCGCGCATGTATGTCGACCCGATGAACCCGGCGACGGTGCAGCAGCTGCTGCAGGGCCTGGTCACCGTCAACGCCAACGATGCGGCGGTCGCCCTGGCTGAGGCAGTCGCCGGCAGCGAGGCGAAGTTCGTCGAGCGCATGAACGAGCAGGCGCGCACCCTCGGCATGACCGGCACCCGCTTCGCCAACGCCAGTGGCCGCCCCGAGCCGCAGCACTACAGCACCGCGCTCGACATGGCGCGCCTTGCAGAGGCGCTGCTGCGAGATTTCGCCGACGAGTACCGGCTTTTCACGGCGCGCCAGTTCAGCTTCAACGGGCTGACGCAACCCACCCGCAACCGTCTGCTGCTGCGTGACCCGGCGGTCGACGGCTTTATGGCCGGCCAGACACCGGCGTCCGGCTACAGCGTGGTCGCCTCTTCGCAGCGCGGCGAGCGGCGCATCATCGCGGTGCTGGTCGGCGCCGACTCCGACCGCGCCCGCATCAGCGAGGCGCAACGCCTGCTCAACCTGGGCTTCACCCGCTGGGAGGTGATGCGGGTGGGCGGCGTCGAACGCGACCTTGCCAGCGTGCGGGTGTGGAAGGGTGACGCGCGCGAGGTAGGCCTGGTGCTGGCGGGCGAGACGCTGCTGGCGGTGCCGCGCGAGCGCAGCGGTGTGATCCGCCCGGCGATCGAGGTGCGGCGCATGGTCGAGGCGCCGGTAAGCGCCGGCCAGACGCTCGGCCGCCTGCGCCTGATGTCGGGCGAGCAGGTGCTGGCAGAGTATCCGCTGGTTGCGCGAGAATCGGTGCCGGTCGGCGGTTTCGTGCGACGCATGATCGACACCGCGCTGCTATGGTTGGAATGAGATGACGGTCTACCTGAACGGCGAATACATGCCCATCGGCGAGGCGCGGGTGCCCGTGCTCGACCGTGGCTTCCTGCTCGGCGACGGCGTTTACGAGGTGATCCCGGTATACGGCCGCCGCGCCTTTCGGCTGGAGCAGCACCTGCTGCGCCTGCAGAACAGTTGCAACGGCATCCGCCTGGACAACCCGCACAACACGGCGGAGTGGACCGCGCTGATCAACGACTTCATCGGCCGCCAGGACTTTGCCGACCAGAACCTCTACCTGCAGCTGACGCGTGGCGTGGCCAAGCGCGACCACGCCTTCCCGCAGGGCGCCACGCCGACCATCTTCATGATGGCCAACCCGCTGGTCACGCCCACGCCCGAGCAGTTCGAGGCCGGCGTGGCGGCGGTAAGCACCACCGACAATCGCTGGCAGCGCTGCGACATCAAATCGATCGCGCTACTGGCCAACGTACTGCTGCGGCAGATCGCGGTAGATGCCGGCGCCACCGAATCGATCCTCTTCCGCGACGGCTACATGACCGAGGGCGCGGCCAGCAACATCTTCGCGGTGAAGGGCGGGACCATCCTGGCACCCCTGCGCAACCACCTCATGCTGCCGGGGATCACCTACGACACGGTGATCGAACTGGCACGCGCCAACGGCGTCCCGCTCGAGGTGCGCGAGATCAGCGAGGCCGAGGTACGCGCCGCCGACGAGCTCTGGCTGACCTCCTCGACCAAGGAGATCCTGCCCATCACCCGCCTGGATGGCCGTGTGGTCGGCAGCGGCACGGCGGGCCCGGTGGCTCGCCACATGCTGGCCCTCTACCAGGGCCTCAAGCAGGCCGGCTGAGCTGACCGACAGCCATGAGCGAGCAGCCGGAAAGCCTGATCGAATACCCCTGCGACTTCCCGATCAAGGTGATGGGAATGGCCAGCGACGATTTCGCCGGCATCGTCTGCCACCTGGTACGGGCGCACGCGCCGGACTTCGACAGCACCTCGATCAGCACACGCGCCTCCGCCGGCGGCAAGTACATCTCGGTCACCTGCACCGTCCGCGTCGTCTCGCGCGAGCAGCTCGACAACCTCTACCGCGACCTGAGCACGCACCCCGCCGTCGCGATGGTCCTCTAACCGGATGACGCGCGTGGAACCGAACATCCGCGCGCTCGGCCTGCAGCCCTACGAGGCCACCTGGCGATCCATGCGCGACTTCACTACGCGGCGCACAGTGGCCACTGCCGACGAGATCTGGTGCCTGGAACACACGCCCGTCTACACCCTGGGCAAGGCTGGCCGGCTGGACCACCTGCACGATGCCGCCGGCACCCCGGTGGTCCGCTGTGACCGTGGCGGCCAGGTGACCTGGCACGGCCCGGGGCAGCTGGTGGTGTACACCCTGCTCGACCTGCAGCGGCTGGGGCTCACCGCCCGCGGCGCGGTGAGCCTGCTGGAGGACGCACTGGTGGCGGCACTGGCAGCGGCAGGCATCGCCGCGCTGCCCCGTGCCGATGCGCCGGGCCTGTATGTGGGTGGCGCCAAGATCGCCTCGCTGGGGCTTCGCATCAGCCGTGGCTGCTGCTACCACGGTGTGGCGCTGAACATCGACTGCGACCTCACCCCGTTCACCCGCATCGACCCCTGCGGGATGGCCGGCCAGGCCATGACCCGCACTGCGGACCAGGGCTGCAGCAGCGATGTGGCGGGCTGGTCGATGCCGGTGGCTGAAGCCCTGGCCGCACGGGTCGCGGCGCTGCGGCAGGCAGCCGCCGCATGAGCCTGGACGCCGGCGAGAAGCAGCGAGGCCGCAGCAAGACGGCGCGCAACCCGATCCCGATCGTCGCCGTGGACGCACCGCTGGCCAAGCCGGACTGGATCCGCGCCCGCGCCCCGGGCGGCGAGCGCTTCGACGAGGTGCGGCAAACGCTCCGCGAGCACGGCCTGCACTCGGTCTGCGAGGAGGCCAGCTGCCCCAACATCGGCGAGTGCTTCGGCGGCGGCACGGCTACGTTCATGGTGCTTGGCGACATCTGCACGCGGCGCTGCCCGTTCTGCGACGTCGCCCACGGCAGGCCGCTGCCGCCCGACCCGGGCGAGCCGGCGCAGTTGGCAGGGGCCATCGGCGCGCTGGGTCTGCGCTACGTGGTGATCACCAGCGTCGACCGCGACGACCTGCGCGATGGCGGCGCACAGCACTTCGCCGACTGCATCGCGGCCATCCGCGACGCCTCGGCGGCCACCCGTATCGAGGTGCTGGTCCCAGACTTCCGTGGCCGCGCCGCGCGCGCGCTGGACATCCTGGCAGCGACCCCGCCAGACGTGCTCAACCACAACCTGGAAACGGTGCCGCGCCTGTACCGCGAGGCGCGACCCGGGGCCGACTATGCCGAGTCGCTTGCGCTGCTGAGCGACTTCGCCGCCCGCCATCCTGCTGTACCGACCAAGTCCGGCCTGATGCTGGGCCTGGGCGAGACTGACGACGAGGTGGAGGCGGTCCTGCAAGACCTGCGTGCGCACGGCGTGACCATGCTGACGCTGGGCCAGTACCTGCGCCCGGGCCCGGGCCACCTGCCGGTGCAGCGCTACGTGCCGCCAGCCCGATTTGCCGAGTGGCGCCGGCTGGCTCTGGAGCTGGGTTTCCAGAGCGCGGCCTGCGGCCCGCTGGTGCGTTCGAGCTACCACGCCGATACACAAGCCGATATTGCTTAGCGTAAACATAATCCTTCAAGTAAACTAAAAGGACGTTGTATTAAATAGGCCACCGAAGAGGCGCGCCGATGTCCAGCCCAAGTTCTGCCCTCCTGTTGACGGTACTCGCCGCTCTGATCTTGGGTCTGGTCGCGTTTCTCGTGGCACAGCACCGCAGCCGCCGCAAACGGGCGCGCCAGATCGAGGAGTTGCGCATCGCCAATCAGCAACTCGAGACGCGTGCCTTCGAGATGGCACAGCAGATGACGCGCGAGCTTCAGGCCAGCAAGGCGAGGCATCAGCTCATCATGCAGGGCTCCGGCGTCTGCTTCTGGGACTGGGATGTGGGCCGCGACGAGGTTCACTTCGAGGGCAGCCTGGGCGATGGCGGCGAGCTAGGCTTCGAGGGCAACCTGCTGCCCTCCAACGTCTGGTTCCGCGCCGTTCACAGCGAGGACCAGGCGGGGATGTGGGCACTGCTGGATGCCCACATGCGCGGCAAGACGCCCACCTTCGAGGCCGAGTACCGCATCGTCGGGCGTGATCGCCAGGCCCGCTGGGTTATGGCGCGTGCACTGGTGGTCGACCGCACCGCCGAGGGATCCCCCACCCGCCTCAGCGGCACACTGGTGGATATCGACAAGCGCAAGCAGGTCGAGATGGCGCTGGAGCAGGAGCGCCGCCTGTTCAACAACGGTCCGGTCATCGTCATCCGCATCCGTCTGGATGACGATCCCGCGTACACGTATTTCTCAAGCAACGTCTACGAGCTCTGGGGCTACCCG
>JACCDS010254922.1_pt1 | contig 14171 bp, 14 predicted proteins | sample 7446441 | NCBI WGS metagenome assembly JACCDS01 (sample SAMN15323445, study PRJNA562643) | freshwater metagenome | isolation source: river surface water | place: USA:Blue River Watershed | collected 2017-08-17 | reverse complement strand
GTGGTGAGATTCAGCTCGTGGGCCAGTTGTTCCGCAACGTCCTGGGCCAACGAGCCCATGCCTTGGGTGAGTGCGATGACAGCCATGGGGTGCTCCTTGTTTCGCTCAATCCACCGGCCGCTGCGCGGCCAGCTCGTCCACCTTGGGGGCGCGCACCAGGGCCAGCACCTTGGAGATCAGCGGCCACAGCAGCATCACCAGGGCCAGCGTCGTGATGCTGCCCACCAGCGGGTTGGACCACATGATCATCAGGTCGCCCTGGGAGACCAGCATGGCCTGGCGGAACGAGTCCTCGGCCTTGTCGCCCAGCACCAGGGCCAGCACCAGCGGCGCCAGCGGGTAGTCCAGCTTCTTGAACACGTAGCCGATGAGCCCGAAGCCCAGCATGAACCAGATGTCCAGCATGGCGTTGTGCACCGTGTACGCGCCGATGGCGCAGATCACGATGATCACTGGCGCGATGATGGAGAAGGGGATGCGCAGGATGGACGCGAACAGCGGCACGGTGGTCAGCACCACGATCAGGCCGACCAGGTTGCCCAGGTACATGCTGGCGATCAGGCCCCACACGAAGTCCTTCTGCTCCACGAAGAGCAGCGGGCCGGGTTGCAGGCCCCAGATCAGCAGGCCGCCCAGCAGCACGGCCGCCGTGGGCGAGCCCGGGATGCCCAGGGCCAGCATGGGCAGCAGCGCCGCGGTGCCGGCGGCGTGGGCCGCGGTCTCCGGGGCCACCACGCCTTCCACCTCGCCGGTGCCGAACTTCGGGCCCGTGCGCGACATCTTCTTGGCCAGGCCATAGCTCATGAAGGACGCCGGCGTGGCGCCACCGGGCGTGATGCCCATCCAGATGCCCACCAGCGAGCTGCGCAGGGAGGTGACCCAGTAGCGCGGCAGTTCCTTCCAGGTCTCCCACACCACCTTGGGGTTGATCTTGGCCGACTTGCCCTGGAACTCCAGGCCTTCTTCCATGGACAGCAGGATTTCGCCGATGCCGAAGAGGCCGATCACCGCGATCAGGAAGTCGAAGCCGCGCATCAGTTCGGTGATGCCGAAGGTCATGCGCAACTGGCCGGTGACGGTGTCCATGCCCACGGCGGCCATGGCAAAGCCCAGCGTCATGGCGACCAGGATCTTGAACGGCGAGCCCTTGCCCATGCCCACGAAGCTGCAGAAGGTGAGCAGGTAGACGGCAAAGAACTCCGGCGCGCCGAACTTCAGCGCGAACTTGGCAACCATGGGTGCCAGGAAGGTGATCATCACCACGGCCAGGAAGGCACCCACGAAGGACGAGGTGAAGGCCGCCGTGAGTGCCTGGCCGGCCTTGCCCTTCTGGGCCAGCGGATAACCGTCAAACGTGGTGGCCACCGACCACGGTTCGCCCGGGATGTTGAACAGGATGGAGGTGATGGCGCCGCCAAACAGCGCGCCCCAGTAGATGCAGGACAGCATCACGATGGCCGAGGTCGGCGACATCGAAAACGTCAGCGGCAGCAGGATGGCCACGCCGTTGGCGCCGCCCAGGCCCGGCAGCACGCCGATCAGCACGCCCAGGATGATGCCGACGAACATCAGGGCGATGTTCATCGGCGTCAGGATCACGCCGAAACCCTGTATGAGTGCGCTCAGTTCTTCCATTTGCAGATCTCCGTAGGGTGTGGGCGTGTCAGTAGCCGAGGAAGCGCAGGGGCTCCAGGCTGCCCTTGAACAGCGGCACCTTGAACCACACCTCGAACATCATGAAGAAGAAGGCGTTGACGCCAACACCCAGCAGCACGCTCTTCAGCGGCGAGTACTTGCCCAGGATGATCATGAACAGCGCGATGTAGATCGCCGACGCCACATAGATGCCCAGGAACATGATCACCAGCACGTAGACCATGGCCGGCACGAAAACCGAGGCCACGCGGCCCAGCTGCTCGCGGTCCACGAACACGTCGGTGTCGCGGGCCTTGCTCACGGTGGCCTGGTACAGGATGCCCAGGGCCGAGATGCCCAGGATCAGCCCGATGTAAAAGGGGAAGTAGCCGGCCTCGGGGCCGTCGCTGCCCCAGCCCGAGCCCAGGCGGCGGGCTTCATAGATGACGACCGCGGAGATGACCAGCAACAGCGCCGCAACGACGGCGTCCACCGTGTGGTTCTTGGCCACGGCAGGGCTCTCGCTCTCGCCGCTGTGGGGTGTGTCGGACATGGCTGTCTCCAGGGTCTTCAGGGGATGTGTGGGCGCGCAGCCCCAAGCGGGCGCCGCCGCATGGGCTGTGCAGCGCCCGTTTCGTGCTTGTCGTGCGTGGGTGGCCGCCCCAAGGGCGGCCTTGCTTTACTTGGCCAGGAAGCCGGCTTCCGTCATCAGCTGGCGGTGCATGGCTTCGGCCGACTCCAGCCACTTGCGGAATTCGGCGCCGGACATGGACTTCACGTTGAAGGAGCCCTTCTCCATGTATTCCTTCCAGTCGGGCGTGTCGCGGACCTTCTTCATCAGGTCCACGTAGAAGGCCAGCTGGTCGGGCGTGACGCCGGGCGACGTGAAGATGCCGCGCAGCATCACGTAGTCGGTGGGCACGCCGGCTTCCTTGCAGGTGGGGATGTCGTACCACGACATCGTGGCCGTCACCTTTTCCTTGTGCGGCATGCGCTCGTCGTCAAACACGCACAGCGGGCGCAGCTGGCCGGCACGCCATTGCGCCACGGCCTCGATGGGGTTGTTCACGGTGGAGTCCACGTGCTTGCCCACCAGCTGCACGGCCACTTCGCCGCCGCCCTTGTATGGCACGTAGATGAATTTGGTGCCGGTGGCCTTCTCAAGGCCCACGGTCAGGATCTGGTCTTCCTGCTTGGAGCCCGTGCCGCCCATCTTCATCTTCAGCGGGCCGGCGGCCTTGACGGCGGCGATGTAGTCCTTGGCCGTCTTGTGCGGCGTGTCGGCGTTGACCCACAGCACAAACTGGTCCAGCGCCATCATGGACACCGGGGTCATGTCCTTCCAGTTGAAGGGCACGCCGGTGGCCATGGGCGTGGTGAACAGGTTGGACAGCGTGATGATGATCTTGTGCGGGTCGCCCTTGGCGTCCTTCACCGCCAGGAAGCCTTCCGCGCCAGCGCCGCCGGACTTGTTGACGACGACCAGTGACTCCTTCATCAGCTTGTGCTTGACGATGATGCCCTGGATCAGGCGGGCCATCTGGTCGGCGCCGCCGCCAGTGCCGGCGGGCACCACAAACTCGACGGGCTTGGTCGGTTCCCAGGCGGCAAAGGCCGAACCCGTGGCCAGCGACGCGGCCACGGCCAGCACCGTCGCGGTGCTGCGCAAGAGGCTCTTGCCGCGCGAGGTGCCTTGGGTGGAAGTGCCTGACTTCATCATCTTGTCTCCTAGGGTGTGTGAGGGCGGGTTGCCGGGCGTTTCTGACGCGGCCCTTGCGACCTGAACGATCGACGGCATGGTCAGACTTGTGTGCGAAAAAAAGATTGACCGCAGTCAATTCCGAAAAAAAAGCAGATCCCATCTTCCCCTAGGGTCTGCAGGGGGCCGTGCGGGGACTGCGAAGCGCAGGTGCCTATGCTGGGGCCTGCACATGACGATTTGCCCCCCTACAACGCGGCACCGGTAGAAGCGAGGGTGGTGGAGACCCTAGGTGAGGTCGCTGCGGTGCCCTGGGCCACTCAGCCGGTGCTGCCGACCCGCAGGCTCACGGTGAAGACGGCACCGCGGCCGTGGTCGCGCCGGTTGGCCGCGCGTATGTCGCCGCCGTAGCGCTCCACCAGTCCGCGGCTGATCCACAGGCCCAGGCCGGTGCCGTCCGGCCTGCGCGTGACAAACGGTTGGAACAGGCGCGCCAGCAAGTCGTCGGCCAGGCCCGCGCCGCTGTCGCTGACCTCGATGTCCACCGTGTCGTCGCCAGCGTCGCGCGTGGCCAGGCCCAGGGCCCCGCCGTCGGGCATGGCGTGCAGGGCGTTGACCATCAGGTTCACCAGCACCTGCTGCAGTTCGTGGCGGTTGATCTGCGGCCAGCGCGTAGCGCGGTAGTCGCGCTGCACCACGATGCCGCTGCGCGCCATCTGGTGGCCGGCCAGCACCAGGCAGTCTTCCAGCGCGCGTGCGGTGTCCACGGCTTCCACGTAGCCGGCGAATTCACCCGGGCGTGCGAACTGCAGCAACTGCGTGACGATGAGGCGCATGCGCTCGATCTGCTCGTCCACCAGCTTCAGCTCGGCGGCCACCTGTTGGCAGGCCTGCGGCCCCAGCAGCTCGCGCAGCAGGTCCAGATTGCCCTGGATCACGGCGATGGGGTTGTTGACCTCGTGTGCAATGCTGGCCGTCAGCTGGCCCACGGTGGCCAGCTTCTCGCTCTTGACCAGCTGCGTCTGCGCCGCTTCCAGCTCGCGCGTGCGCTCGGCCACCTTGGCGTCCAGGTGTTGCGTGTGTTCTTCGATGGCGGCCAGCAGGCGGTCCAGGTGGGCCGCCAGGCGGCCGATCTCGTCCAGGTCGTGCACCGGCCCCACGCGCGCATCCAGCGCGCCGCCTTCCACGCGCTGCATGGTGGCTTCCATCTGTTCCAGGGGCTTGAAGATGCTGCGTGCCCAGCGCAGCGACACGAAGGCCGCCAGCACCATCACGGCGAAGAACAGCGCGCCTATGCTGGCCAGCGCACCGTACTTCACCAGCGTGAAGGGCCGCTCCAGCACGCCCACGTAGAGCATGCCCACACGTTGCCCGTTGCCGTTGGCCAGCGGCTGGTAGGCCGACACGTACCAGTCGTTCACCACGAAGGCGCGGTCCAGCCAGGTGACACCGCTGCCCAGCACACGCTCGCGCACGCTTTGCGACACGCGCGTGCCGATCGCGCGGCTGTCGCTGTCCGAGCCCGCGGCGCTGAACAGGCGCACGTTGGTGCTGATGCGCACGTCGTCCAGGAACAGCGTGGCTGTGCCACGGCTGCCCCATTCGGAAAACGGCAGCGCGCCCTCCGGGTAGACGATCTCGTTGATGTGGTCGATGAAGGGCAGGTTGCGGTTCAGCAGCACACCGGCCTGCAGGTGGCCCAGCACCGCGCCGCCTGGCGCGCGCACTGCGCGCGTGGCCAGCAGCACCATGGCGCGGTCTTCCACGGTGCGGGCCGTGGGCGCGGCATTGCGCGTGGCCACCAGGGGCACGGCCACGCGCTGTCTCAACTCCGGCGCCAGCAGGTCCTGCGCAGCGGGCTCCAGCACCTCCACGCTGGTGCGGTCTGGCCAGGCGGGGCTGGCCGGCAGCATGCGCACGAAGTCCAGCCTCTCGCGTTGCGCCATCTGCTGCAGCAGGGCTGGCGTGGCCGCGCCGCCGGCCTGCAGGGATTGCAGCAGCGCCGCGGACTCGGCCACGCCGGTGGCGCTGGCACCGATCTCGCCCAGCACGCGCTCAAAGTAGCCCTGGGCCACGGCCAGGTCGGAGCGCACCTTGGTCACCAGCAGCCGGTCCAGCGCCTCGCTGCCCCACCAGAGCAGGAAGGCGCCCAGCAGCGGCAGCACGCCCAGCAAGGGCATGAGCACCATCACCAGCAGCTTGTTGCGTATGGACAGCCGGGAGAACAGCCCCGGTGCGCCGCGGTCGCCCGTCAAGCCGGTGCCCATTCCGCGCAGCGCCGCTCCAGCGTGCGGCGCGAGATGCCCAGCAGCTGCGCCGCCCGCGTCTTGTCGCCGTCCACGGACTCCAGCACCGCCAGGATGTGGCGCTTCTCCAGCGTGTGCAGGTCGGTGGTGCCGTCCAGCGCCGGGGCTGCGGGCACACGCGGCCGCGGGCTGCGCTGCAGGCTCTGGTACAGCGCCGACACGTTGAGCGCACCGACGATCAGCGAGCGCTCCACCAGGTTGCGCAGCTCGCGCACGTTGCCCGGCCAGCCGTACTGCTGCAGGTAGTGCATCTCGTCGTCTGAGACGGCGATGGGCGGCACGCCCAGCTGCGGCGCCAGCGTGGCGTTGAAGTGCGCCACCAGGTCGGGGATGTCTTCCTTGTGGGCGGCCAGCGGCGGCAGGTTGATCTCCACCACCTGCAGCCGGTAGTACAGGTCGGCGCGGAAGCGGCCGGCGTCCACCTCGTCGCGCAGCGGGCGGTTGCTGGCCGCCACGATGCGCACGTCCACCGGGATCTCCTGCTCGCTGCCCACCGGCCGCATGCGGCGGTGCTCCAGCACACGCAGCAGCGTGGCCTGCAGGGGCAGCGGCAGCTCGGCCACTTCGTCCAGGAACAGGGTGCCCCCCTGGGCGTAGACGAAGAGGCCGTCGTGGCCGGCCTGGCCAAAGAGTTCGGCCTCGATGAGTGCCGGCGACACCGTGGCGCAGTTCACCGGCACAAACGGCGCCTGCGCGCGCGGGCTCAGCCGGTGCAGGGCCAGCGCGGCCAGTTCCTTGCCGGTGCCGGACTCGCCGGTGAGCAGCACCGTGCTGTCCACCGCGGCCACGCGGTGCAGCGCGGCCTGCAGGCCCTTGATCACGATGCTGCGGCCCACCAGGCCATCAGCCGCCTGTGTGCGCTGGTGCAGCGCGCGCTTGAGCACCCAGTTTTCGCGCTTCAGCCGCGCACGCTCCAGCACTTGCTTGCAGGCGCCCAGCACCTGGGCCACGCGGAAAGGCTTGAGCAGGAAGTCGCCCGCGCCGGCGCGCAAGGCCTCGATGGCGGTGTCCAGGTCGGCAAAGGCGGTGATCAGCACCACTTCGCTGGCGTCGCCGCGCTGGCGCATCTCCTGCAGCAGCGTGATGCCGCTCTTGCCGGGCATGGTGATGTCCAGGATGACCAGGTCAAAGCGGTGGCGGGCCAGCAGCAGCTCGGCTTCCTCGGCGCTGGCGGCCGTCATCACCAGGCCGGTGCGCGGGGCCAGCGTCTTCTGCAGGAAGTTGCGCATGCCGGGCTCGTCGTCCACCACCAGCACCGCGGCCTGGGGCCAGGTTTCGGTGGGGATGGATGCGGCCGACATGGCGGCAAAGTTTACGCGGCGCCCTGTGGGCCAGGCACGTGCGCGGCGTGGCCACAATGCAGCGGTTCTGGCAACGGCAGGAGTTTGGCCATGGCTATCCAGGTGGTGCGCGACCGCGCGCAGAAGATGAAGCATGTGGTCCACATGCGCCAGCACACGCTGGCCGTGGACGAGCCCGACAGCAACGGCGGCGAGGACCTGGGCCCCACGCCGCACGAGGTCTACGACAGCGCCCTGGGCGCCTGCAAGGCGCTGACCCTGGTCTGGTACGCACGCCGCAAGCAGATCCCGCTGGAAGACGTGGACGTGTCGGTGGAGCGCGACGACAGCGAGGAGCGTGCGGGTGTCTACCGCCTGCGCGTGACGCTCAAGCTGGGTGGCCCCTTGAGCGACGCGCAGCGCCAGGAGCTGCTGAAGGTGGCCGACAAGTGCCCCGTGCACAAGCTCATGACGCAGGCGCGCACGGAAGTCAGCACCGCGCTGGCCTGAGGGGCTGGCTGCCCTGAGCTCAGGCCTTGCCCGCCAAGGTGCGCAGGTCGTCCGCGGTGTTGGCGTTGAAGAAGGCGTCGGCGTCGTCAAACAGCACGGTGGCGCAGCGCTGCTGGCCGGTCCACTTGTCGATCTTGCGCTGGCCGCTTTCCAGGTAGGACACCAGGCTGTCGATGAGGCCGGCCTTGAGCAGGCAGAAGACGGGCTGCACCTGCACGCGGCCACGCTCCAGGGTGGCGGCCATGGCGACGTCGGCGCCCTCGGCTTCCAGCGCCTGGGCCAGGCGCGCCGCCAGGTCCAACGGGAAGCGTGGCGTGTCGCAGGGCACGGTCAGCATGTAGGGCGTGTCGCAGTGCTCCAAGCCGGCCAGCCAGCCGGCCAGCGGGCCCGGGTAGTCGGCCAGGGGGTCGGGCCACACGGGCACGCCCATGCTTGCGTAGGTGGCCAGGTTGCGGTTGGCATTGATGATGACCGTGCCCACCTGCGGCTGCAGGCGCTGCAGGGCGTGCACAGCCAGGGTATGGCCCTCGTGCATCTGCAGGCCCTTGTCCACGCCACCCATGCGCGTGGCCCTGCCGCCGCAGAGGATCAGTCCTGTGATGTCACCGCGTTCAACCATGGCGGAGGACTGTACCCGGCGCGGGCTGGCGGGCGGACGGCGTTTTTCCCGCAAGCTGACCGCGGTCAAGCGCGCGTTGCCGGTGCCGGCAGTAAGCTCGCGCCCGATGAGCAACCAGGCCCATGTCCCACTGTCCACCGAGGCGCCCGTGCCGCAGCGACCACGCCTGAGCCAGGCGCGCTGCGAATTGCTGCGCGAGATCCAGATCCTGGACGAATACGGCGAGCGGCGCAGCATCCACATCCCGGCCGAGCGGCCGCTGACGGTGTTTGTGGACAAGCGCGAGCTCGTCACCCTCATGACCCTGGGCGCCATGCCCGAATTGCTGGTGCTGGGCTACCTGCGCAACCAGCGGCTCATCGCGTCGGCCGCGGATATCGAGTCCATCACCGTGGACTGGGACGTGGGCGCCGCAGCCGTGCGCACCCATGCCGGCGTGGCGGACATCGCCGAGAAGACGGCCCACCGCGTGGTCACCACCGGCTGCGGGCAGGGCACGGTGTTTGGCAGCGTGATGGACGAGATCGACAGCCTGCGCCTGCCGCCGCCGGCGCAGGCCCGCTTGCGCCAGGGCACCCTGCACCGCATGCTGGAGACCATGCGCCAGCAGGACAGCATCCACCGCAAGGCGGGCTCGGTGCATGGCTGCGCGCTGTTTCAAGGTGGCGAGCTCTGCATGTTCGTGGAGGACGTGGGCCGCCACAACGCCATCGACACCATCGCGGGCTGGATGGCCCTGAACGGCGTGCAGGGTGGCGACAAGGCCTTCTACACCACGGGCCGCTTGACCAGCGAGATGGTCATGAAGGCAGCGCACCTGGGCGTGCCCATCATCGTGTCGCGCAACGGCGTCACGGCCATGGGGCATGAACTGGCCGCCAAGCTGGGCATGGCCTTGTTCGGGCGCGCGTCCAATCGGCACTTCCTCTGCTACACCGGTGTGGAGCGTTTCGATTCCGAACCCGAGCCGCAGCGCCCGCCCGTGCGCGTGGTGGCGGGCTGAGCGCCGCTACAAGCCGAGCAACTGCCGCAGCGCCCTGCCGCCCATGGGCTGCGGTTTCGCCACCGACAACAGTTGCACCATCCGTGCATTGAGCGGTGCATCAAGGCCGTGCTGACCGGCCAGGCGCACGACGGCACCGCAGATCGCGTCCACCTCGGTCGGGCGGCCCAGGGCCAGGTCATCGGCCATGCTGGAGCGTGCCTTGCCGTCGATCTGCAGCATGCGCGCTGCCAGCACACGGAACAGCGGCGTGGGCAGTCGCAGCAACTGCGGCACACGGGCCGGGGGCAAGGGCGTGAGCCGGGCTGGCGTGATGCCCGCCGCGGCCAGTGCGGCCAGCGCTTCGGCTTGCAGGGCGGCAAAGACCAAGCGGCAGTCGCGGTCCAGCAACTCCGCGCGCAAGGGCAGGCCTGAGAGTGCATTCACCGGGTTGTTGAGGTTCAGCAGCAGCTTGCCCCACTGCACCGACGTCAGGTCGCCGTGGCGCGCCAGGGGCAGGCCGGCTGCCTTGAACAAAGGCAGCCACGGGGCCAGTGCCGCGTCGTCCTGCACCGCCAGTTGCCCCGAGGTGCCGCGGTGGTATTGGCCTGCGCCCAGTTCGGCCACGTTGAAGGGCACCATGCCTGCCAACCAGCGCAGGCTGGGCGCCAAGCCTTGCGCCTGCTGCACATTGGCCACGCCGTTCTGCAAGGACAGCACCGGGACGCCCGGCCGCACCTGACCGGCCAGCAGCGCCGCGGCCTCGGTGGTGGCGCCGCTCTTGACGCACAGCAGCACCAGGGCAGGGGACAGGCCCTGGGGTGAGTCGTGCAGGCGCAGGTCGCCCGCAGGCAGGTGGGTGCGGGCGCCGCTGAGGTCACTGAGCGTCAGGCCCTGGCTGCGCAGCGCCGACAGCACACGCGGCCGGCCGATGAAGTGCACCTGGGCACCGGCGGCCTGCAGGCAGCCGCCCACGTAGCAGCCCACCGAGCCAGCGCCCATCACGGCCACCGGCCCGGGCAGCGCCAGGCTCATCGGGTGGCCGCGGGGTGGGCCAGGTCGCGGATGATGGTGGGGCCGGCGTGGGCCTCGATGCGGCTCATCAGGTCCTTGAACAGGCCCAGCGGTGCCAGCATCTCCAGCACCACGAACATGGGGCCGACCAGCAGGCCCACGATGTCGTCGGCAAATGCCGGCTTGCGGCCTTCGTAGTAGTGGCCGATGAACTGGATCACCCAGCCCACCACGAAAAAGCCCAGGCCCCAGGCCAGCCAGCTGAGCAGAGGCGCGCCGCTGACCTGGTGCGCCAGCAGCATCAGCAGGCCGACGCCGGCGCTGGTGGCCAGGCCTATGCCCAGGTGGCCGCGTGTCAGGTACCACACGGCCACCAGCGCAAACACCAGCCAGGCCGGCGTGAGTGCCAGGCCGGCCAACGTGAAGCTCCAGCCCGCCAGCAGCACGCCGACGCCGAAGACGATCATGGGCACGCCGACAAAGTGGGTCAGGATGTTGCGGCGGTCGCGGTGGTATTCGGCGTACTGGTTCAGCAGCGCCTGTGCGGGGCGGAAGGGGCTGGCCATGGTGGTGTCTCCTGCAACTCGGCTGTCCCGGCCATCCTAGCGCAGGCTCCTAGAATTCGCCGCTTCCACCGGCCCTGCGCGCCGGGCCAACAGGGGCAAGAGTGAGCATCAAGAGCGACAAGTGGATCCGCCGCATGGCCGAGCAGCACGGGATGATCGAGCCCTTCGAGCCCGGCCAGGTGCGCCAGAACGCGGCCGGCGACAAGATCGTCAGCTATGGCACCAGCAGCTACGGTTACGACATCCGCTGCGCCCCGGAGTTCAAGGTCTTCACCAACATCCACAGCACCGTGGTGGACCCGAAGAACTTTGACGAAAACAGTTTCGTGGACATCCACAAGGACGTCTCCGTCATCCCGCCCAACAGCTTTACGCTGGCGCGCACGATGGAGTACTTCCGCATCCCGCGCAACGTGCTCACCATCTGCCTGGGCAAGAGCACGTATGCGCGCTGCGGGATCATCGTCAACGTGACGCCTTTCGAGCCCGAGTGGGAAGGCTACGTGACGCTGGAGTTCAGCAACACCACGCCGCTGCCGGCCAAGATCTACGCAGGTGAAGGCTGCGCCCAGGTGCTGTTCTTTGAAAGCGACGAGGTCTGCGAGACCAGCTACAAGGACCGCGGCGGCAAGTACCAGGGCCAGCGCGGCGTGACGCTGCCCAAGACCTGAGCGTGCCCCGGCGCGGGGCGGGCCTGGCCTGCAATCTGGCGCGCGATCTGACCCGGAAAGCGGGCCGATTTCGCGGCATGGCGCGCCGGTGGCTTGGCTGAAGATGCATCCAGCAGCCGGCAAGGCGCCGGCGCAGGAGCGCAACGTGTCCCACACCGCCACCCGCATCGAGTCCCTGGCTTCCACGCCCGCCGCTGTGCTGCCCCTGCCGGTGTCGGCGCTGTCGCGCTTCCAGCGGCTGATGGCCTACGAAGGCTGGGCGGTGGACGTGGGCCGCATGTGCATAGACACCGCCTACGCGCACGACTGCCTGGCCACGGCGCACACCAGTTGCCACGAGCCGCTGCGCCAGTCTGCGCTGCAGCTCTTTGAAGCCTACGGCCGCAACAGCGTGCCGCCCGCCCTGCACTGAAGTCGGAAGCTGCACGCATCCCGCGGAGGCAGAATCCCCGGCCGGCCACAGGGGCCGGGCAGGGTGCGCGCCATGAAGTGGGAAGGCCAGGAGCAGAGCAACAACGTCGAAGACCGGCGTGGCGGTGGCAGCGGTGGTGGTGGCGGCTTGCCTGTCGGCGGCCGCCAGATCGGCATCGGCACCATTGCCATCGCGCTGGTGGCCGGCTGGCTTTTTGGCGTCAACCCGCTCACCGTGCTGGGTTTGCTCAGTGGGGATGGAGCGCCTTCGAGCCAACAGGCCCCCGCGAGCCCGGCCCACCGGCCGCCGGCCGACGACAAAGCCGCGGCCTTCGTCTCCACGGTGTTGCGCGACACCGAACAGGTCTGGGGGCGCGTCTTCCAGGCCAGCGGCAGCCGCTACCGCGAGCCCACGCTGGTGCTCTTCCGTGGCGCCACGCCCACGGCCTGTGGCACGGGCGACGCGGCCATGGGCCCGTTCTACTGCCCGGGCGACAAGAAGGTCTACATCGACCTCAATTTCTTCGACACCCTGAGCCGCCGCCTGGGCGCGCCGGGCGACTTTGCCCAGGCCTACGTCATCGCCCACGAGGTGGGCCACCACGTGCAGAACCAGATGGGCATCACCGGCAAGGTGGACGCCATGCGCGGCCGCGTGTCGCAGCAGCAGCAGAACGCGCTGTCGGTGCGCGTGGAACTGCAGGCCGACTGCCTGGCCGGTGTGTGGGGCCACCACTCGCAGCAGGGCAAGGGCTGGCTGGAGCGTGGCGACCTGGAGGAGGCTCTGAACGCCGCCACACAGATTGGCGACGACACCCTGCAGAAGGCCAGCCAGGGCCGCGTGGTGCCCGAGACCTTCACCCACGGCAGCAGCGCGCAGCGCGTGAGCTGGTTCAGGCGCGGCTTTGACAGGGGCAGCGTGAAGGACTGCAACACGTTCGAGGCGCGCCAGTAGCCGCGGCGGGCCACTCCGGCGCCAGGACGGGTGAAGTCCGCGCGTCCTGAACAGGGCGTGGCGGACGCGGGCCGATCTTGTGGCCTAATGCGGGGTTTTGTTCAGCAGCCGAACCGGCAAGAGAGCCAACCATGGGCAACAAGATCGTCACCGAAGCCGACCGCAAGGCGTCCCCCCGTCCCGCCGCCCCCACGGGCGTGACCATCACCACCAAGCGCGGCCAGAAGGTCAGCCTGGAACGCGGCGTGTCCACGCGCAGCAAGAAGAACCCGGGCAAGCGCGCCAAGAAGGGCGGCTGACCCTGCGCGGCCACAAGGCCGCGCCGCCTTGATGCCACGCCCCTGAGACACTCATGCTGCGCATCACTGAGCTCAAGCTGCCGCTGGATCACCCGGAAGGCGCCCTGCGCGCTGCGGTGTTGCAGCGTTTGCAGTTGGCAGACGCCGACCTGCTGGATGTCACCGTCTTCCGCCGCGGCTACGACGCGCGCAAGAAGTCGGCCATCCAGCTCATCTACACGCTGGACTGCACCGTCGCCGACGAGGCCGCGGTGCTGCAGCGCTTTTCGGGCGACCCCCACGTCAAGGCCGCGCCCGACACACGCTACAAGCCGGTGGCCCATGCGCCGGCGGACTTCAAGGCCAGTGGCCGCTTGCGGCCCGTGGTAGTGGGCTTCGGGCCTTGTGGCCTGTTCGCGGCGCTGATCCTGGCGCAGATGGGCCTGGCGCCCATCGTGCTGGAACGCGGCAAGGACGTGCGCCAGCGCACCAAGGACACCTGGGGCCTGTGGCGCAAGCAGGTGCTGGACCCCAGCAGCAACGTGCAGTTCGGCGAAGGCGGCGCCGGCACCTTCAGCGACGGCAAGCTGTGGAGCCAGATCAGCGACCCGCGCCACCTCACGCGCAAGGTGCTGACCGAGTTCGTCAAGGCGGGGGCGCCGGACGAGATCCTGATCGTCAGCAAGCCGCACATCGGCACCTTCCGGCTGGTGAGCATGATCGAGAAGATGCGCGCCGACATCGAGGCGCTGGGTGGCGAAGTCCGCTTCCAGCAGCAGGTGACGGACGTGCTGATCGAAGAAGGCCCGTCGCAGGGCGGGGCCCCTGCGGCTCGTCATATCCGAGGCCTCACGCTGGCCAGCGGCGAGCAACTGCAGGCCGACCACGTGGTGCTGGCCCTGGGCCACAGCGCGCGGGACACCTTCGCCATGCTGCACGGCCGTGGTGTCTTCATGGAAGCCAAGCCGTTCTCGGTGGGCTTCCGCGTCGAGCACCCGCAGAGCATCATCGACCGCGCGCGCTTTGGCGCCAGCGCCGGCCACCCCATCCTGGGCGCGGCCGACTACAAGCTGGTGCACCACGCGGCCAACGGCCGCTCGGTCTACAGCTTCTGCATGTGCCCGGGCGGCACGGTCGTGGCCGCGACGAGCGAGCCCGACCGCGTCGTCACCAACGGCATGAGCCAGTACTCGCGCAACGAGCGCAACGCGAACGCCGGCATCGTCGTGGGCCTGACACCCGAGG
>JACCDS010094967.1_pt1 | contig 14174 bp, 11 predicted proteins | sample 7446441 | NCBI WGS metagenome assembly JACCDS01 (sample SAMN15323445, study PRJNA562643) | freshwater metagenome | isolation source: river surface water | place: USA:Blue River Watershed | collected 2017-08-17 | reverse complement strand
GGTATCGTTTCAGCCTTTTTTGCTAAAGCTTCAATTTGTACTTTTCCGCCAAATGCAATGGCTTCGTCACCGACTTTTACTTCTGGGATATGGCTAATATCAACCATGCACATATCCATGCAAATGGCGCCAACAGTAGGGCATAGTTGACCGTTAATTTCAAATTGCCCATTACCCATACCTAGTTTTCTTGAATAACCATCTGCATAACCTAATGCCAAGGTGGCAATTCTACCATTGTTTTTAAGCTTTCCTCTTCTCCCATACCCGATTGTTTCACCTTTTTTGATTTCCTTGATTTGCGAAATAAATGTTTTTAGCTTTAAAACAGTTTCTAATGATTTTTTTTCTTCCTCATTATTACTGATTCCGTACAAACTTATTCCCAATCTAACCATATTAAACCTTGATTTAGGATGTTTTTGGATAGCTGCCGAGTTGGCAATATGCATTAATGGCTGATATCCAAGACTTGATTGGATATCAGAGCACATTTTTTGAAATAAATTAATTTGTTTTTTAGTAAAATTAATATGCCTTTCACTATCGGAAGCTACTAAATGGCTTAAGATGCTTACCACCCATAATTGTGGCATTTCACTTAAATATTCCTTTAATTGAGGGATTTGTGCAGGTTCGAAACCTAATCGTTTCATTCCTGTATCTAGTTTGATATGTATTTTAATATTTTTACCCTGCGCATGGCTAAATTCATCCAAGGCTAAGAGGGTTTCAAAATTGTAAATTTCGGGCTCTAGGGCAAATTCTGAGAGTAATTCAAATTCCTGTATTTGTGGATTCATTACCATGATTGGTGTATAAATACCATTTTTCCTTAATTGAACTCCCTCATCTGTATAAGCAACTGTTAAATAATCAATTCCTTGATTTTGTAAGACTGTTGCTACTTCAATAGCACCAGTTCCATAAGCAAAAGCTTTTACCATTCCCATCAATTGGGTGTTTTCGCCAATAAGTTCTTTGTAATAAGTTAAATTATGCTGTAAAGCATCTAAATTGATTTCTAGTTGAGTACAATGTGTTTTCGTTTCTAAAATTTGTACTAATTTTTCAAAGTTGAATTTTCTTGCTCCTTTTAAAAGGATTGTTGAATCATTTATTTGGTTCAATAAGCCCGAATCGATTAAATCCTCTGTGGTTTTGAAAGTTGTGATTTGATGAAATTGAGGACTATTTCGTATGATTTGAGATCCAATTCCAATGATTTGATCTATTTTTTGTTGTTTCAACAAGGAAATTATTTCTGAAAATAATTGACCTTCTTCAATACCCGTTTCTAGTAAATCGCTAAAGATGATAACTTTATTTTTTTTACTACTATTTTTTAAAATTGGAAGAGCTAATTTTAACCCATCTAAGTCATTGTTATATGAGTCGTCAATGATTTGATTGTTTCTGATGCCTTCTTTGATTTCTAAGCGCATAGAAATAGGTCGCAAGGTCTTAACTCTATTTTGTATTTCTGTCGCTTCTAAGCCAAGATAATGGGCCATGATCAGGCAATGACTTAGGTTTTCTAAAGACGCTTCGTCGGTGAACTCCGTTTTAATGTCTAAAAATGTTTCACTTTGAGCGGCTTTTTTTAGTCTTATTTGGTAATATGATGCATTTTTTTGCCAAAATGATAATATTCCTACGCCTGTATCCTCCGTACTCCAAGGTATTAATTCACAAGTAGGATTGATTTCTTTCATCAATCGAATGATACTTGGCCCATATTTTTCTGTATGCCTAAAAATTAGCTTTTCCGAATGTTTAAATAATTGCAGTTTTTCCTTTAGTTTATCAAGATCCGTTTCAAAATTTTGTCCATGAGCCTCTCCAAAATGGGTTAATATGCCATATTTAGGTTGAATGATGGACTCTAGTTTGACCATTTCGTTCATTTTAGAAATCCCCGCCTCAAAGATGCCGATTTGATGATGATCTTTAATTTTTAAAATGGATAATGGTACCCCAATTTGGGAATTAAAGCTTTTGGGACTTTTAACTACTTGAAATTGATTGAAAATTAGGCTAAAAAGCCATTCCTTCACACTTGTTTTACCATTAGAACCTGTAATTCCAATCACCAATAAATCAAATTTATTTCGATGTTTCTTTGCGATTTCTTGCAGAGTTTGAATGCTATTTTCAACAACATAAATTTCTGCATTCTCCCATTTTTTTGCTTTTTCGGCAAGTAGATTATTCCAACTTGCTTTTTCAACTATGAATTCCCTCACACCTTTTAAATACAAAGGTTCTACGTGTTGGTGACCATCATGGTGTATTCCCTTAACTGCAATGAATGCCGTATTTTGTGGGTCATTGATTTGACGACTATCCAAACTAACTTGATTCGCGGATAATTGGTTTGGATTGGAAAAATGAATCATACGAAAAAGGGAATTTTGAATGAGCTAAAATACAAAAAGGCGAGGAATCTTTCCTCGCCTTTGCTGATATATTCAAAAAATAGTTGAATTAGTTTTCTAATGCAGCTACACCTGGTAAGATTTTACCTTCCATGTATTCTAACAAGGCACCTCCGCCAGTAGAAACATAGGAAACGCGGTCTCCGTATCCCGCATTGTTGACTGCAGAGGCTGAATCACCTCCTCCGATTAAGGAGAATGCCCCATTTTCTTCTGTAGCTTTCACAACAGCATCTGCAATGGCATTGGTTCCAATCGCAAAATTAGGGAATTCAAAAACACCCATAGGACCATTCCAAAGAATGGTTTTTGATTCAGAAACGATTTTTTGGAATAATTCAATTGATTTTGGACCAATGTCTAAACCTTCCCAACCATCTGGAATAAAACCTGTATCAACTATTTGTCTATTTGCATTATTATTGAAATCGTCTGCGCAAACATTATCCAATGGCATGTAAATATTTACACCCTTAGCTTTTGCCTTTTCGATCAAACTTTTTGCTAATTCCACCTTGTCTGGCTCACATATCGATTTTCCAATTTTACCACCTGCAGCTAAAGTGAAAGTGTAGGTCATACCGCCACCAATGATCAAATTATCTACTTTATCCAATAATTTTTCGATGATCAAAATTTTATCAGAAATTTTGGAACCACCCATAATGGCTGTAAAAGGGCGATCAGCATATTCAAGGATCTTTTGAGCATTGTCAATTTCAGCTTGCATGACATAACCGCTTACTTTATCCGTGAAGAATTTTCCAATAACCGCTGTAGAAGCATGCGCTCTATGAGCAGTACCAAATGCATCATTTACCCAAACATTACCTAAACGAGCTAATTTTTCAGCAAATGCTTCATCACCTTTTTCTTCTTCTTTGTAAAAACGAAGATTTTCTAACAATAAAATTTCACCTGCTTTTAAATTATTTGCTAATTCAACAGCCTCATCTCCAATGCAATCTGATGCAAATTGTACTTTTACGCCGAACACAATCGAAAGAGGAGTAACTAAATGTTTTAATGAATATTTTTCAGTAGGCCCATCTTTGGGACGACCTAAATGTGACATTAATATAACTGAACCACCATCTTTTAAGATTTTTTGAATCGTCGGAATTGTAGCTTTGATACGTGTATCGTCAGTAATTTCGAATCTATCATTCAATGGAACATTGAAATCAACACGAACAAGGGCTTTTTTGCCAGAAAAATTGAAATTGGAAACGGTTTGCATACTATTTTTGTTTCGTTATTAAGAATGACAAGCATGGCCTTTTAATAGGCTCGCAAATATAGTTAAGTTTCTGAATATGTTGAAATAATCTAATTTTCTGTTTAAAATATGGAAATTATTATTAAAATAATGCAATTATGATTCCAAATTTATAATTTTACACCTCATGAATCAAGAAAATCCCATCCTTTTAAAGCCTACCTATTATTGGGATTATTTCAATTATATTCTATTATACATACAAAAACATTATTTAAGCCTACTTTCTGTTACAGAAAAGCTGTTTTTGTCTGATTTTCAATCCTTGTCTTTCGAATCCCAATGTTTATTCATTCGACTTGCCTCTCGAAGAACTGTTTGGTTTAGAGTTGAATCATTGGTTTATCCTGAGATTCTTTCCATCGAACAGGCCATTGAAGAGCTGGTTCAAAAGGAATTTTTGAAAGTTTTTTCGCAGGACGACAGGGATCAAATAATCAACGTATTAAATACCTTTAACAAACAAGAATGTCTTCAGTTGACCTCTAATCATTTGGCCCATATCAAAGGGTTAAAAGCGATGAAAAAGGAAGAATTACTTCATAGTATGCTCGCGAATATGACTGATTCGGAATTGTTGGATGGAATAGAAAAAATATCTCAATGTATCATTCAACCTTTGCAATTAAGCTCCTATTCCTTTTTGCAATTTTTGTTTTTTGGTAGTAGAAATAGAGATTTAACTGATTTTGTGGTTCGTGATTTAGGGCATCGTACTTTTGTTGAAATAGAAGAGCAGCATTTTATCCCTTATTTTAATACTAGAAAAGAGGCTGTTGAAAAGTGGAATATATCTGTTTGGCGGCAGTGGCTTTATGATATGATGTCTAAGGAGAATACTTTTGAGCTCATTTTTACTTCATGGAAAAATGAAATACTACCTTTAAAAGATTCTTTGAGTGAATTGGCTTCACATTCATTTGAAAAAACACTATTTGAAGTCGCTCGTTTTTTGGAGCGACAACATGAATGGGAAAAGTCTTTGGAAGTTTACCAACATAGTCTTCAACCTAATGCCATTGAAAGAATTGTACGGATTCATCAGAAAAATAAAAATTGGGACGAAGCTATCCATTGGGCCCATTTAGGTTTAGAATTAGGTTCGAATCCTAAGGAAATTCATTTTTTTACTGATTTTTTGGCCAAATTAGATTCGAAAAAATCAATTAAGAAAGTAACAAAATCTCTCAAAGAAGCGGAAAAAATTGCTATTTCTATTCAGTGGAAATCCAATGTAGAAATGGGAGTGATCGATTATTTTCAAAGCAAAGGTTATTATGCCGCCTTTAGCGAGAACCGTGTTTGGAAAAATTTAGTTGGACTTTGGTTTTGGGATATAATTTTTAACAGTCAAGATTTAGCCTACCATCATCCTTTTCAAGTTGCGCCGAGTCATTATGCTAAGGAAGAATTCTTGCAGTCTAAGAAAAAGGAATTTTTAGGACTTCTGTCCATGATTGAAAATAAATCTGCTTTATTGGTACATCTTCAATCTCAAGCAAAAAATAATCAATCAAAAATCAATCCCCTTGTCGATTGGTTTACCTTCGATTTTGAATTGATGGAAAAGGTTATTGATGTACTATCTAAAGAAGCTTTATTAGCTGTGGTCAACCAAATTTGGATGAATTTATCTACTCATTCTAAAGGCTTTCCTGATTTATTTGTTCAAAAAGGAGAGGAATACTTTTTTATTGAAGTGAAATCGCCGAATGACCATCTTTCTGCCATTCAATTTTTTTGGCATGATTTCTTTAAGCAAGTTGGTATAGAATTTAAATTAGTTCGGGTGGAATGGAGGGATTTGTGAATTATGAGTTATGAGTTATGAGTTATGAGTTATGAATTTAATTATTGTACCAAAATTTATAATTCATTATTCATAATTAAAAATTTATATCTCTTTCTGCTTGACTTCTTTTTAAAAAAAATATACATTTCTGATGAATCTACCACGTTCTTACATTTTGTTGCTTTTTAGATTCCAAAAGCATTTTTTCACCATTTAAATTTAATCATTATGAAAGTGCAAGTACATGCCATTCACTTTAATGCAGACCGTAAATTATTGGACAGCATTCAAACTAAGTTGAATAAATTAGATACTTTTTACGATCGAATAACGAGTGGAGAAGTTTTTCTAAAAATTGAACAAGGAATAGGGAAAGTAAAAGAAAAATTATTAGAAATTAAAATTTCAGTACCTGGTGCTGTATTGTTTGTAAAAGAGAAAGCAAAATCATTTGAAGAAGCTTTGGATTTAGCTTTAAATGCAATTGCAGAACAAATTAAAAGGTTTAAGTCGAAAGCTAATCAGATTAATTCAAAAAACTCAAATATAGCTTTCGAGTAAAATAAATTAAAATAAAAAAAGACCATTAAGGAATCCCCTCATGGTCTTTTTTTATTGAAAATTTCCTATTTTAGGATTAAAATTGAAGTTATTTATTTGCTGTTTTTCCATTTACCCCCTCCAAGAAAAAATCCTAAGGAAAGCGTTGAATAGCTATTTTTAATTGATGTGGTACCATAAGTGCTTTCAGGTAATAAATTTAGTTCTAGACTTAATCTGAATTTTCCTGCTTCAAATCCTGTACGCACTAAGCCACCCAATTTATTTCCTAGTTGAATAGGACTATTTATCGTTTCTTGTATTACATCAACTTTAGCGGTTCCTAAATTATATTGACCAAGACCAAGTCCGATAAATGGTGCAAAAGAACCTGATTTGTGAAAATAATAATCGCTTGTAAGTCCAACCAATACGGTAGATTGAATTTCTGCAGATTTTTGGTTTACTTCTTTGGCCATGGCAGATACACCTAATTTAAGGCCAATATTTAATTTGTTACTCAAATTAAACTTAGGTTCTAATGCAATGCTTACACCACCACCACCAGTGGTAGGTAAAGATATACCTAAAAGATCGAAACCTAATCTGATTTTTTTTGCTTGTTGCGCAAAGCTTGTTTGAACAATTGTTATTAGTGTAATTAAAATAATGATTTTTTTCATTGTGATTTTATTAGTGGAAATTTTCAATCATCAAAATTAACGAATTAATAGATAAAAAAAAAGCTACTCGTTGAGTAGCTTTTCCTAGATTATAAATCGATTTATAAATCGAAAACTTGTTTAACTTTATCTACATAGTCTAATTTTTCCCAGGTAAATAATTCAACTTCTTTCACAATGGTTTGTCCATTGTTACCTTGAAATGATTTAGTTACTATTTCATTTTTTCTTCCCATATGGCCGTAAGCCGCTGTTTCAGAATAAATAGGGTTTCTTAATTTCAATCGTTGCTCAATAAAGTAAGGACGCATATCAAATATACCTTCTACTGCTTTAGCAATTTCTCCGTCAGTTAAATTGACTTTCGCAGTACCGTAGGTATCAATAAATAAACCACAAGGCTTAGCTACGCCAATCGCATATGATACTTGAACCAAAACTTGATCGCATAAACCTGCAGCGACTAAATTCTTCGCAATGTGACGAGTAGCATAGGCAGCTGATCGATCCACTTTTGAAGGATCTTTACCAGAAAATGCTCCACCACCATGCGCACCTTTACCGCCGTACGTATCTACAATGATTTTACGTCCTGTTAATCCTGTATCTCCATGTGGTCCACCAATCACAAACTTACCTGTTGGATTGATGTGATAAGTGATTTTATCGTTGAATAAAGCTTGGATCTCAGGCTTTAATTTTGCTTTTACACGTGGGATAGCTATTTCAATGATATCCTTTCTGATTTTAGCCAACATCATTTCGTCAGTATCAAAATCATCGTGTTGAGTGGATACTACAATGGTGTCAATTCTTTGAGGAACATGTGAGTCACTGTATTCAATCGTCACTTGCGATTTAGCATCCGGACGTAAGTAAGCAATCACATTAGGTTCATTATTACGAATCAATGATAATTCTTGAAGAATTTTATGTGCCAAATCCAAGGCAAGGGGCATGTAATTGTCTGTTTCTGTTGTTGCATAACCAAACATCATTCCTTGATCACCTGCGCCTTGATCTTCTGGATTAGAACGATCAACCCCTTGATTAATATCTGCTGATTGTTCATGAATCGCTGAGAGAATACCACAAGATCTGGCATCAAACATGTATTCTGATTTGTTATACCCAATTTTATCAATTACCTGACGTGCAATGGATTGAACATCTAAATTAACATTGGTTTTTACTTCACCTGCCAAAATAACTTGACCGGTAGTTACGAGTGTCTCACAAGCTACTTTAGAGCTAGGGTCAAAAGCCATAAAATGGTCGATTAACGCATCTGAGATTTGATCTGCTACTTTATCTGGATGACCTTCTGAAACTGACTCAGAAGTGAATAAATATGCCATTAGCGAATTATTTTTTATTTAAAAACGTACAAATTTAGGATTAATATTTACAATGAGCAAAACTAATTAGCGAATGGCTTAATTTTAAATAGTTCAGAAATGGCTGCCTTGAAAAAGGGAGTTGTTGGTACACTGGACATGATTTTTAAATCCTCTAACCAATGGGTATCTTCTTCTAAAAATTTAAGTATTAAAACGGGTGAATTGTTTTTAAATAATGCTTCAAAAATTTCATTCCCATGTATGTCTGATTCGGCTAAAACTTTTAGAAATATACGGTCTATCCAGCTTTTGAAAGTGCTTTTTTCGATAACCTTGGCTCTATAATTTTCATTTTCTAGATTTTCTACTAGTTTTTTGCAGATTTTTTGAGTTCTTAAAAAACTATATCCAGAGGTAGATTTAACAAATCCGCCTGGTGTACCGATTTTAATCCATTTTTGATACAAATGTTGAGTCTCGTTCTTAAGCTCCATCATTGGAATGATTCCATATTCTTCCTCCACAATCTGATAGTCTTCCTCAGTCAAATCATAATAAGCAGCCAAATAAGATCTTATTTTATCTTTGTAATACGTTTTATCCTTTAAATTACCTGAAAAAAAAGTGTGTTCAAACAGGGCAGTATGAGAGTTCACAGGTAATACATACATGAACTCACAATCTCTTCCAGTTGCCACTCTAAAATCAAATAAATGGGCACTTTCTGGTTTGAAGGCAGGAAAATTACTTTCAATATTCCATCCTAAAAAGTGTTGTTTAATATGAGTAGGATTTTCCAACTCAATCGGGAATGGTGATATGCTATCAAAAATTTTCTTTTTAGCTAAATAGATCCCTTTACTAGTTTCTACTTTTACTCCAACACCAGCATAATTTATTTGTGAAATTCTTGCTTGTAAAAATTGAATATTGGTATTTTTAATCAATTCATTTTTGATAAGGTTGTACCAATCCTCGCTTTTGATTTTTTTATATTTATAGGGTGTAATGTCAAATAAATCGCTTGGAGCAATTTTAGGAAAAATACTGATTCTAGACCATTCTTTTTCTGCGATAGAATCAAATTCTTCTTTTTCATCTGACCAATAACACCATGTTTTATCATTAGAACTTTTTTGATGTTCATCAATGATTAAAACACTCTCATTGCCCAACTTACTTTTACTCAAATAATAGGCAAGTGAGAGTCCTGCTAGACCACCACCTGCGATGATATATGAAAATTCGTTTTGATTGGGAGCTGGTAATCGCATATCAATAAATTATATATGTCTTTCTGCGTGATAACTTGATCTTACTAAAGCACCTGATTCTACATAAGCTAAACCTCTTTTTAAACCTTCTTCTTTGTACATTGCAAATGTATCCGGGTGAATCCACTCAATTACCTCATGGTGCATTTTGGTGGGTTGTAAATATTGCCCCAATGTTAATACATCCAAACCATTGGCAACTAAATCATCCATGGCTTGCAAAACTTCGTCTTTTGTTTCACCTAAACCTAACATGATTCCCGATTTGTTTCGCTTACCAAATTCTTTGGTTCTTTTAATTTGCTCTAAACTTCTTTCGTATTTCGCTTGTGGACGAACATAACGGTACAAGCGAGCCACTGTTTCCATGTTGTGTGAAACAACTTCTTGACCACCTTCAATCATTCGAATCAAGGCATCCCAATTCGCTTTCACATCTGGGATTAAGGTTTCTATCGTTGTTGACGGTGATTCTTCTTTTACCGCACGAACAGTTTGGTACCAAATTTCTGCTCCTTTATCTTTTAATTCATCCCTATTTACAGAGGTTATGACTGCGTGCTTCACTTTCATTAATCTGATTGCCTCTGCTACACGACGGGGTTCATCCACATCATACTCTTGTGGTCTTCCCGTTGCGACTGCGCAAAAGGTACAAGAACGGGTACAAACATTTCCTAAAATCATGAATGTAGCAGTTCCTTCTCCCCAACATTCGCCCATGTTTGGACAATTTCCGGATTGGCAAATGGTATGCAATTTATATTCGTCAACAATTTTACGAACATTGGTATATTTTTCGCCAATAGGCAACTTAACGCGTAACCAATCTGGTTTGCGGTTGGTATTGGTACTTGGATTTATTTGAGGTAATTCAATCATGTTGGTGAAAAATAATTTTTATCGGGTTCTGCCTAATAAAAAAGTTAAATAACCTGTCGTATAAACAGGTCTTTGGGTACTTTGGTTTAGCATTTCAATTGGATTATTGAAAACATCAATGATAAATCCAACCTCAATGGCCATATAACTACTTTTTTCTGAATTAAATTCAATATTAAACGCTGATTTCAAGTGCCAGCCAGGTATCAATTTACTTTGTCCTATGCTAGTAAACATTCCTGATTCTCTAACAACTCCTGCACTAGGGTATTTGTTATCTAATAAATCTCTCATAGACACTGAAATAGTGCTATTCTTGATCGGATTGTTGGCACTGTAAGCTATGTCTACCATGTAGGGTGCTTGTAATCCCAAAGTGGGACCTGTTGCAAAAATACCTTTCAAAGCCGGTCCGCCCTGACCAGACTTTTTTAGTAAAGTGATTTCTTTTCCAAATTCTGGGCGAACCGTAAATAAATAATTCAATTTACCTTCTGTATACGTTTGCCCATTGTAGGAATAAGGGGAAGTGAATTCTCTGTAATCTTTGATGTGTGCCAAATCAAGATTCAAAACATTTAAACTTTGGTTTTTTTTACCCCAAATTTTACGAAAATTCATTCCTCCAATTAAACCTGAATTGGTGGCCGTTGTTAAACCTATCGCCCACGAATTGATTTTATCTGTTTCCTTTTTTTCGTTAGTTTTAATCGAGTTGGGCCGAGCACTGCTCGACTTATTAACGGGAGTCCTATTTAGCTTATTTTTGGTTGTGCTAGGTGCTTCTACCTGAATAGTTTTTCTTTGCCCATTTAAAAAAAGAGGGAAAAACAATAAAAAAAAGTAAAATACAATTCCAGCTTTCATACAATCAGTTCAAATGTGGTTTGATTTCTTCCATTGAAATATCCCAATGGGTAGCAGAATAGCTGCATTGACCATTTGAAATAACCAAAACCTGTGGAGATTGGTGTTCAACCTCAAAAATTTCAGCAATTTTTTGGGAAATCGGACGAAATGAGATTAAATCTAATAAATAGGCTGGACTTCCCTCTGCATCCCAAGCTCTCTCCAAACGGCTTAGGGCAGTAGATGAAATGGAACAACGCGTACTATGTTTGAAAATTATGATGGGTCTTTGATGTGAATCAGCGATGATTTCATCCAATTGCAATTCTTCTGTTAATTGATTCCAGTTCATAAGGATGATGCGGATATTAGTCTAATTTTGTAATTTTATTGATTCAACATCAAATTTAAGAAAAACTTGAGAGTTTGGCTTTATTCTTTTAGCTTGTTTTTATATCGGCAAACCCTTAGGCTTGTTTCAAAGTTCCATGCGAAGGCAAAATTGTGGACAATCGGACAAAATTATGTTTGGTTAGAATTGATCAAACATCTTCATAATAATCAGAAACCCGTTTTTTGGATTCATGCGGCCTCTCTGGGTGAATTTGAGCAGGGGAGACCTGTGATAGAAGCAATCTCAAAAAAATATCCTAATTATTTTATTTTGATCACGTTTTTTTCTCCTTCAGGTTACGAAATTCGTAAAAATTATCCTTTAGCCAACTTGGTAAGTTACCTGCCTTTGGATAATAGATCGGCCGCTAAGAAATTTTTAAATATTGTTAAACCTCAATTTGCCATTTTTGTCAAATATGAATTTTGGTATTTTTATTTGACTGAATTACAAAAAAGACAAATTCCTACTCTTTTGATCTCTGCTATTTTTCGGGAAAATTCGCCATTTTTTAAATGGTATGGCGGTATTTACCGAAAAATGTTAACATGCTATTCTCGAATATTTGTACAAGATTTTCAGTCGAAAGACTTGTTGGAAAGTATTGGTATTCAACATGCTGTAGTCGCTGGTGACACTCGATTTGATCGGGTCAATGAACTATCAAAAAAGGTTGAATCATGGGATTTGTTGGAACGCTTTTTGAATCAATCGAAATTTACTGTTTTAGGCTCTGTTTGGAATGCTGATATGGAAATCTTGATTCCAATCATCAATCAATCTAAGTGGGACATGAAATGGATTGTGGTGCCACATGAAATTCATTCCAATGAATTGGAAACATGGAAAAGTCAATTGACCCAATCTACTGTTTATTCCAAAGGAGCAATTGAGCAAGATTTTTACAACGCACAAGTAATGATTGTGAATGAAATTGGGCGATTGTCTTCTTTGTATCAAGGGGCTCAATTTGCTTATATTGGTGGTGGATTTGGGGCAGGGTTACACAACACATTGGAAGCAGCAGTATTTGGTCCAGCTTTGTTTTTTGGCAATAAAAATTATACAAAATTCAAAGAAGCTTGTGATTTGAGAGATTTAGGGGTGGCGTTTCCAGTAGAAGATGCTGAAGAATTGAGGAAAAATCTACAAGAGCTGTATGAAAATGCTGAAAGCAGAGAACTTATAAAAAAGAAATCAAAGGCTTATATTCAAGAAAATATTGGAGCAACGGATCAAATTATGAACTTTATACAGGCTGAATTATGAGTAGTGAATTAATAAAGGGATTAATTATTCGTTCTACGGGGTCTTGGTATGAAATTAGAACAGATGGCGGCAAAGTTTATTCTGGCCGACTGAAAGGGAAATTTAAGCTAAAGGGGCCTCAAACTTCTAATCCTATTGCCGTTGGCGATTGGGTGAAATTTTTCATTGAAGATGAGGCTAACCAAACTGTTGTCATTGAAGAAATTTTACCTAGAAATAATTATTTGATTCGTAAATCGGTACACAAAACAGGTCAGGGACAATTGCTAGCTGCCAATGTGGATCAAGCGATTTTCATCATGACGTATAAATTTCCCAAGACCTCCTTGGGTTTTTTGGATCGTTTTTTGGTGACAGCCGAGGCTTTTCGTATTCCTGTTCAAATTGTGTTTAATAAAATGGATTTATTGACAGAGGAAGAAAAGGATCAGGTGTTTGAATGGGCTGGATTGTACCAAGAACTGGGTTACGGCATTTTATTTACATCTATCCCTAATAACGAAGGAATTGATGATTTTAAAGAAATGTTTCAAGGAAAAGTGTCTTTGATGTCAGGACATTCTGGGGTAGGGAAATCTAGTTTATTGAATATTGTTGCACCAGATTTGAACATAAAAACCAAAGCAATATCTGATTTTGCTCAAAAGGGAGTTCATACAACCACCTATGCTACCATGTGGGAATTGGGTGAAAATACCTATTTGATTGATAGTCCAGGCATCAAAGAATTAGGTATTTTAGAGATTGAAAAAGATGAATTGGCGCATTATTTTCCTGAAATGCGGGCATTATTGGGGGAGTGTAAATTCAATAATTGCATGCATTTAAGTGAGCCAGGTTGTGTGGTAAGGGCGGCGGTAGATGAAGGAGAAATTGCCGCGAGCAGGTACATGAGTTATTTAAGTATGCTTGAAAATGATGATAATCGAAGATAAACCTATTACATACTATGGAAAATTTACTTTGGGGCATTGATTTAGGAGGGACAAAAATTGAATGTGCAGTTTTAGACAAGCAAGATCCAACTCGGGTGGTTATTCGAGAACGAATTGATACGGAATCGGCAAAAGGTTATGATCATATTTTGCATCAGATCAAGGTCTTGGTAGATCGGGTAATTGAAAAAATAGGTATTCAACCTAAACAAATTGGATTTGCTACTCCAGGAGTGATGAATCCAAGGACCTTGACCATGAAAAATTGCAATACAACTTGTTTGAATGGGCAGTTTTTAGCGCGGGATTTAGAAAATATATTAGGTGTTGAAGTAAAATTGGCGAATGATGCCAATTCTTTTGCTTTGGCAGAGACATTGTTAGGAGCGGTGAAAGAAATTGATCCCAATGCGGAATCGGCTTTTGGGGTGATTATGGGAACAGGAGTAGGCGGAGGCTTGGTGGTGCATGGTAAAATTGTAAATGGATTGCATGGAAT